>ENA-OFCF01001087-OFCF01001087.1-metagenomes-genome-assembly--contig:-NODE-1087-length-11015-cov-2.543339_pt1 | contig 11015 bp, 19 predicted proteins | sample MGYA00153387_OFCF01 | MGnify analysis MGYA00153387 | reverse complement strand
GATAAACCGCACTTCCTGCCTGTTACGCCGGCCGGTATCTATTTGCAGGAAACTTTACTGGTTCGCCTGAAACGCAAAACCGGCATCGAAACTCTGGTGCCGATGCACCGTATTGATCGTGAAACTGCCGGTTTGGTGGTATTTGTGATCAAGCCGGAAACACGTGGCGCGTATCAAACGCTGTTTCTGAGCAAGTCGGTCGAAAAGTGCTATCAAGCGATTGCAGCGTATCGTAGTGATTTGGTTTTTCCGATCACCTACCAAAGTCGCTTGCAGGAAAGTAAAAACTTTATGCAGATGGAAGCCGTCGAAGGCGAGCCTAACTCTGAAACACAAATTCAGATTTTAGAGCATAAAAATGGGCTCGCTCGCTATCATCTAAAACCCATCACCGGAAAAAAGCACCAGCTGCGCGTCCACATGAACGCGCTGGACTTGCCCATTTTGAACGACCGCATGTACCCGCTGTCGGACCCACCCGACTACGAGCCCACGCCTGCAGACAGCATCGCCGCCCGGGCAGCCGCCGCCGGCGCGACTCCCGACGGGTTCCTCTATGACCTCCTGCTCGACGATGACGGCAGCAGGCTGCTGTACATACCGATCATGAACTACGCGCGCGGCAACCTCGATGACGTACGCGAAATGCTGACGTCGCCCAATGCGATGTTCGGACTGTCCGATGCCGGGGCCCACTGCAACTCGATCTGTGACGGCACGTTTCCGACCACGGCGATCACCCACTGGACACGCGACCGCACTCGCGGCGACCGCCTCTCGCTCGAATTCGTCGTGCACCAACAGACGCAACGCACCGCCCAGCACGTCGGCTGGACCGATCGCGGCGTGATCACCCCCGGCATGCTCGCCGACCTCAACATCATCGACCTCGACCGACTCACGCTGCACCCACCCGAGCTGATCGCCGACCTCCCCGCCGGGGGAACCCGCCTGATGCAAGCCGCCGAGGGCTACGTCGCCACCATCAAGCGGGGGCAAGTGATCGCTGAGCACGGCGCACTCACCGGGGCCAGTCCAGGCCGCCTGCAACGAGGCCGGGCCTCCTGAGCCCGACCAGCACCGGACCAGGCCACCGATGACCGACATCGTCACTGCGCTCGTCATTGCGTTCGGTGTGGTGTTCGTTGCCGAACTCGGCGACAAGACACAGCTCCTCGCACTCGGCTTCGGTGCCCGGCATTCGTTGCGGACCGTCGCGATCGGCTTGACGCTCGGCTATGCGGCTGCCAATCTCGTGGCCACCGTCGTCGGCGGGATCCTCGGCGCTGCGCTTCCCGAACGACCCATCCAGATCGTCGGCGGCATCTTGTTCCTCGGTTTCGCTGCCCTCGCCCTTCGACGCGCTCGACCCGGCACGGTCGTTCCTGATGACGAGATCGCAAGCACGTCCACCCGCAGCTCGGGAACACTCGCCGTCATCTCGTCGATCGCTGCAGCAATCGCCGTCGCCGAAATGGGCGACAAGACCCAGATCGCTACGGCCACACTGGCCTCGCAGGCGTCACCGGTCGGGGTCTGGATCGGGGCCACGCTCGGCGCCGCGTCGAGTGGCATGGTCGGCGCCGTCGCCGGCAACCTGATCGGCGATCGAGTGCCCGCACGCGCCCTGCATCTCAGCTCCGCAGTACTGTTCACCGCCTTCGGCGTGGCGATGCTGGCAGGCTGGTTCTGACGCTCACTGCGAGGGCGGCTGCAGCAGTTCTCCGTGCAACAGGGCGCGGATCGCATCGATTGCGCAACGGTGCTGGGTCGAGGTCTCCGAAGCGCCCTCGGTGAGCCCGATCAGCATGATGCGAATGAACTCGACCACACGTGCACGGTCGGCAGGACGCACCTCGCCGGTGGCCACACCGACATCGACCACACCGACGAAGAACTCTTCGCGTGCTGCGTCGGCATGTGCAAGACGTTCGGCAATCTCGCTGAATCGGCGCATGTCGTGGCGGACCGTGCCGACGAACAGCGCGAGCGTGTGGTCCTCGACGTTCATCCTGTGCGCGGCTTCGAGCATCCCTTCGAACTGGCCGAGGAAGGTGTCGGACGCCTCGACCGCTTCGACGAACCTGCCGTAGACCCGCCGCTGCATGTCGCGGTGGACCGCCACGTAGAGGTCGAGCTTCGACTCGACGTAGTGGTACAGCGCCCCGGTCGTGATCCCCGATGCTTCGGCCAACTCGCGGTTCGTGACACCGCCGTATCCACGCTCGGCGAACAGACGTCGTGCGTTGTCGATGATCGTGCGGCGTGTATCCGCAGAGTCGGCGGCCGGAGGCCGGCCCCGCCGTCGTGTTCCATCCGGCGCCACGTCGACCATGCCACGAGTATGGCGCTGAGCGCCCGTCGGGCTTCGACCGGAACGACGCGTCGTTGCAGGTCAGTGACGGTTTACTTCGACGGCTTTCACCAGGCGGTCGAACACGGCATCGGGGTGGCCGATGCCGTTGACGACCACGAGCCGATTCTGGTCGCCATAATGCTTGATCAACGGGAACGTCTGCTCCTCGTACAGATCGAGGCGACGGTTCACCGACTCGGGCGTGTCGTCGGCGCGTTGTTTGACGTCGCCGCCGCAGACGTCGCAGATCCACGGGTCGGGGTCGCCGCCGGCCGACGTGTAGTTCGTGCCACAGTCGCGGCACACCCGGCGCGCCGATATCCGCTGGAGCACGATCTCTCGTGGCACGTTGAGGTCGAGCACGACGTCGATCGGACGGTTCTCGGCGATGGCGTCGAGCGCATCGGCCTGGTCGATGGTCCGCGGGAACCCGTCCAGGATGTAGCCGCGAGTCGATGCATCCGCCGCCGAGAGCCGTTGGTCGACGATCCCGATCATGATCTCGTCGCCGACGAGACCACCGGCATCCATCACCTGCTTGGCCATCAGACCCAGCTCGGTTCCCTCACGGGTGGCAGCTCGCAGCATGTCGCCGGTGGAGATGTGGGGGACGACGAAGTGTCGCGACAACCGCACGCACTGCGTGCCCTTGCCTGCACCCTGTCGCCCGAGGATGATGAGGCGGGCGCCGGGGATCACGGCGGACCTACTTGAGGAATCCCTCGTAGTTGCGCAGCGTCAGCTGGCTGTCGATCTGGCGCATCAGTTCGAGCGCCACGCCAACCGAGATCAGCACGCTGGTACCGGCGAACCCGAACGAGTTGATGCCTGCAATGATCAGCAAGATGTACGGCAGGATCGCAATGATGGCAATGAACACCGCGCCAGGCAACGTGATCCGGTTGACCGCTTTGCCGAGATACTTCTCGGTTTGCGGGCCGGGACGCACACCGGGGATGAACCCACCCTGACGACGCAGCTGATCCGCCTGACGAATCGGGTCGAAGGCAATCGAGTTGTAGAAGTAGGCGAAAGCGATGATCATCACCGCGAAGATCGAGATGTACACGAAGTTCTGCGGGTTGACGATGTACTGATCGACGAAGCTCGCGATCTCGCCGCGCCAGCCTTCGCCAGAGCCGAGGAACTGCGAACCGATCACCGGCAGGAGCAGGATCGAGCTGGCGAAGATGATCGGGATCACGCCGGACTGGTTGACCTTCAGCGGGATGTAGGTGTTCTGCCCACCCATCATTCGTCGCCCGACCACGCGTTTCGCGAACTGCACGGGAATACGCCGTTGCCCGAGTTCGACGTACACGACGGCGACGATGATTCCCAACGTCAACAGCACCATGGCAACGAACCAGAACACCTTGTTGAGCTGCAAGATGCTCCAGAACCCGCCAGGCAGGCTCGCGACCACCGAGGCGAAGATGATCATCGACATGCCGTTACCGATACCGCGCTGGCTGATCATCTCAGCCATCCACATGAGCACCGCGGTGCCGGCGACCAGCGTGGGAATGATCAGATACCCGCGAGGCCACACGCCATCAGGAAGCAACGGCACCGTGGGCGCCGCGCTGGCAGCTGAGAAGAAGGCCGTACCTCGACCGGTACCGAAGATGAACACGAGGCCCGTGGACTGCAATGTGGCGAGGCCGATCGTGACATAGCGGGTGTACTGCGTGATCTTGCGCTGCCCGACAGCCCCTTCGTTCTGGAGTTCCTCGAGCTTCGGGATCACCACACCGAGCACCTGCATGATGATGCTGGCGGTGATGTACGGCATGATGCCGAGCGCGAAGATCGAGAAGCTCTCGAACGCCCCACCGGAGAACAGGTTCAAGAACCCGAGGGCACCCTGCTGGCTGGCGGACTCACGCAGCTGCTCGATGGCGATCGCGTCGACACCCGGGACCCGTATGAACACGCCGAGGCGATAGACGGCCACCAAGATGACGACGAACAAGAGCTTGTTGCGAAGGTCGTGGACCCTCCAGATGTTCGCCAACTGCGAAAACACTCAGAACTCTCCTGTGCGGTGGGCAATGCGGGGCGGGAAGGTGGGTAGGGACAGCGGGATCGACGGACGCTGGTATCAGCGATTGGCGAACTGGTTGCCCTTGACGGCGGGCCGACCGGCCTTGCCCTCCTCGCGGAAGGGCAGTTCGATCAGCGTCACCGTACCGCCTGCGGCAGCGACGGCCGCGGCAGCGGGGCCCGAGATGGCATGCACGTGGAGGTCGACCTTGGTCGAGATCTCGCCACGGGCGAGCACCTTCACGAACGCCTTCTTGCGAAGCAGACCGTTGGCGACGAGCACCTCCGGGGTGACGGTGGAGTCACCGAGCTTCTCCACCAGTGCACTCAGGGCATGCAGGTTCACGGCCTGGTACTCGACGCGGAACGGGTTGTTGAACCCCTTCAGCTTCGGCACGCGCTGCTTCAGCGGAGTCTGGCCGCCTTCGAAACCGCGGGCAACGGTGTTGCGGGCGCGCTGGCCCTTGCTGCCGCGACCGGCAGTCTTGCCGCCCTTGCCGCCGGTGCCGCGACCGACACGCTTTGCGTTCTTCTTGGCGCCGGGTGCCGGCGCGAGATCATGGACCTGCATGGGTCAGCTCTCCTTCTTGGCGGTGCCAGACGCCGGAGCGGCATCAGACACCTCGAGCAGATGCGGGACCCGGGCAATCATGCCTCGGATCTCGGGGCGGTCGGGCAGCGTGTTGGTCGAACCGATCTTGCCGAGCCCGAGCGCTCGCAGCGTGCCGCGGTGCTTGGGCTTGGTGCCGATCGACGACTTGATCTGCTTGACGATGATGGTGGCCTCGTTGGACGCAGCGGGGCTCATTCGGCACCTCCGGTCGGGACCGCAGCAGCGCCGGCACGGCTCTTCTGACGCTCGTTGTAGGCGTTCAGCAGACCTTTGGGCACGAACTCTTCGGCCGCCAGCCCGCGACGGGCCGCGATCTGGTCAGGGCGCTGCAGTGATTTGAGTCCGGCAACGGTGGCACGCGCGACGTTGATGTGGTTGGCGGAGCCGAGCGACTTGCAGAGCACGTCGTGCACGCCGGCCTCTTCGAGGATGACTCGGGCGGCGCCGCCGGCGATCACACCCGTACCGGGTGCTGCGGGCTTCATCATGACCTTGCCGCCGCCGGTGGTACCGAGAACGGGGTGGATGATGGTGCTGCCAGCCATCGGCACCTCGAACAGGTTGCGCTTCGCTTCCTCGGTGCCCTTCTGGATGGCGAGCGGCACCTCTTTGGCCTTGCCGTATCCGAGACCGACGCGACCGTTGCCGTCGCCGATCACCACGAGTGCGGTGAACGAGAACCGACGACCACCCTTGACGACCTTGGCAACACGGTTGATCGTGATGACGCGCGACTCGCGCAGACCGCTGTCGTCGCCGTCACGGCTGTCGCGGCCGTCACGGCCACCGCCGCGGTTGTCGCGACTGTCGCGGCCACCGCCGCGATTGTCACCGGGATTGTTGGTGGGAAATGCCATCAGAACTCCAGTCCTGCTTCACGGGCGGCGGACGCCACGGCGGCAATGCGGCCGTGGTAGGCGAACCCACCACGATCGAACACGACCTTGTCGATGCCAGCAGCCTTGGCCCGTTCGGCGATCAGCGTGCCGACGCGGGTTGCCGCCTCGACGCTCGATCCCGTACCGGCCGACCGCAGGTCGGCTTCGTTGGTGGACGCTGCGGCCAGGGTGGTCCCGGCGTCGTCGTCGATCACCTGCACCGAGAGGTGCTTGTTCGAACGGAACACGGCGAGACGCGGACGCGCAGCGGTTCCGTGGATCTTCTTGCGGACGCGACGATGGCGGCGGATGCGGCCATTGCGGCGTGCTTCGGCGATCTTGGTCATGAGGCGCTCCGTTACTTCTTTCCGGCTTTGCCGGCCTTGCGCAGCACTCGCTCGCCCGCGTAGCGGACACCCTTGCCCTTGTACGGCTCGGGCTTGCGGAGACTGCGGATGTTGGCGGCCACCTGGCCGACCACTTCTTTGTCGATGCCCGACACGATCACCTGTGTCTGAACGGGCACTTCGAACGTGATGCCGTCAGGGGCCTTGACGTCGATCGAGTGGCTGAAGCCGAGGTTGAGGCGCAATGCGCTCGGGCCCTGCGCTTCGGCACGGTAGCCGACGCCGACGATCTCGAGGTTCTTGGTGAACCCGTCGGTGACGCCGATGACCATGTTGTTGACCAGGCTGCGGGTGAGTCCGTGCAGGGCCTTCGTCTTGTTCTCGTCGTTCGGGCGTTCACACGTGAGTGTGGCGCCGTCCCGGGAGATCGTGATGGTGCCGGGGATCTCTCGTTCGAGGGTGCCCTTGGGCCCCTTGACCGAGATCGTGCGGCCGTCGAGTGTGACGTCGACTCCTGCTGGCACCTCGATGGGTGCCTTTCCGATGCGGGACATAGCTTCCTACTTCTCCTCTTCCGGCCTGGTCACCAGACGTAACACATGACTTCGCCACCGACATGACGCTTGCGCGCCTCGCGGTCGGTCATGAGGCCATGGGAGGTGGACAGGACAGCGACTCCGAGCCCACCGAGGACTCGGGGAACGGTGCCGGCGTTGCGGTACACACGCAGTCCCGGCGTCGAGATACGACGCAGACCCATGATCGTGCGGTCACGATCGGGCGAGTACTTCATGTGGATGGTGAGCACTTCACCGACGCCCCTGGGCGATGGTGCGGTGTCGAAGCTCGAGATGTAGCCCTCTTTCTGGAGGACTTCGGCGAGCGCAACTTTCTGCTTCGACGAGGGCATGCGCACCTCGTCGTGCTTGGCGGTGTTCGCGTTGCGGACCCGCGTGAGCATGTCGGCGATGGGATCGGTCATCATGATGGTTGTCTCCTCACCAGCTCGACTTCGTCAGACCTGGAATCTCGCCGGCGTGGGCGAGCTCGCGCAGGCAGATACGGCAGAGTCCGAATTTGCGGTAGACCGAACGGGCCCGGCCGCAGCGGCGGCAACGTGTGTAGCCGCGAACTTTGAACTTCGGCTTCGCGTTGGCCTTGTTGATCAGTGCTTTCTTTGCCATGTCGTCGCCTCAGCTCAGTTCCGGCCGTAGCGAGGGCCACGGTTCTTCTTCTTGCGGGGCTCGTTCTCGGCATCGGCGCCCTTCTTGAAGGGGAAGCCGAAGGCATCGAGCAGGGCCTTGCCGGTGTCGTTGTCGTGTGCGGTGGTCACGATCGTGATGTCCATGCCGCGGGGCTGGTCGGCCCGGTCGGGATCGATCTCGGCGAACATCGTCTGCTCGTTGAGCCCGAACGTGTAGTTGCCGTGCCCGTCCCACGAGTGGGCAGGGAGTCCGCGAAAGTCGCGGATACGAGGGATCGCAACCGAGATCAGTCGGTCGAGGAACTCCCACATCCGGTCTCCACGCAGCGTCACCTTGACGCCGATGGCTTGGCCTTCACGCAACTTGAAGTTGGCGATCGAGGTACGAGCCTTGGTGACGATCGGCTTCTGACCGGAGATCACGGTGAGGTCGGCGACGCAACCCTCGATCAGCGATGGCTGGCCGGCAGCACGGCCGACTCCCATGTTGATGGCGATCTTCTCGAGACCCGGCACCTGCATGACATTCTGGATGCCCAGATCCTCTTGCAGCTTGGCCTTGTACTCGTCGTTGTATCGCACCTTCAGGCGCGGGATGTCAGCAATTGCGGTGCTCATCCGATGACCTCTCCGCTCGGGCGGGCGATACGCACCTTGGTGCCATCGCCCTGGATCTTGTAACCGACACGAACCGTCTTGCCCTTGTGCACCAGCATCACGTTGCTGACGTCGAACGGCAGGTCCTTCTCGATGATGCCGCCGGCCTCGTTGGCCCGGCGAGCTTTCTGGTGCTTCGAGGCGGTGTTGACGCCGTGCACGATGATCTTCTTGCTCTTCGGGAAGACGAAGGCGACCTCACCTTGCTTGCCCTTGTCCTTGCCGGTGATCACCTCGACGGTGTCGCCCTTCTTCAGTTTCATCACAACACCTCCGGTGCCAGCGACACGATGCGCATGAACTTGCGGTCACGCAGCTCACGCCCGACCGGGCCGAAGATGCGGGTACCACGTGGGGTCAGATCGTCCTTGATCAGCACGGCCGCGTTTTCGTCGAAGCGGATGTAGCTGCCATCGGGACGGCGCTTCTCCTTCTTGACCCGCACGACGACGCACTTGACGACTTCGCCCTTCTTGACAGCAGCGCCGGGCATCGCATCCTTGACCGTGGCGACGAAGATGTCGCCGATCGAGGCGTAGCGCCGGCGTGTGCCACCGAGCACCTTGATGCACAGCACTTCTTTGGCGCCGGAGTTGTCGGCGACACGAAGGCGAGATTCCTGCTGAATCACTTTGCACGCTCCAGAACATCGGTGATGCGCCAGCGCTTGTTCTTGCTGAGCGGACGGGTCTCCATGACGCGCACCTTGTCGCCGACCTTGACGTCGTTGGTCTCGTCGTGGGCATACAGCTTCTTGGTGCGCATGATGAACTTGTTGTACTTGGCGTGACGCACGCGATCGACAACGGCCACGACGGCCGTCTTGTCCATCGCGTTCGACACGACCGTGCCCTCACGAACTTTTCTGGCAGCACGCTCGGGGGCTGCTGCGTCGGTGGTGATGTCAGTCATCTCGGGTTCCGTCACTGTCCGGCCTCGGCGGCGGCGATTTCACGCTGACGGACGAGGGTGTTGATACGAGCGGCCTGCTTGCGCACCTTGCCGATCTCGGCGGTGTTCTCGAGCTGGCCGGTTGCGTTGCGGAAACGCAGGTTGAGCGCCTCCTGTTTGGTGGCCTTCAATTCGTCGATGAGCTCCCCGAGGCTGAGGTCGGCGAGGTCGCTGTTGTTCTTGGCCATCAGATCTCCTCCTCGCGTGTGATGATCCGCGCCTTGATCGGCAACTTCTGGATCGCCTTCTCGAGGGCGGCGCGAGCCATCTCCTCGTTCGGGTACGACAGTTCGAACATGGTGCGGCCCGGCTTGACGACAGCGACCCAGAACTCGGGGTTGCCCTTGCCAGAACCCATGCGGGTCTCGGCCGGCTTCTTCGTGACCGGCTTGTCCGGGAACACGTTGATCCACACCTTGCCGCCACGCTTGATCGAGCGGGTCATGGCGATACGGGCAGCTTCGATCTGGCGGGCCGAGATCCAACCCGGCTCGAGAGCCTGGATCCCGTACTCACCGAAGTGCAGGCCGGAGCCACCCTTGGTGAGGCCCTTGGTGCGGCCGCGATGGTGCTTGCGATGGGCGACCTTGCGAGGCATCAGCATGGTTCGTCCCCTTTCAGTCCTCGCCGCGCAACCGCGGCGTCTCGTGGCTCTCGCCTTGCGCAGTGCGCTTGGCGATTGCCTCTTCTTCGTCGAGCAACTTCTCGAGTTCCGGATCGGCCTCACGGACGAGCGGCTGGGTCTCGGGCGCCGGGGCGCCGTCGCGGGGTCCACCCGAGGACACGACCTTGCGCGGCCCACCCTGGCCGGACGTCTCGCCGACGGCCATGGCGGCCTCGCGGGCGATCTTGTCCTCGTTGACGAGCTTGTACGGGAGGATGTCCCCCTTGTAGATCCACACCTTGACACCGACACGGCCACTGGTCGTCTTGGCCTCACGCATGCCGTAGTCGATGTCGGCACGCAGCGTGTGCAACGGCACCCGACCCTCGCGGTACCACTCGGTGCGGCTCATCTCGGCGCCACCGAGGCGACCCGAGCACTGCACCTTGATGCCGAGAGCGCCCGAACGCTGTGCGTTCTGCACGGCACGCTTCATGGCCCGACGGAATGCGATGCGGTTGATGAGCTGGTCGGCCACACCCTGAGCAATCAGCGCAGCATCGAGATCGGGGTTCTTGATCTCGACGATGTTGAGCTGGATCTTCGGGTTGCCCGTGATCTTGGTGATCAGCTGACGGAGTTCGTCGGCCTGGGCGCCGCGGCGGCCGATGACGATGCCCGGGCGCGCGGTCCACAGTTCGAGGATCGTCTTGTCGCCCTTGCGCTCGATATCGATCTTGCTCAACGCTGCGCGCTGCAGGCGCTTGGTGAGGTACTTGCGTACCTCCATGTCGTTAGCAAGGGTCTGCGGATAGTCCTTGCCGGCGTACCAGCGCGAGCGCCACTTCTCCGTGATGCCCAGACGCAGGCCGATTGGATATACCTTCTGTCCCATGCGGCTCCTACGCCCCCTCTCGCTGATTGACGATGACCGTGATATGACTGGTGCGCTTGTTGATGCGGAATGCACGGCCCATGGCGCGAGGCTGAATGCGCTTCAGGGTCGGGCCTTCGTCCACGAACGTGCTGCCGACAACGAGGTCGTCAGCCTTGACGTGCAGGTTGCGCTCGGCATTTGCCACCGCGCTGTTGAGAACCTTCTCAACAATCTCTGCGGCGGCGCGCGGCGAGAACCTCAGGATCGCGCGAGCGTCGTCAATCGACTTTCCGCGGATGAGGTCGACCACCAGGCGGGCCTTGCGCGGGGCTACCCGCACGTAGCGTGCAACTGCTCTGGCTTCCATGTGCCTTCTACCTCTTCTTCTTCTTGTCGGCGGCGTGACCGCGGAAGGTACGCGTCGGCGAGAACTCGCCAAGCTTGTGACCGACCATCGACTCGGTGACGTACACCGGGACGTG
>ENA-OFCF01001086-OFCF01001086.1-metagenomes-genome-assembly--contig:-NODE-1086-length-11027-cov-2.436748_pt1 | contig 11027 bp, 9 predicted proteins | sample MGYA00153387_OFCF01 | MGnify analysis MGYA00153387 | reverse complement strand
CCGGCCACGGCTTGCCGCGCTCGACGCCGGCACCCGCCTCGTCCCCAAGCCACGCCCTCCACCAAGTTTGCGTGACACTCTGGGTGGACCGGCCGGGCCACTCGGGATGCAACACAAACGTGATGGTGTGCTGTCTCAATATTCGAGTTGGCCGGCGAGTGATTCGACGGCGTCGATGAACTCGGTCACCATGTCCATCACGACCTGGCCCGCCGACTTCGGCTGGTTCATGGTGCCGACGATCTGGCCCACGAAGTAGCCGGCGAGCTTCTCTGCGCCCGATCCATGCGTGTGCGCCGCCCGATTGATCCGGGCCTGCGCCTCGTTGGTGAGGATCGGCTGCAGCGGCATGCCGAGCGGGTCGGGCGTGTCGGCGCGATCCCACTCCTCGGTCCAGGCCGTCTTCAGCATGCGTGCGGGCTTGCCGGTCATCGACCGCGACCGGATCGTGTCGGCCGAGGGGGCCGCCAGGAACTTCTGCTTCACGACTGGATGGGTCTCGGCCTCGTCGGTGGTCAACCACACCGAGCCGCACCACACGCCCTGCGCACCGAGTGCCATCGCGGCAGCCATCTGGCGACCTCGACCGATGCCGCCAGCACCGAGCACCGGGATGTCGACGGCGTCGACGATCTCGGGGATCAGCACCATCGATCCGATCTCACCGGTGTGGCCGCCGGCCTCGGAACCCTGGGCGATGATGATGTCGACGCCGGCAGCCTGGTGGCGTTCGGCGTGCACGGGCCGTCCAGCAAGTGCGCCGATCAAGCGGCCCTCCTCCTTCACGCGGTCGATCAGGAACTGCGGTGGCGGGCCGAGCGCATTGGCGACGAAAACCGTCTTGTGCGCCAACGAGATCTCCAACTGCGGGCCCGCCGCCGCTGCGCTGAACGGGGCGACCCCGTTGTGACCAGCGGTCGATCGACCCCGGGCGCGATCTTCGTCGGCCGGGAACTCGGGCACGTCGTAGCGGCGCAGGATGTCGTCGATGAACTCGCGATGGGTGGCGGGGATCAGCGCAGCGATGTCCTCGAGCTTGTACCCGCCGTCCTCGTCACCGGCGTACTTGGCCGGCACGATCAGGTCGACGCCGTAGGGCCGATCCCCGAGTTCGTCCTCGATCCATTTGAGGTCGATCTCGAGCTGCTCGGGCGAATGGGCAACCGCACCCAGCACCCCGAGGCCACCGGCCTTCGACACGGCAGCCACGACATCGCGGCAGTGGCTGAACGCAAAGATCGGGAACTCGATTCCCAGCATCTCGGTGGCGGCGGTCTTCATCGGGTTCTCCTGAACGATCGGTGGACACCACCATTGTTGCCGTGCGGCGCTGTCCGGAGCGAAGCCACACGGAGATGGCGTACGATTCTCCAGCCGGTATCCGCCGGTCTCAACATCAAGATCAGGAAGTGATATCTCATGTCCGTGACCGACTCGACACACAGGTCCGAGCTCGCGGCAAGAGCCAAGGAGATCACCGAGCGCGAGCTGGTGACCTACTCCGAGCGAACCCAGGGATCCCAGAAGGCCAGCGAACGAGCCCGCAAGGTGCTCCCCGGCGGTGTGCCTTCCAGTTTCCAGGCGTACGATCCGCATCCGATCGTCGTCAAGCACGCCGCTGGCGCGCACATGACCGACGTCGACGGCAACGAGTACATCGACTTTGTTAGCGCTCTGTGCTGCGTCACCCTCGGCTACTGCGACCCCGATGTAGATGCAGCCGTGCGCCAGCAAATGGACAGTGGCGTGACGTTTTCATTGCCTCACCGCCTCGAGACAGAAGTTGCCGAGTTGCTGGTGGAGATGATTCCGTGTGCTGAAAAAGTTCGCTTTGCAAAAAACGGTACCGACGCCACCTCGGGTGCTATTCGGGTGGCACGTGCTTACACCGGGCGCAACCGTGTTGCTGTTTGCGGCTACCACGGCTGGCAAGACTGGTACATCGGCACCACGCTGCGTGATTTGGGCGTGCCGCCCGCCGTCAAGGCGCTGTCGCACGCCTTTGTTTTTAACGACATGGCTTCATTGCAGCGCTTGCTGGACGCGCACCCGGGCGAGTTTGCAGCAATCATGCTGGAGCCCATGAACGCTTCTTACCCCAAAGACGGGTTTCTTGAAAAGGTACAAGCTGCAGCACGGCAACATGGTGCTTTGCTGGTGTTTGATGAAACGATTACCGGGTTTCGTTATGCGGCAGGCGGTGCCCAGGAAGAGTTCAAGGTAACGCCCGATTTGGCTACCTTTGGCAAAGGCATCGCCAATGGCTACCCCTTGTCGGCCCTGGTAGGCAAGGCTGAGTACATGAAGGTTGTGGAAGACATTTTCTTTTCAGGCACCTTTGGTGGCGAAACCTTGTCGCTTGCAGCAGCCAAGGCGGTTTTAATAAAGCTCAAGCGCGAGCCCGTGGTTCAGACCCTGCGCTTGCGCGGGCAAAAAATCATCGACGGGGTGAACCAGCTGATTGCCGAGCTGGGCATGGCGCATGTGCTGTCTATCAGTGGCCACCCGACATGGAGCTTCCTTGCTTTCAGGGAAACAGCTGGGTTTTCCCCGGTGGAAATCAAAACACTGTTTATTCAGGAAGTATTCAAGCGTGGCATTTACACACTAGGCACACACAACCTGAGCTACGCGCACAGCGATGCTGACATTGACCAGCTGTTGGCTTGCTACCGCGAGGTTTTTGGCCTGATTGCCCGTGGCCTGGCTGCAGGCACGCTGCGCACGCTGCTGGAATGTGAACCGCTCGCCCCACTTTTTAAAGTGCGTTGACCCGTGTTTGTGGCCTTTCGCACCGATGGCGGGTCACTCACGGGTTCAGGGCATGTCATGCGGTGCCTGACGCTGGCGCAGTGCTTGCAGGCACGGGGTGACCAGGTACTTTTTATCTGTGCTGACCAGCCGGGCCATCTTGGCGAGCTGATTGCCCAGCGCGGCTTTGTCGTCAAGCTGCTTGCGGCGGGGCATGCCGTGACCCAAGCCGGTTGGGCTGACGATGCCGCCCAAACGCAAGCCGTACTACATGACGCGACTGGCCGCAAGGCGGACTGGCTGGTGGTTGACCACTACCAGCTGGACCAGCGATGGGAAACCGCGCTGCGTACGTCGGTTGACCGCATCATGGTGATTGATGACCTGGCCAACCGGCTCCACGACTGTGACCTGCTTCTGGACCAAAACCTTGTGCCTGGCCTGCGCGAGCGCTACGCAGGCAAAGTGCCCCCTGGTTGCCGCCAACTGTTAGGCCCAGACTACGCCTTGCTAGACCCCGCTTATGCAGAGCTGCATCAACACACTGCACCGCGCCGGGGGGCAATATGCCGGATTCTGGCTTTTTTTGGCGGCGCAGACAGTGCCAACCTGACCGACCGCGCAATAGATGCATTTGTGACTGTGGGGCGGCCAGACATGCATATGGACGTTGTGCTTGGGGCCAGCAGCAGGCACCGCGAGGCTATTGCGCATAAAGTGCAAGGGCACGCCAATATCAGCCTTCACACCGGCCTGCCCAGTTTGGCCACCCTGATGTCGCAAGCCGACCTGGCGTTGGGCGCAGGCGGTGTGACCCATTGGGAGCGTTTGTGCCTGGGGTTGCCTTGCCTGGTAATCACGCTTTCTGATAACCAGCTTGCTGCCAGCCAGGAGCTTCACCGCCTTGGCCTTGTTGATCTGCTGGGCCATCACGATGTGGTGAATGTGCAGGTGATGACCCAAGCCCTCAAAGCCAGGCTTGACCAAGGCTTGCCAGAGGAATGGTCGAAGCGTTGCATGGCCAGGGTGGATGGTGGTGGTGTAAATCGCGTCAGTGACGCCCTGGCTGACTCCGCAGTGGCCTTAGTTGCCGCAGCGGGCACCTTGCATGCGCGCCCCGCCAATTTAAGCGATGAAGCACTGTTGCTTGGTTGGGCCAATGACACAGTAACCCGCAATAACGCTTTTTCAAGTGCGCCCATCGCTGCCGCCAGCCATGCGCAGTGGCTGCGCGGCAAACTCGGTAGTCCAGCCAACACCAGGTTCTACATCGTCGAAAAGGCCAATGGCATTGCCGTGGGACAAGTTCGGTTTGACCTAAGCACTGAAGGATGGGAGATTGACTACGCTGTGTCCCCGGAATGTCGAGGGCTTGGTCTGGGTCGGCAGGTGCTTCAGGTTGGGCTGGCGTGCCTGGCGCACGCAGCACCGGGCGCGATGGTGCTTGGCAAGGCTAAAAATGACAACCAGCCATCGATCAAGGTGTTTGAGTCCCTCGGCTTTGAGCGAGTTGAGGCGCGCGAGATGCCGCCATATGTTGCAAGCTACCGATTAACGATTTGAGTCATCTCTCTAAATTGCTATAAAATTAATAGCTGCTTGCGCCCGTATTCATTGGTCTAGAGGCCGATTTGATGCCTGAAAAGAGCGTTTTTTAGCCTCGAAACGTGTTTGGATGGGAGATTTTGGCTAGTTTGGGCCTCCAGCAGCCGTTTGGCCACTTCAGGCGGTGCTTGCCGCAACGCTAGTTGTCGGCGGTAAGATTGTTGTGCAGGCCTTGGAAAGAGGTGTGCTCGTTCAAAAAAAGGTATGTGATGGTTAACAGCGTGTTGGTAGTGGCTGCGCACCCGGACGACGAAGTACTTGGCTGTGGTGCTACCATGGCTCGGCACCAGGCTGAAGGGGCGCGCGTGACCGTGCTGCTGATGGCCGATGGTGTGGGTGCGCGTGAACCAGCAGATCGGGCCAAAGAGCTTGCAGCCCGTCAGGCGGCTGCGCGGCGCGCATGCGGTGAGCTAGGCGTAACAGATCTGACGCTGCTGGCCTACCCCGACAACCGGATGGACCAGGTAGGCTTGCTCGACATTATTCAGGACATTGAAAAATGCATACGGGCCTGCCAGCCAGACGTGGTCTACACCCACCATGCCGGGGATGTCAACATTGACCACCGCAAGGTGCATGACGCGGTTGTTGCCGCCTGCCGTCCATTGCCTGGGTTTTGTGTGCGTCAATTGCTGTTTTTTGAAACCCCTTCCAGCACCGAATGGCGTCCTTTTGCATCTGCTGCGCCTTTTGCACCAGACTGGTTTGTTGACGTGTCTGGCTACATGCCCCAGAAGCTGGCAGCTCTTGCAGCCTATGGTGACGAGATGCGCGCTTTCCCCCATCCCAGATCAGCCGAAGCCGTGACCCATCTGGCTGGCTGGCGCGGCGCGACGGTGGGTGTGGCTGCAGCCGAAGCCTTCGAGCTTGGCAGAACGTTAATCTAGGCTTCTTGACTGTAGTCAATTTTTCAATATCAAAGGCGCGAAGCTTTTCCAACTTGGCATATAGAAAGTGATGAAAATGTTTAATGTGTTGTTGACATGCGTAGGCGGAGAGTTTGGGCCGTATATGGTGAGTGCCATAAAAAATGGCGCGCACAAAGCGCGTGTAGTTGGAATTGACCATAACCCGCAAGCTGTTGGCAGGCATTTTTGTGACGTATTTGTTCAGGCACCGACAGGCCAAGATTCCGCATACCCCGCTTTTATTTCCCAGCTTGTCAAAGATCAAAAAATAGATTTAATTATTCCTACTTCGGACGAAGAGGCGTTGGCGCTTTCACAAATGAAAGGTGCGTTGCCCAATACGGTAGTTGCCACGGTAGGCACAGAGCTCTTGACCAAAATTTCCAGTAAAACTGCCACTTATCGGCTTCTTGAAGAGCATCAGCTACCTTGCCCGGATTGGGCTGAAGTTAGCGACTGGGATCAGTTGCTGACTACGGCAGAAGAATTTCTCAAAAAACATCGCCGAATTGTTGTCAAGCCCGCCATTTCAAGGGGTGGCAGGGACGTTTTCCATCTTCAATCTGAAGAATGTGAAACAACCATACGCACGAAAGAGACCTATCTTTCTTTCTCTACTTTTAAGAGCAACTTGAAGAAAGAGCTCGAAAGGCATTACCCCTTGGTCGTCATGGAGGAGCTTGAAGGGCCAGTGCATGATTTGGATATGCTCGCTTGGGAAGGTCATCCACTTGCGGTCGTACCGCGCAAACGGCTGGACAGTGACAACCCAAATTCTGGACACCTGGTTTTGGATAATCCTGCGTTCGTTGAGATGGGCAAAAATATCATCCAGAGACTTCAGCTTTCCTGGCTCTACGATTGCGATTTCATGTTTGATAAAAATGGCCAGCCGAAGATCATAGAGATCAATCCACGGCAGAGTGGGAGCGTTTCTATAAGCATTGCGGCCGGCATACCTCTTCTCGATCATGTTATTTCATTAGCCAAGAACGAACCAGTTAGCGCTGGATTAAAAGTTTTACCTCAGACCATCGTGCCTTTCAGGTCACTTGCCCAAGTGAATTTGAGATGAATAAGCCAAAGATCACTATCTTTGAAGCAATTCATCACGCTGGTTTCGAGCTGCTATCCCAGAACTGTAATGTTGAAGTAGCCTATGGTGCACCACGTGCTGAAATTATTGAGCGGACTAGTACTAGCGATGCCATCATCGTAAAAAGTGTCGTCAAAGTGGATAGGGAGCTTATCGATAGCGCCCCGAAACTTAAAATAATTGCCCGCGCAGGAACTGGCCTTGAAAATATTCACGTTGAATACGCACGGAATCAAGGTAAAAAGGTTTTAAGTGTCCCAACAGGCAACACGGTTTCCGCTGCTGAGTTTGCCATCATGCAAATGCTTCTGCTGTGCAGGCGAATTCCTGAGGTTTATCGCGCCGTTAGTAACCGAGATTTTCGCCGCCAACTTTTAGAAGGTCGCGAACTCATGGCGATGCGCGTAGGGCTAATCGGACTTGGAAATGTAGGCATAGAGGTGGCTCGCCGGCTCAAGGCATTTAACCCAGACATGATCGCGTACGATCCAAGTTCAAGGTATGCCGATGAATTTCAGGCCATGGGCGGCACGATGGCTGATTCGTTGAATGATCTGACCCGGGTTGCTGACATCATTTCGCTACACACTGTGCTGACTCCTGATACCAGTGATCTTGTAAACGATCAGTTTTTCGAGCAAATAAAGCCAGGGCTTCTATTGATTAATACTGCTCGCGGTGGCGTGGTCAACGAGGACAGTGTGATTAAGGCTTTGGAGACTAAAAGACTGTCTTTTTATGCGACGGACTTCATGAACCCTGAGCCTCCGTTTGATTTTCCACCCGATGCACATCGTTTCGCTCATCCGTTTCTGACTCATTCGCGCGTGGTCACGACCCCGCATCTTGCGGCTTCGACTTCTGATGCGCAAGAACGGATTGCTATCGACTTGGCGCGCCAAATTTTGATCGCTCTCTAGAACGAATTTCCGGGACGTGTGTGAAGCAAGCCAATTTCAATTTGCCGTCTGCAAGTGCATTAACTCAGTTTCCCGGACCGTATGAACATCCCACATTACCTTAACTCTTCAGCGCACGAGCGACAACGCCGTCTGGCGGGGCAAAAGCTTCCAGACCCACAGGTGGCTGTGCTGTGGGAGCAAGCCTTGGGCCTGGTTAAAGACTTTTCGGCGAGGCAGCGACTCATGGGCGCTCACGCTTACGCTTGTTCGCTGGATTACAAACATGGTGGTTTATCAAGCGCTATTTATTTGTCTCACCCCCTTCGCGTGGCGGCATTGGGACTTTTGAGCGATGCGGCTGAGGATGGCGACATTGGCGTTGTTGGATTACTTCATAACGTGTTGGAGGTCTCCGAAATATCAAAAGATGATATTGGCGGGAAATTCGGTAAAGACATTGCCGAACAAATCAGCGTGTTGACCGTTGATCGGAGTCTTCAGTGGGATCAAACCTACAAAGCGGCTTACTACGCTCGGATAAATGAGGGGCCGAGGGCGGCCAGAGTCGTAAAAATATTTGACAAACTTGACAATATATTTTTACTTGGACTCAACCGGAACGCAGACGTGCGTATGAAGTATCTGGCTGAAATTGAGACCTTCGTCTTGCCGATGGTCGCAAGCGACGCGCCAGAGCTATCGGAGTATTTTGAAAAACTTGTCACTGAGACTCGTCAGCTCGGGTTTTTGGAACCGTTGACTAATTTATAAGACACACAGGAATAGTTCATGGATTACTTATTGCGCGATCGCGTGGCGATTGTTACTGGTGCGAGCAAAGGCATAGGCTTTGCCAGTGCCAAGGCGCTAGCGGCAGAGGGCGTTAAGGTTTTACTGGTGTCCAGGGACGAAGCAACATTGGTTGCGTCCACCAACGAGATATTGAGCCTTGGCGGCATTGCTGCTTTTTTTGCTGGCGATGTTTCGGTACCTTCACTGCCCGCTGAGGTTGTTAACAAAGTTGTCTCGCTTTGGGGTCACGTCGACATATTGGTGAACAACTCGGGCGGTCCACCAATGGGAACTTTTCTTGAGTTCGACTCTTCGGAGTGGGAGCGGGTAATCCAGGCCAATCTTCTCGGCACGATCCGGTTTGCTCAAGCGGTCGTTCCTGGGATGAAAGATCAAAGATGGGGACGGATTGTTACTGTCTCGTCTACTGTTGCGAAGGAACCCAGTCCGCAGATGGTGCTTTCTGCTACGACGCGATCAGCTATCGCCGCATTTACCAAAGCAATCGCCGTCGAGTTGGCTCCCTTCAATATTTGTGCCAATGTTGTTTGCCCCGGGGGAGTGTTAACAGATCGGCTACAGAGTCTGCTGGAGGCAAGAGCCGTGCGCGAAAATCTCGACTATCAGCAAGTGCTACAAAAAAGCCAAGCCTCGATCCCGGCTCAAAGGTTTGCTTCGCCAGAAGAGATCGCAAATGTCATCGTTTTTTTGAGTTCGGAGCTCAGTAGTTATGTGACGGGCGTCAGTCTCTCGGTCGATGGCGGCTTGACGAAGGGATTTACATGAAGGCGGTTTTTGCGCCTGACTTGTTTTCTGGTTCCCGGCCTGTGTGGAAACCAGTTAGTCCTTCGCTTGGAGAAATTGTCCGAGGAATGGATGAATTTTTGCCAGTCGACTATTTATCTTTTTGCGAACCACCTGAACAAATTGGTGGCCTTGAAATCAATTCCAACAATATTCGTTTGACTTCAGTGAGTGGATGTCAAATTGTTCTCAAACGCTATTCAGCTGCTGTGAATATTTCAGAATTACATAAAACGCTAGACCTCATGGCGTGGTTGGCAGATGAAGGCCTACCCGTGCCCAAACCCTTGCCATTCTCAAACGGCAACATCTCGATTAGTCATGCCGGTGGGCAATGGGTGCTTTTCCCATTCGTTGAGGGGGAGTATTTTTCTGGTAGCCAGGAAGAACTCGATGCTGCCGCCGAGACTGTTGGCATCTTGGCCTCGAAGCTCCGCGATGCCCCGGTATCCCTTCGAACGACCCGGGAATGCCATCATTTCACAACTCAAGATAATGAAGCGATTGAATTTGTTCAAAAAAAACGTGATCTATGGGGTCGGACTTTTGGGCTCGATATTGCAGAGTTACTGAACAATCACTGGGAACGAGCGTGGGGTGAGTGGTGCAGAATTCGCATTAATCCGCCAGATCCCGGACCGAAAACTCTAGCGCACCTCGATTTGCATCCGTTCAATATTCTTGTAAAAGACGGGAAAATAGCCGCTTTGCTGGATTTCGACTCCTGCAAAATGCTTCCAACTGGATATGCCCTGGCGTTCGGAGCGTTGAAGCAATGTCGTCAAGCTGTCGCACGCTGCGGTGATCCTGAAATGGCTGGCTTTTTTGGCTCACGCTACGTCGAAGTTTTGGTCGCTGCTAATCCTCAGGCATATTGGCTAACAAAATATTCATGTGATTTGGCTCTTGCGGAAGTATTCAGGCGCATAGCACTTATTTTTCGATTGAACATTGAAAGTGCTGACACGCGCTGGAACATGGTGTTGCCTGTGCAAATTGCGCATATTGCAGAATGCAAGGCGCTCTTTCAATCGTCTTGAATCCTAGTCAAATATCGATTTAAAAACGTAACCGAGCATCTTTTTCGGGTGTGAACTTCGGGACCTGCTTACCTTGGAAATAAAAAATGAAATCAAGTTCAACTGGTGGTTCAGTGATATCCGTATCGTCCAATCTTGTTATTGGCAATCGTCAAATCGGATCGGGGCAACCGGTTTTTGTTATTGCTGAGGTTGGCGTTAATCACCATGGGAATGCAGCGCTTTGTGCTCGCTTGATTGAGGCGGCTGCGGCATCTGGCGCTGATGCGGTCAAGTTACAGACGATAGACGCAGAAGAAAGTTACGTCCCTGGCACGGCTTCTTATGCCGAATTTCGCGACAAGTCTTTAAACGATACGGCGATGCAGCAAATGGTGGCCCTGGCCAAACGGCTAGACATTATTTTGTTTTCAACACCTGGCGACTTCGCCAGCCTGGACCGGATGTGCCGCCTTGGTATGCCAGCCGTCAAGATTTCGTCTGGCCTCATGACCAACCAGCCACTGATCGCTGAAGCCGCGCGTCGTGGCTTGCCCATGATTATTTCAACTGGGCTGGCTTATGAAGATGAAATCGCGCTTGCGATAGCCACCGCTCAGCAACATGGTTCGCCCGGCGTTGCAGTGCTCAAATGCACAGCGCTTTACCCGGCACCTGATGTAACCATTAACCTCAATGGCATGCAGTCACTGGCGCAGCGGTTTGGCGTACCTGTTGGCTATTCAGACCACACGCTTGATGACCTGGCTTGCCTGTCTGCGGTTGCGCTTGGCGCCACGGTGATTGAAAAGCATTTCACGCTCGACAAGCAGCTTGCCGGGGCTGACCACTTTATTTCCATGGAGCCTGGCGAGTTCAGTCAGATGGTCGCCCAGATTCGCCGGCTTTCAGTAATGCTCGGAGATGGCCGCATGGTGCCGGACCCAGCTGAAGAGGCGGTACGCGCACACCGGCACCGCTGCCTTATTGCGCGCGAGCCGATCGCCGCTGGTGATGTGTTCAGTGCAAACAATGTGGGGCTCAAGCGGCCCCTGCCTGGCGCGGCTGGTTTGCCGCCGTCGAGCTACGAATCTGTACTTGGCAAAACTGCCCGGGTTGCGATTGAGCTTGACAAGCCGATTAATGCCGA
>ENA-OFCF01001085-OFCF01001085.1-metagenomes-genome-assembly--contig:-NODE-1085-length-11034-cov-7.501412_pt1 | contig 11034 bp, 10 predicted proteins | sample MGYA00153387_OFCF01 | MGnify analysis MGYA00153387 | reverse complement strand
AATTCTGGGGGAGCAAGATCGATAGAAGTCCCCCAGAATTGGGGGATTTAGCGGCTCGCGTTCTGGAGGTTCCCTCCAGATTGAGCGAGACAAGACAGGGGGCGATCCGAACGATCGAATCGATTAACCGAACCGTATTGCAACCGCTCTGACTGGGCTTGCAAAAAACCTGAATCACCCGTGAGCAACCAAGCCCACACTCGTCCGACAGCATCGACAGTTCCAGCTACTGCTAGACTCTGTGATTCTAGAAAGCGTTTAGCTGCAAGCACTAGCGTGGGGCGAATCATTCCACTCAGTTGTGCTGCTTCAAACTGCCTCCCAGCCAATGATTGAACGGTCTTTTCTCCCTCGTGATATATAGATGACATATCGATCGGTCGTCCAAAGCAGGTGATAGCAACAATATAGGACAGATCTGTTTTTTAGTCAATCGTCTAATTCGACCAAGAGCGGCTATTCTGCTATGAATCGGCTTGAGTTGTTGATAATTCGTGGCTCTATCATGCTTTTGATTTAGTCTTTGGTTTGAGATATAATACAATCCTAACTCGGTCGCGGAGCGTGGGCTTTACCCAATCGCGATCGGGTTAAAACAAGAATATTTTATTGGACAGATCGGTATGGCAAAACAGTCTCGGGATCGGCTTGTGAGTGTAGCACTCCAGCTATTTCGCCAGCACGGTTTTCATGCTACGGGGATCGATCGAATTTTGGCTGAATCGGGTGTTGCAAAAAACACCCTTTATCGACATTTCAAGTCGAAAGACGAACTTATTCTTGCCAGCCTACGACAGCAGGATGAGGAATTTCGGAACTGGCTGATGCGGGAAGTCGCTCGCCGAGATAATGCGATCGATCGATTACTGGCTGTGTTTGACGTATATGAGCAATGGTCTAGAACTCCGGTATTTTTTGGTTGTATGTTTATTAATGCCTCTGCTGAGTTCTCCGATCCCAATTCACCAATTCATGCTTTCTGTAGGGAACATAAACGCCTAGTAACGATGTTTATTCGAGATTTGGCAAAAGCTGCCGACGTGGAAGGTTCAGATCATTTGTCGGCTTGCTGGTTGCTGCTAATGGATGGGGCTGTTACCTCGACTCAGGTGTCCAATCATGCTTTGTCTTTTCAGCAAGCGAAGGTAGTAGCAAAAAATCTATTAGAGAAAGACATAATACTATCTCTAAAATCCAGAAAGATCGAATGATAACTACTCAGAAATTGGATCGAGCGACACTCAAGTCGATGTCGGGACGACAGTGACGGTATTATTTTAGGCGACGGTGATGCGATCCTAGCACTCAAATATTACACCAGACCGATCGTCAGTTGAGTATTTCCAGTCATCACAGGTTCTCAGACATCATCTTAGACCCATAAAAATATATCGATCGATTATTTGCCGTGATGGGCTAATAATCGATCGATAGTGACATCGAGGTTAAGTTAACTCGGATTAAAAAATGTAGGCACCAAGGAAGCCAAGAATTGGCGTACCACCCAAAGGTGCATTGCCATTGTTTGTGTAGAAAAAGTTGCCAGCCCGAGCGAGATTTTTGCCTTCAATACTGTACGAAATCCTGTTAGGATCGCCAGTAACAACAATCCGGATCGTGCCACTACTAAAGGGAAAGGGTTTAAGCTAGAAGCTTGATTAACGACCTAGTAAATTAGTCGTCATCACCGCCATAACCTTTATGTCCATGACCATAGCCATAGCCATACCCATAGCCTTTACCTTTACCTTTACCATTATTGTCATCATCGTCACCGCCATAGCCGTAACCGCCATTGCCGTAACCGCCATGGCTTTTAACTTTACTTTTCTTAGAACCAGTACCACCAAATACTTGGCTGCTATCGGTTGCTTGAAGTTCGGTTAGAAAGCTGTCGGAGCTTACTAATGAGTCAGTATTTAAGTTAGCGATTGTAATCAGAGCCATAATCGTACATTTCTCCTGAATATGTTGAAAAACTTGACCGCCAACAAACTTGAATTTGTTTGTTGATTTTCATCTCCTAACAATCATGCTCGATTCCCCAGCGAAGCACAACCCATCTAACTCGATCGAAAAGACATAATACTATCTCTAAAATCCCGAACGATCGAATGATAATTACCCAGAAATTGGATCCATCGGCCTCTTAGACCGATAAAAATATATCGATCGATTATTAGCCCATCACGGCAAACAATCGATCGATAGTGACATCGAGGTTAAGTTAACACAGGTTAAAAAGTGTAGGCACCAGGGAAGCCAGGAATTGGCGTACCACCCAAAGGTGCATTGCCATTATTCGTGTAGAAAAAGTTGCCAGCCCGATCGAGACTTTTGCCCTCAATACTATATGAAATCCCATTCGGATCGCCAGCAGTACCAGCAATCCGAATCGTGCCACTACCTGATGTAGAATCTCCACTATCAATATTAAAAGAAACCTGGGGACTAGGAATAGAGATAGCAGTCGCAATTTCAATGCGCCCGAACACACAGTTTCTCCGCCCACCACGGATCGATTCAATTTCGGCTAGTGGGAGTTCGGTCAAGAAACTGCTTGTTTCTGTAGATAAATTGCGATCGGCAGTGTCTAAATCAGAAATTTCAATTGCCATGCCTTGCTTACTCCTATATTATTGACTATAACGATCGCGTAGGAAGTGTATTTTCCGTCCCAACAAATCCGATCTTAGCGATCGATCGTTTGAGCGATCGTCCGATCGAATCTTTAATGGGTTCGATCGTCTTTTGTGCTGAGGTCGAATCTCAACAGCTATGCTCCAGTAAAAATAAAAGTTGAGAAATTGTGTGTGCACACACAATTTCTCAACTGTCATCCTGCTACTATACGGGATTAGTGACCAGAGTAAGGAACACCAACATTAGGAGTACCACTGGTGTAAAAGAAGTTATTATTATTATTCTTCTTGCCGCCCTTACCGCCGCCGCCGCCGCTGAACAAGATCTGTTCGCCGCCGAAGCCGCCGTTGGTGTAGAAGAAGTTACCATTGTTGCCATACTTGCCGCCGTTACCGCCGCTGAACAAGATCTGACCGTTACCACCACCGACGGGGATAACTGGTACAGGCGCATTACCACCGCCGCAAACGGCGATCGTTTCGGTTGCTTCGAGTTCAGTCATGAAGCTTTCGTTACCTTGAGATAAGTCAGAGATTTTGATTAAAGACATGTTCTTTTTACTCCTGTGTTAGTGGAAAATGAAGCAATCGATACAGTTAAATCTGTAAATATCTCCATCACAAATGATTGTGATCGATCGACAATCTATCCACAACCCACACAGCTCGATCGAAAAGACATAACACTATCTCTAAAATCCTCAACAATCGAATGGTAACTACCCAAAAATTGGATCGATCGCAACACTTTCCGGGTAGCCACAGCTAGGCTCTAAGATCGATTAATGGTGTCCGGGCTGACCGACAGGAATAACACCGATGGGGGAGCCACTGGTGTAGAAGAAAACGCCATTGCCGCCTTTGTTGGATTTACCGCCGCCACCACCGCTGAACAAGATCTGACCACCACCGCCGACGGGGATAACTGGGACGGGAACGCTACCGCCACCTTTACTACCACCACCGCAAATGGCAACCGTTTCGGTCGCATCTAGTTCGGTTAGGAAGCTCTCAGCACCTGCAAATAAGTCGCTACCAGCAGGGTTTAAATCGGAGATATTAATTAAAGCCATGTTCTATTTATTCCTATGTTACTAGTTGAAATCACGGGTACATTCACAAATGTCGTGACTTTGGGTCGCACAAATCATGATGCTAGATCTGTCAGCGATCTACAACCCATTTGACTAGATCTAAAGGACATAATGCTATGTATAAAATCTACACACTTAGGACTAAAACTAGCTCAGTATAGATCTTTTACTATCTACAAAGTAATTAAAATTGACATTCTACTATCTAAAAACTAATTAAGTCGCGATTCCCGATCTTAGTGTTACGATATCGCAACATTTATGAGACTTAATCATATGTGTTTTAGCCAAACAAAATTAGGATCGTTGGCGAAGCCTACCGGAGGTAATCGAGTGTGTAAAGCTCGTCACTATTTATTGTGGAAAAACTCAGATGTGGTTGCTGCCAATCAATTCCAGCAGCCACGAACCCCTGACGAATAGTCTCCAACTTGAGAGTAGATTGAGGCTCATCTCGTGCCATCGCGGTGACTAAGCCTGTTGCCAAGAGTCGGCATCTGTGGATTCCAAAGGGATCGGAGCTAGTTGGTACCTCTACTAGTCCCAATCCTGGTGCTAATTGCTTGCTAAATAATGGCACCTGCGGGGAAAATGCTGTCTGATGCGATCGATAAATCCGTTCCAAGACTGGCTGTACTTGCAGATAGTCCGCCCAACAGAGCCAGAGGGTGCTGGAATCATAGCGATAAAATAAACTCGGATCGTGCAAAATAGCCAACTGAAATGGAATATTCAACGTATTTAAGCCGCTAGTCAATTGGTAGGCAATCGCCACCGCAGCATCGGGCGTAGCATGAAAGTAGATCTGGATTGATGTGGCTCGAACGGGTATCCCCGCGTTACCAACAATAATATAAGTGTCTCGATCGACTAAATTGTGCGGTAAATAAATCGGCACCACATCGCCAATCTCAGCTTGTCTCAAATCGGGCGGTAGATGTTGATGTAGCTGAATGTGTAAATGTAATCCGTCTTTGACGACAATCAACTCATCACCATCGCTGGCGACGACTTGCCAATCTCGATCGAAATAACCAGTACTGGTATTACTTTGCCTCAACCGCTGGAAAAAATTGATATCGATGCCATCAATGAGGTTATTTTTAACCTGTAGCGGCTGTCGTGCTGCGATGACGATTTCTGCCAGACTCATGAGGCGATGAGTGAAGTAAATGTCATGGAGATAAGTCTGAACTCGATCGATCGTACATTTCAACTGAAATTGAGGCGATAATTGGGGCAGTTTAGTAACTAAGGCTGGGGGAAGTTCGAGTGGCGGATATTCAGGATGGGAGATCGTCAAGTCTGGCGTAATCTCGATTTTTCCGACTATTTCTGTCAAAATCTGTTGGATAGCTAACATAGGACTATTTAGTGACTAATTGATGAGCACGATCGCCAAATAAAGTATTCATTGCTGCTTGGGGCATACAAATTAGCTGTTTGGCAACTTGTAGCATCATAATCTGGCGATTGCCAAACAGCCGATCTTCATAAACACTGCCTTCAATTCGTTGAATTAGTGCTAATCCAGCAAATTGGATCGCCCGCTCAATCGCATCTGGACGTGCGGTGGAGATCGCCGAAAAGCTGTCTAGATAGGAGCTAACGATCGCCACTAAAGATGGTTGGATTAGTTCTAGCGGGGTAGTAGCGAGTTGTAATGACTCATTGATGCTGAAGCTACTACTCACAATTAATCCCTCTAGCCACAGCTCTAAATAACTACCCAAGATCGATCCCAGATCGCTAGCAGGATCGCCCCAACTCGCGCGTTCCCAGTCAATGAGGCGAATTACTGGCGATCTGGCTTGCTCCCAATTTAGATCGAGGAGGATGTTATTAATTTTGAGATCGTTATGTACCAAACAACTGGGCGTAATTGTCTCGCCCAGTTCAGCGATCGCTTGCGATAGACTAGGAAAACGTTGATAAAGTCTAAAAAATTGCCAACATTCTGGCGGTACCATCTGCAAAACTTGGGGTGTAATTCTAGCTAGGCGGCGAATAGTACGATCCGCCATCCACGGGCGATCTAGATCCTGTTGTCGCGCCAGGAGATCGGGATCGTTAAAAAAGCGTTCGTATTGTGACTGTTGAAATGTGTGTCCGTGAATAGTGCCTAATAATCGACCGATCGCTTGGGCGCTCTCGACTGGAAATAGGCTCGATTTAGCATAGTAATCGTACAGATCGCCATAGTTGGTTAGATAATTAACTATTAAAATCGAGTTCTGCGGATCGAAATGTAATATTTCTGGTAAAAATGGCTCGATCTTTGCACCAAAATCTGGAAATTGCTGTAGCATTTTTTGGATCTGCCAAGCCGACCAAAATTCTCCTTTGCTTTGACCCCAATCGTTGTGAATTTCTTGCTTGACTAACAAGTTTCTGCCATCACTGAGGCTAATCAAGAGATTAAAGTTTTTGGCAGCAATGACTGTAATACTACTGGAATCTCGATCGGATATTTTACAATACTTGAGTGCGGCTAAATATTTAAATATATTGTCTGTATCTAGGGTAAAAATTGGATTTAGGCTCATTATCGTTCGTACAGTAGCGGTTGTCCCACCGCGCAAATAGTTATCAGACAACACTTTTTAGCAGATATTTCAATCTAATTGAATATTAGTTACTATTTGTAACATTGGGTAGCTGAGAGATATTTTTAACCGTCCGTACGAGTATAAAATCGATATTTATCGTCATGCTGCCACTCTAAAGTCAGCATTATTACTGAGGCCAGTAGTACGATTTAATTTGAGGTGGTGAAGACGATGATTAGATAGAATAAAGACCGCCACTAGCCTCAGTCTAAAAATTAAGAAATAATGAAAAGAAAATAATATGAGCTAAAAATCGGATAGGATGTAACACGATTAAGAGTTTGGAAAATCTATACATGACTCAAATCAACTGGATTAGACCGAAACAATCGCTGACTGATTATTTGACAACATTTCAACGTCAATTATTAGAAAAACAGGTAAAAATTGAGACGAGTTCCGAATATCGACAGCGAATTGAAATTATGCTTTTGGCAAGTGAAGGTAAAACCCAAGCGGAAATTTGTCGGTTATTGAGCTGCTCGCCCCTGACAGCCAGACACTGGATTTTCATGGCTAAGTCCGGTCAAGCGCACAATTGGCAATCCCAGCCGATCGGTCGGCCCAAAACTGTCACTACTGATTATTTAGAGCGACTCAAGCAATTGGTGGCTACTAGTCCCAAAGATTTGGGATATCCATTTTCTCGCTGGACGGGGCAATGGTTGAGCAAGCATCTATCTCAAGAATTTAATATTGAGGTTAGTGCCAGACACATCAATCGGTTGCTGGGTGAGATCGAAGTGGCGGAGCGGGCGATCGATAATGACCGACGACAGTCGCCATCGAGGAAACCATCTCAGATTGCGATCGCCGACTTGTACGATCGGCACATCTCGATCGATTGACACTTCTTTGTGTTGCTACCGTGGATACACAAGCTGCGTAGGTTGGGTTGAGCCTCGAGACCCAACACACTCAGAGGTCGATTGTGTGGATGTTGGGTTTCGCTTCTCTCAACCCAACCTACAGCTACTTATTTCAACTATTCTTCTTGTCACTTATGGTGCAAAACTCCACAATTACTTCAGTCTCAAGGGAACGACTCATTCGAGTACTCGGCGTAGAAATCGCCGATCCAGATCTCGTTCGGCTCCAGACGCAGATACAGCTCCTGACGATCGCCCCAGGTGCGAGCTTTTGGCACTCTTGCGAAAGTCAACCAGGAATTTATATCATCCTGGTGGGGAAAGTGCGGTTATTCGATTTTCAGGGCGAACGCCTAGCAACCCTGACTGTGGGCAGAAGTTTTGGTGCCAGCACCCTCTTTCCCGATGACAACTTCGATCCCTACGTTGCCAAAGCTGCGCTAGTTGTCGGTGGAGATGAAATATTGGTCGGATTCATTGCTAGAGACGATCTGCGGTCTTGGTGGCGCACATATCCGCAGATGATGAGCCACCTGACAGATCGCGCTCGACACCTCGATGCTGTGATCAAAGGTGAAGCCAAACCCTCAGCCTTACACCCACCCAAACGCGGTTTGCAGCCGCGATCGTCCGCCGAAATTCGTCAAATTCGCCCGTTGAGTGAGGTAACAGCCGAACCAGCCGCCGTTCGCCCAGCTAAGACTGGAGCGGCTGCCGATCGGTTCAAAGAAGCTTATTTTCCTACTCCCAGTCAAAAGCTGGGGCAATGGTGGAAAAAAGTCACTCACACCTACCCATTTTATGCCCAACAGAGTGCTTCAGATTGCAGTGCCGCCTGCATCGTCATGGTCGGACGATATTGGGGCAAAGAGTTTAACATCAATCGGCTGCGCGAGTTGGCATATGTCAATCGTGATGGAGCGTCCCTAAAAGGGCTAGCCAATGCTGTTGAAAACTTGGGATTTAATAGTCGTCCCGTCAAGGCTAGTCTCGATCGATTAGCTAACCAACGACTCCCAGCAATCCTCCACTGGGAGGGCAACCACTATGTAGTGGTATTTGAAATTACCCCTCAACAGATCATTATCGGCGATCCGGCGATCGGTCAACGGAAATTGACTATTGCCGAATTTACCCAGCAGTGGACGGGCTACTGTCTATTGATCGAACCTACCCTATCACTCAAAAAAGCTGAAGGTAAATCGACCGATTTTTGGCAACTATTTCAACTGGTTAAACCGCATAAGGTCGTGGTTGGCGAAATCTTTATTGCTTCGATCGTCTTACAGATTTTCGGACTGGTTTCACCGATTTTTACTCAGTTGATTTTGGATCGAGCCGTAATTCACAAGTCAGAAAGTAGCTTGGCAACTTTTGGGATCGGACTGCTGATCTTTGGGGGTTTTCAAATTGCGATGACAGCACTCAGGCAATACCTGATGGCACTAACCGCTAATCGGATCGATGCTGCGTTGGTAATTGGCTTTATTCGGCACACTTTTAGTTTACCCCTGAGTTATTTTGATTCGCGGCATGTAGGCGATATTATCTCGCGAATTCAAGAAAATCATAAGATTCAAGCTTTCATCACTGGGCAATCTTTGGGAGTATTACTAGATCTGATGTCAGTGTTTGTCTACGCCACACTGATGTTTGTCTATAGCTGGAAGTTGGCATTAGTGACGTTAATATCGATTCCACCGTTCTTGATCCTCAACTTTGCTTCTACGCCTTTTCTCAAGAAGATGTCGCGGGAGATTTTTAATGCCTCAAATGATGAGAATAGCTATCTAATCGAAGCCCTCAATGGCGTACGGACGGTAAAATCAATGTCTGTAGAAAAGTCCGTACGTTGGAATTGGGAAGAGCGGCTGAATAAAGAGATTAAACAAAACTATCGCGGTCAAATCATGGGGATTAAGATCCAGATTATTAGTTCGGCGATTAATACTATTAGTAGCACGGCAATGATTTGGGTCGGTGCATCATTAGTGATTGCTGGTGAGTTTACGATCGGTCAACTCTTTGCATTTAATATGATCTCGGCAAATGTAATTAGTCCTTTTCAAAGGTTGGCTGGACTGTGGAATAGCCTTCAAGAAATTGGGATCGCGGTCGAGCGATTGTGCGATGTGATCGAAGCTAAACCAGAAGAAGATCGCGACTCCCACCGTCAAGCGATCGGTAAACTTCAAGGTCATGTCAAATTTAAAAATGTGACGTTTCGCTATAATAAAGATGCCGAAAGTAATATACTGGAGAACATTAATTTTGAGATTAAACCAGGGCAAACGATCGCCCTAGTCGGGCGGAGTGGATCGGGGAAAACAACGCTCTCCAAACTGATTTTAGGGCTATATCAGCCGACAACTGGAGCGATTGAAATCGATGGTAAAGACTTGGCGACGATTGCCTTACATTCCCTGCGATCGCAAGTGGGGGTAGTCGATCAGGATACCTTTTTATTTAGTGGTACTGTCAAGGAAAATATCACACTAGCTAAACCAGGTGCTAGTCAAGCCGAAGTGCAACGCGCAGCCGAACTTGCTGGAGCCGATGAATTTATCAATAAAATGCCGATGCGCTACGATACCGAAATTGGTGAAGGTGGCGGGATGTTATCGGGGGGACAACGCCAACGACTAGCGATTGCTAGAGCCTTGTTAAACAATCCTCGACTATTAGTATTTGATGAAGCAACTAGTAGTTTAGATACCGAATCAGAACGGATCATTCAAACTAATCTAGAGAAAATTCGCCGCAATCGCAGTACGATTATCATCGCCCATCGGCTCTCAACAGTCCAAAACGCCGATCTTATTTTAGTTTTAGATAAAGGAGTATTAATTGAAAGTGGTAATCACCACCAACTGATGGCAAAGCGGGGGAAATACTATCACCTAAATCAGCAGCAGATCGTCACTATTCAAGAATAATGTCGCTCTAATTAACTTAATACATTTACTATTTATTACTAATTTAAAACAATAAACCAATCGCTAATAACTTATCATCCATGATTGCTAATCAAAGTTCACAGATTATTAAAATCCTCTTAGTAGACGATCTCCGTGTTGTGAGAGAAAAACTTAAATCGGTACTGCAACCATACCGAGATATGCAGATAATTGGTACAGCCGCAGATGGTTGTAGTGTGATCGATCAACTCGAATATTTAGAGCCTGATATTATATTACTCGATCTCGATATGCCGAGACTCGATGGTATAGAAACTGCTCGAATCATCACCGAAAAATATCCACAGATCAAAGTTATTATCCTCAGCAGTTATCATAATCCTAGCGATATTAACGAAAATCTACATTCATGTGTAAAAGAATATATTATTAAAGATAATATCGATCTAACGATCGCTGACAAAATCCGAGCTGTACATCACAATAATAATAGTGACTCAGGTGAAGAACCATTTAAATCAGAAATCAGTAAAGGTACTGTCGTTGGCGTAGCCTCTTCTCGGAACGAAAATCGCGATAATATTATAGAATTTGACAAATTCACAAACCAAGATAACTTGGCAGAAATAGATCGTTCTAGTTCTGTATTTAAGGATAATTCATTTAGTCAATTTACATCGATCGCCAATACCACACTTAGTAAACTAAATGATTGGTCGGATTCCGCCAAAGAATTAATCGATATGATGCCCCTACCTTGGACGCGGGGGCTATTATATTTTTTAGTATTATTTCTAGGTATTTTTATCCCTTGGGCGTGTTTTTATCGGATGGATGAAATTGGTACAGCTAGAGGTAGATTGGAATTTAAAGGCGATACAATCAAACGTGAAGCTGATATC
>ENA-OFCF01001084-OFCF01001084.1-metagenomes-genome-assembly--contig:-NODE-1084-length-11053-cov-3.106929_pt1 | contig 11053 bp, 7 predicted proteins | sample MGYA00153387_OFCF01 | MGnify analysis MGYA00153387 | reverse complement strand
CAGATGCAGGCCGTCGTCGAGCAGCTCATGTCGTACGAGCAGCCGCCGCTCGAGACGCTCACGCCGTTCCCGATCCTGCCCGACACGCTCACCGTGTTCGCGATGATGAGCAAGACCTGGTGCGAGCAGAACAAGGCCGAGCGCCTGGCCGAACGGGCGCTCGAGCTGGCCCCGGACTCCGGCCACGTGTGGACCGCCCGCGCCCGCGTGACCTCCAGCCTCGGTGACGCGGCCGCGGCCAACCTGGCCTGGCAACGCGCCTGGGAGCTGACTTCGGCGGCCGCCACGCCCTTGCTCGCCGAGGCGCTCGAGGCCGCGGCGGAGCTCGGCGCGCTGGAAGACCTGCACGAGCGCATGCTCGCCAGCCTGCGCACCAGCGACGAGGCCGCGCTGGTGGTCGCGCTCGCTCGACGCCTCGGGTCCACGCACCCCGATGCCGTCTGCGCCGCGCTCGAGCGCGTGCGTGGTCGATCTCCCGCGGCGGCCCTGACCCTGGTACGCTTGCGGCTCACCCAGGGCCAGCGCCAGCAGGCCCTCGACGCCGCGATGATGGAACCCTCGCCACCGATCGTGGTCTGTCGGGCTTGCGCCCGCGAGATGCCGCGCTTTCGCTTCCGCTGCGACGACTGTGGCGCATGGGACAGCGCCGTCACGCTCGAGGGCCACGCGCACCGGCAAGTTGGCGACCGCGAGCGGGGCGCCGCGGCGCATGGCATGCACGATCCCCGCGAGGTCCACCGCGATCCATCCCGCGAGGTTCGTGACCTCGATGCACGCGCACGGAGGGCAGAGGTATGAACCGCGAACAGTCGGCCGCGTACCCCCGGCGCCGCAGCGAGCTGCTGAGCACCACGAGCCGCTTCATGCGCCAGTGGGGCTACGCGCTGTTCATCCTGTTGATCATCCTCGTCTTTCGGGACGTGCTGATCCCCTTCATCTTCGCGTTCGCGCTCGCCTATCTGATGGCCCCGGTGATCCACCGCCTGCAGCCGCGGCTCGGCCGGGCCCTGTCGGTCATCCTCGTGTATCTGAGCCTGTTCGGCGTCATCGCGGTGTTCATGGTCGTGTTCCTGCCGGCCCTCGTGCAGGACTTCGCCCGCCTGCGCGACACGGCCCCCGCGGCGCTCGAGTACCTCGACAAGACCTATCTGCCGCAGGCCACCCAGTGGTTCGAGGAGAGCTTTAGCAGCCTCAACGCGGTCGCTCCCGAGGTCGCCCCGCCGCAACCCTCCGAGCTGTTCGCGACCCCGGGCCCCGGCAACACCTGGTCGATCAGCCTCGAGCGCGTGCACCTGTCGATGCAGGACGCCGGCAACGGGCAATGGCTGATCCACACGCCCTCGCAGCATCAGGAGCAGAACCTCACCGACACGCTGCGCAAGCTGGTGATGACCAAGGGCAGCGAGTACACCGGCCAGATCGCCGGTGTCCTGCGCGCCCTCCTCAGCGGCGTCACGACCTTCCTGACCAACCTCGTCATCACGCTGATGCTCGCGGCGTTCATCCTCATCAACCCCGGCCGGGTGATGAACTTCGCCCGCGGCCTGGTCCCGCTGCACTACCGCGAGACTTACGAGGAGCTGATGCTCCTGCTCGACGTCGGCCTCGCCGGGGTCATCCGCGGCCAGCTCCTCATCTGCCTCGTCAACGGCATTCTGACCTACGTCGGCCTGGTCATCTTCGGCATCAAGTACAGCTTCCTGCTCGCCGTGGTCGCGGCCGCCTTCAGCCTGGTCCCGATCTTCGGCACGATCATCTCGTCGATCCCGATCATCATCGTCGCGCTGGTGTCCAACGAGGAGGGCCTGTCGTTCGGCCCGCCGCTGCTGATGCTCGCGTGGATCGCCGGCATCCACCTGCTAGAGGCCAACATCTTCAACCCGAAGATCATCGGCGACGCGGCCCACATGCACCCCGTGGTCGTCATCTTCGCGTTGCTGGCGGGTGAGCACGTCTACGGGCTCACGGGGGCGCTGCTGGCCGCGCCGGTGGCGAGCATGTTGCAGACGGTGTTCCTGTTCGCGTATCGGCGATCGCGGTGGCATGCGCCCGGGAACCTGCGCGTCGAGGACCTGCCGGCGCTGCCCGCCGATCAGAGCGCGGCCTCGATGAGCGCGGCCACCCTGCGCTGACGCGGCGGCTACGGGCGTAGTCCAATGCTTCGTCGGTAGCGCTGGCACAGCGCGCTCCCGGCCTCGACCTTGCGGCACGGCAGCGGCCGATCGGCGTAGATCGTGCAGCGCACGTTTTGGCCCACGCGGCCGCGCAGGGCCAGACAGCGGCCGTCCGGGTGCAGGCGCAGGTGCGGCGTGCCCTCGTCCGAGTAGACGACCAGCCGCCGCACGAGCTCGGGCTTTCGCAGCAGCGGCGCGCGGTCGTCGACCTCGACGTAGTCCGTGAAGCCCTCCGCCCGGTTCTGCGGGGGGTTGCAGCAGCAGGCGCCGCACTGGACGCAGTTGTAGCGCGACACGGGGCGCACCATAGCCCATGGCGCCCCGGTGGCGGCCGCGCCCCGGCACTCGAGCACGCCGACCGCCACGCCGGCGACCCACGAGCCCTCGAGCGCACGCGAGCCCTCAACCTCGCCCGCGATGTCCTGCTCGACCCGGTCGCCCGCGCCCACCTGGACCACCTGGACCACCTCGGAATGGAATGGCCCACCCCGCGCCCGCCCGCGACCCCAACGACAACCCGCCGGCCCTCGCCGACATGTCCCGCGAGACAGGTCGACTCAGCGACCAGACGGGATGGTCGTGCCGGTCGTGCCGGTCGTGCCGGTCGTGCCGGTCGTGCCGGTCGTGCCGGTCGTGCGCGTTGTGCCCGGGCGGGTCGCGGGTCCGTTCGGGGTCGTGCTCGACGCGGTGCCCGGGGCGGCCGCGGGCGGTGCAGCGGGCGGGGGCGTCGTGGTGCCGCCGGGCGAGCTCGGGTTCTGCGTGGACGAGGGCGCGGGCGGCTCGGCGGTGGTGTTGATCCCGGGGCGTCCGCCCGTCGGCGCCGCGCCGGACCACGGCGAGGCGGTCGGGGGGGGGGTCACCGGCGGTTCTTCTTGCAAGTTCGTGCGGGTCTCGGGGGCCGGCTTCGGCTGCGAGTGCTCGGGCACCACGCTGGACCCCGCGGGCGCGCCGGCCCGATTCTCGGCCTCGTCCTTGGCCCGCTCGTCAGCCCGGAGCTTCGCGTCGGCGTCGGCCTTGCGCTGCTTCATCACGCGGATCTTGGCGCGCTTCGACTCGTACAGCGGCTTCGGCTTGAGCGCTATGCGGCCGCCGAGCAGCGACATGTAGCGCTTACCGGACTCGTTGCCGCCGCCGATCGCCCCGAACAGCGCGCGCCAGTGCAGGCCCTTGGTCTTGCCGGTCGTACGCGTCCACCAGCCGAGGCCGGGGCCGACGACCACGAGCTCCTTGTCACGCTTGACGTGACGCACCAGCAACGCGGGGATCACCTGCGTGATCGTGTTCTTGCGGCGGATGTCCCACCACACTGCCGCGCCGACGGTGCCCGAGTTCTTGCCGCGCTCGATGTGCCACAGCAGCGGGAACTGCACCCAGTTGTTGTCCTCGCCCTTGCGGCGCTGGACCACCAGCCCCGGCGGCACGACCGTCAGCGTGCGGTCCTTGGCCCAGTTGGTGTCACGCAGGAAGAACGGGATCGTCCAGGTCAGGCGCCGCTCGGCGTAGCTGTGCGCCGTGTAGAACAGCGGCGGCAAGATCGCCGTCGTCACCTTGTGCGGGCGCCGGAAGTTCCAGAACACCAGGCCGGCCTCGAACCACGTGTAGTCCTCCTTGCGCCGGCCGATGTACAGCGGCGGGACCACGAGCGTGGTGCTGCGGTCCTCGGTGCGGTGGGCCTTGCGAAAGAACAGCGGGAATACGACCGTCGTCGCGTGCGTGCGCGTGACCGTGCGCCCGGTGTTGAGCGCGTACCACGTGAGCCGCTCGCCCGGACGCACCGCGGCGCCGCCGAGCCAGGTGTAGAACTTGAACCCGCCCTTGTCCCGGTCGAAGTAGTAGAGCGACAGCGCCGAGTGGGTGCGCCGGCCCTTGCCGTCGGATCCGGCCAGGAACAGCGGGACGCTGCCCCACAGCGTGTATCGGCAGCGGTCGTCGTCTTCCTCGCGAAAGCCGCATTTTTGGTGCCGGAACAGCAGCGGCGCGAAGCCGGTGAAGCGAAAGTTCTTGGCCAGCCGGAACACGTCGACGAAGCCCGGCGGCACCAGGCTAAAGCGCGTGAAGTTGTGCTGACCCTTGGTGCCGACCACAAAGGGCAGGGCGACCCACGTACGGCGGCCATTGGCGCGGCGGCGGTCGAACCAAAACGGAATGGCGATCGTCGTGTGCTCGCGCGTCTGCTTGTTGAGCATGTGCACGATGATCGGCAGCGAGACCAGGCGCCGGCTCTCGGCCGAGTCCATCCACCACGCCAGCGGCACGATGCCGGTGTGCAGCGTCTTGCGGCTGAGGCGATGGAAGAACGGGCCGGCGATCAGCGTGTGCGTGCGGCGGATCGGATCGCGGCTGTAGAAGAACGGCGGGACGATGCCGGCGTCGACGTCGATGCCACCGGGCTGGCGCTGGCGGAAGTAGAACGGCATCACCGCGAGGTTCTTGCGCGGCTTCTCGCCCCCGGTGCGCGTGCGCCAGACCAGCGGCGACCACATGTCGAGGTCCTCGCTGGGCGCGCGGTGAAACGCGAACAGCGGCGCGATGACGAGGTTGCGCGCCATGCCGCCCTCGACCGGGCGGCGGTCGTAAAACACGAAGGGGATCACGCCGAAGCCGTGACGTCGCTTCGCCGCCGGGCCGGTCAGGTCGCGCGCGCCGTAGATCAGCGGGGTCGCCATCCACGTCAGGCGGTTCTTGTCGCGCAGACCGCCGCCGACCGGCGTGATCGTCAGGACGCGATCGGCGTGTTGACGCCGGTAATACAGCGGGAACAGCACGCTGTGGCGCTCGTCGCCGGCGCGCTTGACGTCCCAGAAGAGATTGAGCACCCCGAGCGTGCGGTGGTCGGGGCCCTTCGAGCGGGCGAACAGCGGCGAGATCGTCAGCCGCCGGTTCTCCTTGACGTAGGTGACGTCGCCGAACAGCAGCGGCGGGATGACGTTGTAGCGCAGCGTCTCGTCGCGCCCGAACATGGCGGCGGGCACCAGCCCCGCGTGCCAGCCGGTGCGCGTGCGCTTGTAGAAGAACGGCCCCTCGACCCAGGTGTCGTGCCAGCGCTTCGGGTCCGTGTCGCGCACGTGGCCGAACAGCAGCGGCGCGACCACCTGATACTTGCGCGTCGCGTCCTTGCCGAAGAACGACAGCGCCGGCAACACCCCGATGTCGCGGCGCTTGCCCTGTTGGTTGTAGACGAACAGCGGCGGGATGACGATCTGCTGCGACCCGAGGCCACCGTACGTGGTCTTGTCGCGAAAGCGCCAGAACAGCGGCGTGACGACCTGAAAGCTCCGGCCTTTTGGATCGTGCCGCGCGACCGTCAACAGCGGCGGGATCACGAGCCCGAAGCCGCCGCCGGGCCGTCGTGTCGCGCCGCCGAGCGGGAACACGAAGGCCGTGCGCGCGCCGGTCCGCAGGTCGTCGAACTGCCAGTAAAGCGGGAACAGGACCCGGTTACGCTGCTCCGAGTCGCGGTACGAGACCCACGGGAACACCGACCATGCGACGCTGCCCTTGACCTTGTTCTCGCTGCGCCACACCAGCGGCGTGATCGACAGCAAGGCGCGCTGCGGCGAGTCGGTAGCGAAGGTGAGCAGCGGCGGGACGGCCCACGCCGTGCGCTTGCGTGCGATGTCCGTGCGACGCACGAAGGGGAGGGACCACAGCTCTTTGCGGTTGCCGAACTCGCGGCTCTGCCAGTGTGCGAACGGGAAGATGGTCCGGTGCGTGAGCCCGCGGGTGACATCGCCGCCGCCGAAGTAAAACGGCAGGCCGATCGTCGTACGCCGGGTCCCCTGTGTCAGCCTGAGGAACAGCGGCGCGCCGACGAAGTAGCGCAGGTCGTTTTGCGGGTCGGCGTCGGTGGTGTTCTTGTGGCCGTACCAGAACAGGATCGCGTCGAAGCCACGCAGGCTGTCGGGCGTCTTCTGGTGATAGTGGAACGGGACGACGACGAGGTTCTTGACCTGCTTGTTGCCCCACCGCCACACGAACGGGAACTGACCGAAGTTGAACTGCTCGCCGGTCCGCTTGTAGCCCATCAGCAGCGCGGCGGCGGCCCAGCCGGTGGTGCGCTCCGAGAACGACCCGAAGAACAGGATCGCCGGCGACAGGTACCGGCGCTTCTGCATGCGCTTGCTGTACCAGCCGCTCGTCAGCGACAGGTCGAAGTGCGCCAGCTTCTCGGGGTTGTTGACGCCGCCGGTGCGATGGAAAAACAGCGGCGGCAGGGTCAGCGCGCGCGTGCGGTGGGTCGTCCACGTGCGATCGATCCAGAATGGCGGGACGCTCTTGCCGCGGATCAAACGCGCCGGCCCGGTCTCGACCACGACCTCGGCCTCGGCCGACGGCGGCGGGCCGGACTCGGTGGGCAGCGCCCGCGCCATCGCCTCGTCGGAGGTCTCGCTGCTCGGTCGTTCGGCGGGCTCGTCGGACTCGCCGACGTCGAGCGCAGCCGCGGCGCGATCGGGCTCGGCCGGTGCGGTGGGCTGCGGGATCGTCGGCGCGCGCGCAGGCGTGCCCGGCGTCGGGGTCGGAGGCGGTGTGGCGGTCGCGTCGTCGCTGTCCGAAGCGACAGGTGGCCTGGCCGAAGGGTCAGGTGGTGGCGCGTCCGGATCTTCGGCGGAGGTCCCCGGCGCTTCGTTGCCCGGCGCGCGCCTCGGCAGCCGCGTCGGCGGACCGAGCAGCGCGGGGGCGACGTGACCGCCGCTGGCGAACGCGAGGAAGGTCGCGTCGAGCCCGAGGTCCTCGAGCTCGGGCTCTAGTCGGAAGTCTGCGGTGCTCTGCGCACCGGATGCACCGGATGCACCGGATGCAGACACGCTGGCCGGCGCGAGCGCGGCGAGCGTGAGCGCGGACAGAACGACGACGCCGAGGCATCGCACGGGCGCACGTCCGGGGCCCCCGAGAGATGGAGCTCCGCGCGCGATGGGCTCAGAGGCATCCACGGGCGGTGTGGGGATAGCGAATCCTCGTTTGCCGTGTCAACCCTGCCAGACCTGCGATCGCGGCCACGACCTCACGTGAAATCGACTGCGACGGCCGGTTTGACTTCGGAGGCCCGCGGCGCTATGGCAAGCGTCCCCTGGTCGAGGGCCCCATGGCACGCGACGCACAAGCAAGATACGACTCGGCAGCCGACCTCGAACTGGACCTCGCCGCCCTTTCGCGCAGCGGGGCAGGTCCCTACCGCGTTTCAGTCGAGCTCCCGGTGGCCTGGATCGCCGCCCGGCTCGCGCACACCGACGCGGAGATCCAGCGGCCCGGCACCGTGGACATCGAGGTCACGCTCATCGGCGAGGGCGGCAGCGTGCTGGTGCGTGGCAGCCTGGACGTCGACTTCGTGGTGCCCTGCGCCCGCTGCCTGGAGCCGGCCCATGTCCCGGCCGGCGGCGAGCTGTGCGTGCACTTCGTTCGCGGCGCCAGCGACACCCTCCATGACGAGGAGGACACCGAGTGGCGCGAGGGGCAGGGCGACGCCGGCGACACCGACGAGCGCTCCTTCCTCGGCAACCACCTCGACCTGCGCCCGATGGTCGAGGAGCAGATCCTGGTCGCGTACCCGATCCGGGCGCTGTGCGTCCGCGGCGAAGCCTGCCGCGGCCTGTGCATGCACTGCGGCGCCTGCGGCACGCCCGGCGCCCGCGTCCCCGTGGTCGCCGCGCCCGGCTACGAGGACGACACCCTCGCCGTCCCCGGCACCAAGCCAACAGACAAACTCAAGGTCGACCCCACGCTCCTAAATGATGCCGAGGGCGAGGCCCCGTGGAAGGCCGCTCTGCGGACGATCGCCCTCGAGGATCCAGCCGATGACCCCGAGGACGCGTCGACCGACGCGCCCGCCGACGCCAAGAACTCGCCCAAAGGGCCTGGCAAACTGCGAAACTGACGCGCCGCACGCCCGTGCGATCCGCTTCAGTCCCATGCGGATCCCCCCGCATCGACCCCTTGAGAATTCACATGAACCGCTGCGAACCGGGTTCAAACCCCACCCAAATGCCTGTAGCAGCGCCCTGGACCCCTTGAACTGTGTTGCGATCCTTGCCGCATGGTGCGGCAAAAAAAGCCTCCCTGCGCGGCAAAAATCGCTACACTCCCGCCCCTCCCGAGATAACGGTACCTCGCCATGGCTGTTCCGAAGAAAAGAAAGTCCAAGTCTGCCCGCGACATGCGTCGCGCCAACCACGACAAGCGCTCGCCGCCGACGCTCGTCGCCTGCTCGAACTGCGAGGAAGCTACGCTCAGCCATCGCGTGTGCCCGGCCTGCGGCTTCTACAAGGGCCGTCAGGTCGTCGCTGTCGCCCAGGAGTGATCCGGCGGTCGTGCTCGGCCGTCGTCGTGATATCAGGTGGCGCAGGATCCCGGCCTCGTGTCGATGACTGGCTCGTCCACATCGGCGTCCTCGCCGGCCTCACCCGTCTCGTCGACGATATCGACATTGCCGATCGCGCTTGATGCCTTCGGCGGGGACAATTGTCCCGATGTTGAAGTGAAGGCGGCGGTCCAGGCCGGCCGCGAGGGCATCCCGGTCCTCCTCGTCGGAGACCGGGATAAACTCGCCGCGGCGCTCGCACGCGTCGATATCCACGGGATCGGCCCCGACGGCCTCGTCCCGGGCCTACCGCTGCGGATCCATCACGCCTCGGAGGTCATCACCATGGACGACACCCCGTCCAAGGTGGTGCGCAGCAAGACCGACGCCTCGATGCCGGTCTGCTTCGATCTCGTCAAGCAAGGCAAGGCGCGGGCGGTCGTCTCGGCGGGCAACTCCGGGGCCATGCTGGCCTGCGGCCTGCTCAAGTTCGGTCGCCTCAAGGGCATCGACCGCCCGGCGATCGTCTCCAGCATCCCGCGTATCGGCGGCCAGTGCGTGCTGCTCGACATGGGCGCCAACGTCGACTGCAAGCCGATCAACCTCGTGCAGTTCGCGGTGCTGGGAGCGATCTTCGCCCGCACCAGCCACGGGATCGCCCGCGCCCGCGTCGGCGTCCTGTCCAACGGCACCGAGGACGGCAAGGGCACCGAGCTGACCCGCGCCGCCCACCGGGCCCTCGGCGCCAGCCCGAGCCCGGATTTTTCGTACATCGGCTACGTCGAGGGCAAGGACATCTTCCGCGACACCTGCGACGTGGTCGTCACCGACGGCTTCACCGGCAACGTCGCGCTCAAGGTGATCGAGGCGACCGCCGTCGCGTTCGCGGCCCAGCTGCGCGCGGCGGTGGAGGAGCGCCCTCTGAGCAAGGTCGGCGCCCTGCTGATGCGCCCGGCGCTCGCCCTCTTCAAGTCCCGCCTCGACCCCGACAGCTACGGCGGCGCCCCGCTGCTCGGCGTCGACGGCGTCTCTATCATCAGCCACGGCGGCGCGAGCCCGACGGCCCTGTACAACGGCATCCGCCTCGCGGGTCAGTACGCCGCGCGCGACCTGACCCCGGCCCTGCGCACGGCAGTGGCCGCCCATCAGGATCTGTTCGCCGCCGCCAAGCGCGAAGAGGGGACCGGCTAGATCGCCATCCCCCTCGCGCGTTCGTTTCAACCCAACCTCGACAAGGTGCGTGATGCGCGATCAGGTAGCCTTCGTGTTCCCCGGCCAGGGCAGTCAAAAGGCGGGGATGGGCGCCGCGCTGGCGGCCGCCTTCCCGGCCGCGCGGCGCGTGTTCGAGGCAGCTGACGAGGCGCTCGGCGAGTCGCTGTCGCGGCTGTGCTTCGACGGCCCCGACGAGCAGCTCGCGCTGACGGCCAACACCCAGCCCGCGATCCTCACCTGCTCGATCGCCGCGTGGACCGTCGTGCGCGAGGAGCTGGGCGTCACGCCGCACGTGTGCCTCGGCCACAGCCTCGGTGAGTTCTCGGCGCTCGTCGCCGCCGGTGCGCTCGACTTCTCCGACGCCGTCAAGCTCGTGCGACTGCGCGGCCAGGCGATGCAGGAGGCCGTGCCCGCGGGCCTCGGCGCGATGGCGGCGATCGTCGGTCTCGAGCCGGAGCAAGTCGAGGCGCTGTGCGTCGAGGCCGGCACCGCCGACGCCCAGGTCAGCGTCGCCAACGAGAACGGGGGCGGTCAGCTCGTCGTCGCCGGCCACGCGCAGGCCGTCGCGCGGCTGGTCGCGCTCGCCAAGGCGGCCCGCGCCCGCGCCATCCCGCTGCAGGTGTCGGCGCCGTTTCATTGCTCGCTCATGCAACCGGCCGCCGAGCGCGTCGCGGCGGCGCTCGAGCAGCTCACGATCCATCCGCTGCGCGTGCCGGTGATCGCCAACGTCGACGCCGAACCCAACGAAGATCCAGCGCGCGTGAAGGACCTCCTCGTCCGCCAGATCACCGGTCGCGTGCGCTGGGACGCCTCCGTGCGCAAGGCCGTGCACATGGGGACCACGCGCTGCCTCGAGCTTGGTCACGGCAAGGTCCTGTCCGGCTTGATTAAACGCATCGTCGCGGCGCTCCCGGCGAGTGCCGTCTCGCTTTCGGCCGTCGGTTCCCCGGAGGACATCGATGTGCTAAAGGTCGAGGCCAGGTGACGGAGCAAACTCAGTCGCGCGCTTCCCAGGAAGCCACTGCGGGCCTTACGGGCCCTGCTGCGACCCTGACTGGCCTGGCTGGCCTGACGCTCGCAGGCCGCGTCGCGCTGGTCACCGGTGCGTCACGTGGCATCGGCCGGGCCATCGCCCTGGCCCTGGCCACAGCGGGCATGCGGGTGGTCGGTACCGCCACGTCGGAAGCCGGCGCGGCCGCCATCACCAAAGCCCTGGCAGACCCGAAACGCCCGCTGGTGGCGATTGTGGCGGGCAGCAAGGTGTCAACCAAGTTAACAATTTTAAAAGCGCTTGCCGCCAACGTAGACCAGCTGATTGTGGGCGGCGGCATTGCCAACACCTTCATGCTGGCAGCAGGTTTCAATATCGGTA
>ENA-OFCF01001083-OFCF01001083.1-metagenomes-genome-assembly--contig:-NODE-1083-length-11054-cov-2.368579_pt1 | contig 11054 bp, 11 predicted proteins | sample MGYA00153387_OFCF01 | MGnify analysis MGYA00153387 | reverse complement strand
TGATCGGGCGCGAGCGGATGGGCAAGGGCGACTATATCGACTGTGCGATGTTCGACAGCCTGCTGCCGTGGTGCGCGCATATCGCCGGGAGCGCGATTGCAGGCGGCGAGCCGCCGCGCTCGGCGTCGCACCGGCGGACTGCATCGTCATCGGCGATTCGACAATGGATCTCGAAACCGCCCGCCACGCCGGCATGCGCGCCATCGCAGTCACCTGGGGTTTTCACGACCGCGCACGCCTGATCGAAGCGGGCGCGGAAGTAATCGTCACGGACCCTGCCGGACTGTTGGAAGCGATTGCAGATTTCAGCGGTTCAGCTCGTCCACCTGCCTGTTGAGCGTGCAAAAATCATAGAGCCAGCCGAGCAGGAATAGGCCGCCTGTGAGCAGCCAGAGTAGCCCGGTCCAGATCTTACCCATATAAAAACGGTGGATCCCGAAGACCCCCAGGAATGTCTGGAGGATCCACGCTACCGAGTAGTCATAGCGCCCGGACGTGAACCGCGCGTCCGCCTGCCGGTCCATCCCGGGGATCAGAAACACGTCGATCAGCCAGCCCACGCCCAACAAGCCTGCGGTGAAAAACCAGATCGTCCCGCTCACCGGCTTGCCGAAATAAAACCGGTGCGCACCGGTGAAGCCGATGATCCAAAGCAGGTAGCCGATGGTCTTGCTGTGCGTTCTCATGCCTCGGCAAGCTTGGTGACCAGACTTGCGCCGAGCGCCTTGATAGATGCGACCACCTGCACATCGGTGAGTTTCCCGTCCTCATCGAACGCCTCATGCGCCCGCGGCAGCGTGACCTGCTCGGGCAGCACGCTGATGCCGATATTCTCGAGAGAAGGCCGTAGCTGAGCCAGGCCCCGGGAGCCGCCGTAGCCGCCGGGCGAAGCGGCCAGGATGGCGGCGGACTTTCCACTCAGCGCGGACAAGGGCTTCTCATCGGGTGAGGTCGTCCGGGAAACCCAGTCAATCGTGTTCTTCAGCACGGCAGTGACCGTGCTGTTGTACTCGGGCGAAGCGATGATGAGTCCGTCATTCTCCGTGAACAGGGCTTTCAGCCGCCGCGCGGCATCCGGCATTCCTTCCGCCTTTTCCAGATCTTCGTCGAAGATTGGCAGCTGGAAGTCCCGCAGGGAAATCAGGGTGACATCGGCTCCGGCCTCGCGCGCCCCTTCGGCGGCGAGCACGGCGAGCTTGTGGTTGTAAGAATCGGCGCGGAGGCTGCCGCCGAAGACGAGGATGCGTGGCGTTTTCATAATGGTAAGGCGGATGCTGTTTCGAGGAACGGATAGTCGGTGTACCCTTCAGGACCGTCCGCATAGAATGTGGACGGCTCGGGCGCGTTCAGCGGCGCTCCGGTGCGGAAGCGCTCGACAAGATCTGGATTGGCGATGGCGGATTTCCCGAAAGCCACCGCATCGGCTTCCCCGGCGCGAATCGCCGCCCGTGCAGCGTCGGCGCTGAAGCTTTCGTTAGCGATGTAGACGCCGCCGAAAGTCTGCTTGAGGGATGGCCCTAGCGCCGGTTGCTCGTATGACTCGCGGGCGCAGAGGAAAGCCAGCTTCCGCAGGCCAAGCTCACGCGCGGCGTGATGAAAGACCGAGGAAATGTCCGAGTCGCCCATGCCATGGCTATCGCCCCGCGGCGCGAGATGGACGCCCACCCGGTCCGCACCCCATTCGGCGACGACGGCATCTGTCACTTCCAGCAGAAAGCGCGCGCGGTTCTCGATGGGGCCGCCATAGTCGTCAGTGCGCAGGTTCGACGAGTCCTGGAGAAATTGGTCGATCAGGTAACCGTTAGCGCCATGGATCTCGACGCCATCAAAGCCAGCGGCCTGCGCATTCCGCGCGCCCCGGCGGTAGTCCTCGATGATCCCCGGGATTTCCCCGGCGCCGAGGGCACGTGGCGTGACAAAATTCTTGGCCGGCCGGATCAGGCTGACGTGACCTGATGGGGCGATGGCGCTGGGTGCGACGGGCAGCCCGCCATCCAGATAGATCGGGTCCGAAACCCGGCCCACATGCCAGAGCTGAAGCAGGATCTGCCCGCCGGATTCGTGGACGGCGCGGGTGACGAGCTTCCAGCCCTCCACCTGCGCGTCCGACCAGATGCCCGGCGTATTGGGATAGCCCACGCCCTGCGCGGAAATGGATGTGGCTTCCGACAGGATGAGGCCGAAGGAACTACGCTGCGCATAATACTCCGCCATCATCTCATTCGGCACGCGGCCTTCCGAGGCCCGGCAGCGGGTCAGCGGAGCCATCACAAGCCGGTTCGGCAGCTTGAACGCGCCGGCGACCAGCGGTTGGAAAATCGGATCGGACATGGAAGCGAGGTGCTGAGAACTTCAGGCGTCCGGCTTGGCTTCAAGCTTGAGCTCGATCACGACCTCGTCACGAATCAGATCGTCCGCCTTGCCGGCATAGGCGATGCCGAAGTCCTTGCGGTTGATGTCGAACTTCGCGTAGATCCGCACGTTGTCGCCATCCCGGCTAACCGTCGCGGGGAAGCCGATGTTCTTGGTGATGCCGTGGAGCGTGAAATTGCCGCTGATGGTGCACGCGGTGTCGGAATCCTGCTGGACACCGGTCACGTCGAAGGTGGATTGGTGGAATTTTACGACATCGAAAAAGTCCGGAGATTTCAGGTGTGTGGTCAGCTTCTCGTCATCGGAGAAGATGGATTCCATGTCGATGACGACCTTGTGGTCCGTGCCGACCGGTTTCCCGTCCTTGATCGTGAAATAGCCGGAAAAGACTTTGAAGCCGCCGGTGTGACTGCCGGTCACCTTGGAACCCACGAAGTTCACTTCCGAAGCGGGGGTGAAACTATAACGGGTGCCGCCGGTGGCCGCGCTTGCGAGCTTTTCAACGCTGCCGGAGACCTTGGCGTTGGTGGTTTTATCCGCAGGATTTTCGCAGGAAACGAAGGCGAGCGGGGCAGCTAGGACGAGGGCGAGGAATTTGGTTTTCATGGGAAGAGCGGTTTGGTTCGGGAGCTTACGCTGATTTATTCGAGATCAAACAGAATCGCCTCAGCGGAAGTCGTGGAAACCATCTCGATTTCCCCGGCTTCTTCGAGCGAAATTGCGTCGCCTGCCGATAGCGCGATACCATCGACCATGAGCGAGCCGCTCGCGACATGCAGCCAGAGCCCGCGACCGGCGGCCAATTCATGGCGGGCTCCCGCCCCGGGCCGCAGCTTGAGCAGATAAATCGAGGCATCGCGTGCGATGGTCGCGGAGCCGTCACGGCCGTCGTGCGAGATAACGAGCGTCTTAGGATCGTTTTCGCGCCCCGCCGCCGGCGTCCACTCGGTGTAGGCGGGTGTGAGATTCGACCGGTTGGGGGTGATCCAGATTTGTAACAGGTGCGCGGCCTCGGTGGCGGAGGGATTGAATTCGGAGTGCCGCACACCGCTGCCGGCGCGCATGAGCTGGATCTCGCCGGGCTTGAGCACGCGCTTGTTTCCCATGGAGTCCTCATGGGCGAGGCTGCCCGCTAACAGGTATGAGAAAATTTCCATATCCCGGTGCGGATGGGCTGGGAATCCCCCGCTCGCGGCGATTTTGTCGTCATTGATCACGCGCAGCGAGCGGAAGCCCATGTGCGCGGGATCGTAGTAATCGGCGAAGGAAAATGTGTGCCAGCTATCCAACCAGCCGTGGTTCGCATGACCGCGCTCGGCGGCGCGGCGGATTTTCAACTTCGATTTCGTAGCCATGCCGAAATCGTAGCGGATTTCCCGGCCTTGGGTAATGCTGATCGGACAGGCTGAGCATGCGCTCCCGTGAGGGACGGGTGAATCAACCCGCTCTCTGCGATCTCATCAATCCAGCAGCTCCCCGTAGCGCTTGCGGGCGATGGTCATGGAGAGGTCGAGGATGCCTTGGCTGCGGGTGTTCCGCAGCGCTTCGTCCGCCATGGCGGCGCACTCGGCGTAGCTCAGCGAGCGGATCGCCTGTCCTACCCGGGGAACCTGCAGCGGACCGACGGAAAGCTCCTCGACGCCCAATCCTAACAACAACGGTGTGAGCCGGATGTCACCGGCCATTTCCCCGCAGATACCGGTCCAGATGCCATTGTCGGTGGCGGCATCGATGGTGCGCTTGATCAGGCGGATGACGGCGGGGTGGGTGGGCCGGTAGAGATCGGCCACGTGGGGATTCACCCGGTCCGCGGCGACCGTGTATTGGATCAGGTCGTTGGTGCCGATCGAGAAGAAGTCCACTTCGGGCGCGAGCAGGTCCGCACAGATCGCGGCGGCCGGCACCTCGATCATGATGCCCACCGGCAGCTCGTGGTCGAAGGCGATCTGCTCCTTTTCCAGCTCGTCCATGCAGCGTTGGACCATTTCCTTGCTGCGGCGGACCTCGGAGAGCCCGGAAATCATCGGAAACATCAGCGCGATCTTGCCGGAGGCGCTGGCCCGCAGGACCGCGCGGATCTGCTCACGGAACATCGCCGGCCGCGCCAGCGAGACACGGATCCCGCGCCAGCCGAGGAATGGATTCGGCTCCGGGTCGGTGAGCGGCTCGACCGGCAGCTTGTCGCCGCCGGCATCCAGCGTGCGGACGATGACGGTGTGCGGCGCCATTTCCCGCGCGACGCGGGCGTAGACTGTCATCTGGTGGCTCTCGTCCGGCATTTCCTCTCCGGCGAGGAGGAGAAACTCGGTCCGATAGAGACCGATGCCTTTCGCTCCGCTGCGTTTCACGAGCGCGAGTTCGTCCACGAGCTCGATATTCGCGGAGACCGTTAGAGGCCGGCCATCCACGGTCTCGGTAGCCGCGCCGCGCATCGCATCGAGCGAGCTGCGGACCTTCTCCTTGGCCAGCGTCAGAGCCCGGTAGCGCTCCAGCGTCTCGGCGGAGGGATGCAGGATCAGCTTGCCGGTGTAGCCGTCGAGAATCGAGGGCGTGAGCGTCACCACATCGATCACGGCCCCATCGAGGCCCACCACAGCGGGGATGCCGAATGCGCGGGCGAGGATGGCGGTGTGCGAATTCACGCTGCCCTGCTCGGTGGCGAAGCCCAGCACGTGGCGACGGTTCATCGAGGCGGTGTCCGACGGCGCGAGGTCGTAGGCGACGAGGATGTGCTTGTCGTCCGGGCCCTGCTGGCGGACGTCTCCTTCCGTGGTGAAATTCCGCAGCACCCGCTGGGCCACGTCCTCGATGTCGGCGGTCCGTTCCCGCAGATACGGATCCGGGATGCGGCGCATCGCCTCCAGGAAATTCTGCATGACCGCGTAAAACGCATACTCGGCATTCTGCAGGCGGCGGGCGATCGCGACCTGCACCTTGTCCACCACCGAACGGTCCTCGAGGATCATGACGTGGGCCTCGAAGATGCCGCTCTCGTTATCGCCTGATAGATCCTCCAACCGGTCCTGCAGCTCGATCAACTGGCGCTTTGTGACTTCAAGCGCCTGGCGGAATCGCTCCTGCTCGCCGGCGACCTCGGATTCCTCGATCTCATAGATATCCGGAGCGGCAAAACCGCGGGCAACGACATGCACCGGAGCGATGGCGATGCCGGGAGAGGCTGGGATGCCCTCATAGATGATTTCTTGTTCTGCTCCGGTTCTGGGCATGGACTGAGGCCAGTCTGCTGGCATACGGGGGCGCGGTTCAAGACGCATTTTCCCCGGCTATCCGGGCCCGCAGAAGTCGATTGCCATTTGGAAAACCAGTGTAAAGTTCCGCTCTCATGAAAAGCATCGCACAGATTTTCACCGCCGTTTCCACTGTCTTTTTCGCAGGCCATGTCCACGCGGAGCTCGCCGCCGGAGCGGCTCTCCCTGCCGTGGAACAGAAAAACCAGGACGGCCAGGTGGTGAAGCTGGCAGAGGCCGGAGCGAAGGGCTACATGCTCGTTTATTTCTATCCAAAAGCCGATACGCCCGGCTGCACCAAGCAGGCATGCAGCCTGCGGGATTCCTATGAGAAACTCACCGAAAAGGGCGTGAAAATCTACGGCGTGAGCATGGACAAGGTGCCTGCCCAAAAGGCCTTCAAGGACAAATACAAACTCCCCTTCGACCTACTCGCCGACGCCGATGGCACCGTGGTCGATGCCTTCGGCGTGCCGAAGATGATGGGCTTCTCCAAGCGCCAGGCCTTCCTCTTCAAGGACGCCAAGCTGGTCTGGAGCGACCTCAGCGCCGGCACCGAGCAGCAGGCCGCGGATGTCCTTAAATACCTGGAAGCACATTAAGATGCGGTGTTAGGACCGAGTTCCGCCCGTTTCGTGAAATGGGAACTCCAATCGACCTTCGCGGTGATCGCCATCAACAAGGCAAGCGTGGCTACTGAGCACACGGTGAGCGTGATCCCGGTCAGTCCGTCGAAGAAGAACGAAGCGCTGAAGAGCACCAGATAGGCGAGCTGCGCCGGCAGGGCGATTTTGAACAAGGCCTTGCCGCCGACCGCTTTCAAATAGCCGCAAACCAGCACCAACGAGACCGCCGTCGCGATCGCAAAGCTCGGATAAATCGGAATGAGGTCCACCAGATAGGCGAACAGCAGGTGAAACGCGAAGAACCCGGCGGAAACGAAAAACACGTGCATGGGATGCAACAGCAAGCCCTTCAGCCCACCAATGAGCAGCAGCACCGTCACGAAGAAAACCAGCGAGACCGGTGCGAAAAAGGCAATGCGCGCGGCCACCGGCCCGGCATTCAGCAGCTTGGGCATTTCCATGCCGATGGACGGCACGGCCAGCACATCCGGGTAGTTCCAAGTTAGATCCCAGCCGTTGCCATCGCTTTGGCGGTCCCCGTCCCGCGGCGAGCCGGTGCCTACGGGGAAACTGATGTCCATGAAATCCGTGCGCATCGCGAGCACGAATCCGGCGATCCGCCGCTTGTCCGGGAAGGCGTAAATCCAGTGGTTGGTTCCCCGCGTGAGGTATCCCGCATGCAGCGTGACCCGGCCGGAGGCGGGCAGCACGATGGCCTGCAAGGCCGTGCCGGTCCGGGTCGGCTAACCACCTTCCTCCCCGAGGCGGAATTCGAATCCTTCGAGTTTCTCCGCGCCTTCCGGCAGCGGGAAGGAAATGTAAATCGTCTGCGGGATGCGCGTCGGATTTACAAAGACATACTCGGCCTTGAACGCCACGTCGTAGGTGCGGTGGCGGAACAACCCGCGCTGCTTCGGGACGAATTTCAGATCCACGCTAACAGCGGACGACGCGGGAAGGATCGTCGCGCGGCCGCCGGGAGCATTCGGCGTCTCGAACCATGCCTCCGGGTGCTTCTGCTCCAGCGCAGGATTCCACACGCCGGCGACTTCGCGCGACATCGTTTCCGAAGAGTCCTGCGTGCGCTGCGAAAGCGCGGTGGCGAGGATGAACCAAGCCAGCGCCGTGCAGCCGACGATGGCAGCCGATGCGATCAGATGCGTAGTTTTCATAAAGTGTTAGGGTAAGGAGTTTCAGTTCTTCAAGTCAGAGCGCTGGTAAAAAATTTGGGTTTCCGGCCGTTCGTCGCGGCAAAGATTCTTCCTCAGCATGAGCCGTGAAGGCGGCTCACCGGGCTCGCTGGAACGGACCAGGTTGCCATGCGTTTCCGCCTGATAGCCGCGCGGCAGGTCGATCTTCCAGATCAGCGAGCGGATGAAGAGGGACGTCTTCGGCAGGGACAGCGCCAAGGTCCCCTCCACCGGATCGAGCGCCGCAACGCGCGCGGTGAATGAGCAGACAAGACGCGTTTTCATTCCCGGCGGGAGGGTAATCTCCAGCCTGCCATCGCCGAGATTCACCGGCGTGACGGCCTGCCCGCCGACCTCGCAGGCGAGCAGCGTCATGCCCGCCGGGATATCGAGCGGCACGCCGAGGGTGCCGCGGTGTTCGAGACTCATCACGCCCTCCACGATCATCGCACCGTCCGGTTCCAGCCTTGCGGACCAAGCGGCTTCGCTGATGGTCGCCTCGGCCGTCGCCACCACCGGCAGCGGGTTGACCGTTAGATCGGCGGCGGCGGCGGCTTCCAACTGGTAGCAGGATGCGCCGCCAATCTCCTCCACGAAGCGGGTTGGCAATCCTTTCGGCGGAAACGGTCCCGTTAGTCCGTCCGCAGCGTATCCGAGCGCCGCCGAGCCGACCACGATGAAGCGGGTGCGCGTGGAGTCCGCTGCGGGTGCCTGCAATTTCCAGACCCGATCCAGCGGCCGTCGCGGAAGCCGGTAAGAAATGGCAAGCTCACGCTCCAGCAGGCCGCGGGTTTTCCAATCGATCCGCAGTCCGAGCGCCCGGTCCGCGCCGCGGACGAGTTGGTGCCCGGCCAGATCGTCGCCCGCAACGCTGACTTGGCGGGCATCCGCCGGAAGCTCCAGCACGGCGGAAACGCCCGAGCCACCGGCGGCAGAAGCGCTGGCGAGCACCCGGTATTCCAGCTCGCCATCGCCGGGGATGACCAGCGCCTGGTGCTGCCAGGTCCAGACCGACGGCTCGGGCGGACGCAGCGCCTCGCGGGTTTCCTCTCCGCCGAGCATGCGGATCTCGACACCGCCACCGGCCAGCGGTAACGCCAGAAGCCGGTTCGATCCTAACACCTGCTCACGGCCGCCGACCTTCACCGCCACGGACCAACCCTCGCCGAGGTCCCCTGTCTCAAACACCGGAGCCGGACAAGGCGGCAGCAGCAGGGCCAGGCCCTCCCCACTCAAGGCCGCCAGCAGCCGCAGCTCCAGGGTCTGCGCGCCCGCCTTTTCCAAAACCTGACACAGCGACTTGTCCTGCACGACCACGCGGGCTTCCGCCGGTTTCTGGCTTTCCACAATCACGCCGCCGCCCACCAGCGGGATCTTCGCCAGCCCATCCGCGAAGGTTGCGGTGCGGAACGTGGCGTCGAGCACCGGTTGGTCCGCCACCCGCGTAAGCCGGAACCGCGCCGCCAGCAGCGCCCCACCAGGATCCGCGGTTGCGACGGGACGCGCCGCACCGGCGATCAGTGACTTCAATTCGCCGTAGGGCAGCTTCACCTCCGCTTCATCCAGCCCCGGACCGGCCAGGACCAGACGCGACGAGAGAACCGCTAGAACTAACAATCTGTGGTATATGGCCATGCGCCATGGAGCCGTCCCGCGCATGAAACCCTGATGAAGGTTTCGTGAAATCGTCTCTTTCCCCTTTTATCCTGGAAAGGAAGTCACTGTAGCGCACCAGCTCCATCCGCCCGTCGTTATGCTCGATGATGGCGGTGAGGCTCTCGACCCAGTCGCCCGAGTTCAGGTAGTGGATCCCGCCGACCTGCTTGTCCTCCGGCGTGTGGATGTGGCCGCAGATGATGCCATCGCACTTCTTGTGGCGGGCAAGTTCCTGGAGCAGCTGCTCGTAACGGTCCACAAAGCTAACAGCGGATTTCACCCGGGCCTTCACCCGCTTGCTGAGGGAGAAATACTCCTTGCCACGCCACGCCCTCCAGAGGTTGAAGACGCGGTTCACCTTGAGCAGGAAATCATAACCGACGGCACCGAGCAGGGCGATCCAGCGATGATTCGTAGAGATGCTGTCGAAGCCGTCGCCATGGACGACGAGGTAGCGTTTCCCTTTCTTCGTGGTATGGATGTGCTCCTTGCTAAAGCGCAGCTTCCCGAATGCGAGCGGCAGGAAGCGCTCGAGGATGTCGTCGTGATTTCCCCGCAGATAGATGACCTCCGTTTTGTCGCGCTCCATGAGCTTGATGATCTCGCGGATCACCCGGCTGTGGCGCGCGCTCCATTTCCCGCCGCGGCGCAGCGCCCAGCCGTCGATGATGTCACCATTGAGCACGAGCTTGCGGCAGCGGAGGTGCTTGAGGAAATCAACGACCTCGTTCGCCTTGCTGTCCGGGGTGCCGAGATGGATGTCTGATAGAAACACCGTGCGACATTCCATCTTCCGGCGCTTCCCGGGCTTGGCCGGGACCGGTGCGGCCGTGGATTTCATCCCGGCGATGCCCTGCAGCCGCGATTCGAATTCACCGACGACCTGGTCCCAGCCCAGCGACGCCGTGACCTCTCGCGCCGCGAGCCGCAGCGGGGCATAAGGACGTATCGAGAGCGCTGCGACGGCTTGCTCGAGAAATCCCTTGGCATCGCCCTTGGGCACCTTCAGCCCGTTCTCACCGGACTTCACATGCAGCGCGGCGGCCGCGTAGTCATAGCTGACCGTGACCAGGCCGCTGGCCATCGACTCTAATAACACGTTTCCAAAGGTCTCCGTCTCGCTGGGAAACAACAACACATCAGCGGACGCATAGTGCTTCGCGAGATTCTCACCGAGCTGGGTGCCTGCGAAGCGCACCCACGGGTATTTCCCCATCAGCTTCTCGCGCAGCGGCCCGTCGCCTATCACCACGCAACGCAGGTCCGGCACGGCCTGCCGCATCTTTTCGAAGGCGGTCATCGCGAGGTCGAAATTCTTCTCCGCGGCCACCCGACCGACGATGATCGCGACCGGGCTGCCCGGCCGCGCGCCCCAGCTAGCCCGCAGCGTTTCGCAGCGTTTCTCCGGCGAATAAAGCTCTGTGTCCACGCCGCGTCCCAGCAGGTAGACATTTGCGAAGCCCTCGGCTAACAACTTGTCCACCGTGTCCTGCGAGGGCGTGAGCGTGCAGTCCGCGCGCCGGTGGAAGCGCTTCAGATAGGCCATCGCCACTGACTGGAGTCCGCCCATCCGGTAGCGTTCCATGTATTGGTGGAAATTCGTGTGGAAGCCGCTTGCAACCGGGATGCCCAGCGCATTGGCGGCTTTGAGCGCTGATTTCCCCAGAGGACTCTCGGTGGCCACATAGATCGCATCCGGGCGCTTCTTCAGCCACCGCGCGCGCAGCTTGAAGGGCTCCGGCAATCCCACGCGCACCGCACTCGAAGTCGCGCTCGCCTCGCTCGAGGACGCCGCGGCGCTCGTCGCGCAGAGCCCGCTAGCGCACGTGCATCAGGTGACGACGCCGACGTTCATCATCCATTCTGAGAACGATCTGCGGTGCCCGCTCGAGCAGGGGCAGCGGTATTACGCAGCGCTCACACGTCAGGGGGTTCACACCGAAATGTTGATATTCCCGGGC
>ENA-OFCF01001082-OFCF01001082.1-metagenomes-genome-assembly--contig:-NODE-1082-length-11059-cov-2.408488_pt1 | contig 11059 bp, 10 predicted proteins | sample MGYA00153387_OFCF01 | MGnify analysis MGYA00153387 | reverse complement strand
CGGCGTCGATTTCCTCGGCACCGAAGGAAAGCTGCACCCGGTCGCCATATAAATTGGCGATGGCGGTGGCGATCTCAGGCACGTTGGGATACTTGAGCGTGAACACCTCGGTCTGCTCCTCGCGGAAGCCACCAAGGTCTTTTTCGAACTCGCTAACCGTCATGATGCGCAGGATGCCGCTGCGTTCGTCGGCCTTGAACCACAGATTGTGGCTCTTGCAAATTTCCTCCACCACATCGCTCGAACTGACATGGGCGAGCATCACATTCACCAGGCATTTGTTAGCCTCCACGGAGGCGGAGTAATTGTTGCCCGTCTGGTCGCTGAGCATCCGCAGCGCATCCAGCAAGGGCAGCTCGGTGAATTGCACGTAAGCCACATCGCCCGACACCAGATTCGCCGGAACGGAGCCGGGACCGAAGCTCGGGATCACGGCCACCTGCTTCTGGTCGGGAGCCTCGATTTCCATGCCCTCGCTGGAAATGCGCTTGATGACGAGTTTCCTCACCTCGCCATCCACCATGACGGAGAAGGGCATGCCGGCGCGGGCCATCACCCGGGCGCCGCCTTCGACTTCCAGCGCGACCGCGCCCGCGCCCTTGCCGGAGCCAAGCACTATCCCCTTGACGATCATTCCAGGGATGGCGGACCCGCCGCCCTGTAGCGCCGCCTTCATGCGCGGGCTGGCCAACGTGGGATCCGGCAGGTCATCTTCCTGCGCGAAACACGCGGTGGCAAGGGAGGCGATGAGGAGGAATTCAAGTTTCATGTTAGACAGCGGTTGATTTACCGGGAGCCTCCGGCGAGTGAGAACAAGGCGACGAAAAAGGCGATGTAAACGAAGCCGACGAGGACCCCGACAATCAGGATCACCACCGGCTCGATGAGCACGCTCATGCGGCGGATGACGACGACGATCTGGTTTTCATGGAAGCGCGCGACCTCGTCCAACACCTGCGAGAGAGTGCCCGCGCTTTCGCCCACGGCGACCATCCGTGGCAGCATGGGCATGAATTCGCGGGCCTCGGCCAGCGGCGCGGCCAGCGTGCCCCCGCGCAAGATGGTCTCGCGGGCTTTGATGACCCGGGCCCGCAGGGAATGGTTGGAAAGCAGGTGCTCGACGGTTTTCAAGCTCTCCAACAGGGTCACTCCGCTTTCCAACAGCACGCCCAGGCCGCGCGCGAATACCGCCGTGCCGCCGAGCCTCAGCACACCGCCGACGATGGGGATCCGCAGTAAAATCCGGTCAAGCACCAGACGTCCGGGCGGCCAGCGGTGGATGAAAAACAAAGCGATGGAGAGCGCCCCCAGCCCCACGGCGAAATATGGCAGCCAGACCTGCGCGAAGGACGAGACGTCCAACAGATTCTGCGTGATGGGCGGCAACCTGCGGCCCCGGCCACCCAGGTATTTCTCGATTTTCGGGATGACGCCGATCACGAGAAACGCTGCCACCCCGACCGCTAACAGAGTGACGATGGCGGGATAGGCCAGCGCGTTAAAAACAGTGAGCCGGAGCTGTCGCGAACGCTCCAGATGCTCGGCCGCGCGGCGCAGGGCGGTGTCGAGGTTTCCCGTCGTTTCCCCCACCCGCACCAACTGGGTCGTGTGCTCGGAAAATACTCTGCCATGCGCGGCGAGCGCGGCGGTGAAGGATGATCCCTGCTCGATCCGATCCGCCACGTTGTTCCACACCGCCGCGGCTCTGGGGCGGCGCGCCTGCTCCGCCACCGTGCGCATGGCGGATAGAAGGCTCAGACCGCTGCGCAACATCGACTCGAGCTGATGAAAACCCATCTCCACGTCGAAGTCGGCCATGCCCGGCCAGGTGCGCGGATCGAAGGTCGGCCCGGTGGGAGCGGCGCGCCCGGCGAGCTCCTCGACGTCCACCACCAGCAGCCCGCGGCCGCGCAGCTCTGCGGTGAGCATTTCCTGATTGCCTGCCGCCAGGGTGCTGGTCCGCACGGCACCGGACAAATCGCGGGAGATGTAGCGATAGGTCGGCATTTGTTAGGATTCGATGGCGGCTGCCAGGACCTCCTGGACCGTGGTCCGGCCGTCCAGCACCTTTTCCGCGCCGTCGCCCAGCAGCGTGCGGAAGTTTTTCAGCCGGAGCGCTTCGGTTAGCTCGCCGGCGGATGCGCCGCGTGAAACGAGCGTGGCCATCTCCGCATCGATGGAAGCGGATTCGAACAAGCCCATGCGGCCCGAGAAACCACGGCCGGCGCAGTAGAAACATTCTCCGGGTTCATACACCGTCGCCCCCGCCGCATCGGGCATGCCGAGGGCGCGGGCATGGACGGCGCTCAGCTCCACCGGGCGGCGGCAATGCTCGCAGAGTTTTCTAACCAACCTCTGGGCCACGCACAGCCGCAACGTCGCGCCGATGAGGTGGGCGGGCATTCCCATGTCGATGAGCCTCGTCACCGCGCTCACCGCGTTGTTGGTATGCAGAGTGGAAAAAACCAGGTGCCCGGTGAGAGACGCCTTCACCGCGATGTCGAGCGATTCCAAGTCGCGGATCTCGCCGATGACGAGCACGTCCGGATCCTGCCGCAGCAGCGCCCGCAGCGCCTTGCCGAAGGAAATCTTGTCCGCGGAATCCACCTCCACCTGGGCGATGCCGGGGATCTCGCATTCGATGGGATCCTCCACGGTGATAATGTTCAGCGGGCGTCCGGCGAGCAGGCGGCGGATGGCAGCGTAGAGCGTGGTCGTCTTGCCGCCGCCGGTCGGGCCTGTTAGCAGGACAAGTCCGTGCGGCTGCGCCAGCGTGGATTCGAAAGTGGCGAGATCCCCGCCGGCCATGCCAAGCATTTCCAGCGACAGCCAATGGTCCTGCGACGCGAGCAGGCGCAGGGTGACGCGCTCGCCGTGCTTCGTCGGCAGGGAGGCGACGCGGATGTCCACGGAGTGCGTTTTTTCCGCGAGATTGAACTGATAGGTGAACGCACCGTCCTGAGGCGCCCGCCGCTCGGCGATGTCCATGCCCGCGAGCACCTTGATCCGGCTGCACAGCGAGGCGTGGAACGTCAGGGGGAAACGCCGGTATTCCTCAAGCATGCCGTCCACCCGCAGCCGCACGCGGATGTCCTCGCGCGCGGGATCAATATGAATGTCCGAGGCCTGCCGCATGATCGCCGCGCGGATCAGTTCGTCCGCGAGAGAGGTCGCGTCATCCGCCTCGCCGCCATCCTGCGAGGATGTGGTGGCGGCGCGGTGGCGGGCATCGCCATACACCCGGGTGAGCGCTCGTCCTAACATTTCCGGGTCCACCCGCACCGGCACCACCGGCATCCCGGTGAAACGGGCGATCGCCTCCATCGAAGCACTGTCTCCGGTATCGGCGCAGGCGACATAGACCTGCTTCCTCAACACGGCGAACGGCAGCACGCGCCGCCGCAGCGCGAGGCTGACAGGTATCCGCAGCGCAAGCGCCGGATCGATGCGGACGCGGTCGAGATCCACCGTGAGGTCGTCCGTCATTTGCCACCCCCGCTCCACTGCTGGCGCAGGATTGCCGCCCGCTCGCGCAGGATGTTAGGGTTGCGGGCCATCGCCAGCGCGGTGGCCTCGCTGATGCGCCCGCCCACCCATAGCCGTGCGAGATCCTGCTCGAAGGTCTGCATTCCCAGCGAGGTGCCGGTCTCCATGGCGGAGTAAATCTGCGCGCTCTTGCAGGTGGCGATTAGATTGGCGACGGCGGGTGTGTTAATGAGAATTTCGCTGCACGGCACCCGGCGGACGGTCGCATCGTCACCCGCCACCGGCAGCAGCCGTTGCGCCACGATGCCGCGCAGGACTAGTGAAAGCTGGCGGCGGATGCCGTCCTGTTCATCTGACGGGAAAACGGAAACGAGCCGTTCGATGGAGCCCACGCAATCGCCCGCGTGCAAGGTGGTGAAAACAAGATGCCCCGTTTCCGCGGCGGTGATGGCGGTGCGGATCGTGTCGAGATCGCGGACCTCGCCGACCAGCACCACGTCCGGATCCTGGCGCAGCGAGGCGACGAGGGCGTCATTGAAGGTCGGTGCGTCGAGTCCGACCTGGCGCTGGTTCACCACACATCGAACCGGAGCGTGCAGGTATTCGATCGGATCCTCGATGGTGATGATGTGGCCGGAGCGGGTGCGGTTCACATGATCCAGCAGGGTGGCGAGCGTGGTGCTTTTTCCCGCGCCGGTGGTGCCGGAGACGACGACGAGGCCATCGCGCATGGAGGAAAACTGGAGCAGGCTCTCCGGCAGACCGAGCTCCCGCAGCGAGCGGAAACGATCCTCCAAGCGCCGCAACGCGAGGGCGATTTCATTCTGGCGGCGGAACACATTGAAACGGAAACGCACGCCGCCGGCCGAGGTGATCGCGCCGTCCAGCGAGCCGCGCGGCATGTCGCCGATTTCCCCCGAGCCGCCCATGTGCCGGAGCAGTTCCCCGCCGATGCGGGCGATGGTCTCCCCACTGCAAACCGGCTCGCCTGTTAGCGGGGCAAGCTCGCCGTGGATGCGGATGTGGGGCGGCAGGCCGGGTGAAAAATGCAGGTCCGAGCCGTCGGCGGTGATGCACGCGGCGAGGAAATATTCGACGATTTCTCGGGAGGAATTCATAACCAGAGTGTCAACGCCCAGGTCGCCGGCTTGCGTTCGTTTTTATCGGCCTGCATCGAGAGGTTCAGCGGCACGATGAGCGCTTCGGCTTGTTGCAATCCCTCCAACAGCTTCATCACGTTCGAATAAGAGCCGCCCAGCCCGATCCGCCAAACCTGGGGCGGGGTGCCAGCGGTGTTGTTGGTTAGAGAAAGCGCGGCGGTCTTAAGGGCCGCCGGGAGTTTCCCGTCGCCGGGTTCGAGTTTGGTTTCGCTCAGATTCAGGCGATGGGTTTCGCACAGCCGCGAAATGTGCTGCAAGGCGAGGCTGCGGTTAAAGACAGCACCCGCCGGCGGGCTGGCATCGCGGAGGCGCGCGACGGTATTTTCCAACCCGGCTTGCCCGGCGCGTGCCCGCGAAACGAGGTCCTGCCGGGCTTGCAGCGGCCCTTGGTTTTCCACCCGCCGCTCCAGCAGCGAGACTTCCTTGGCGGCTTGACGGAGGTAGAACACCCAGCCTGCTAGAAACACAGCTATTGCCGGGAGTGCGGCGGCCAGCCATCGGTCGCGGGTGGAAAGCGTGCTCATTCGGATGGTTGGCGGGCTTGCAGGAGTTCATCGGTGCGAGCGTCCTGCCAGTGAGTGACGATGAGGGAAAACTCCCATGGCCCGCCGTTAGGGAGCCGGTTGGTTCCCGTCTTGTGGCGCGGCTGCACGCTCCAGCCGACGCCGCGCAGGCTCTGCGTTAGAACAATGCCCAGCTCGTCCACCGCACCGGCTTCCAGAGCCAGGCCGCTTAGTAATAGTCCGGACGGTCCTTCGGATTTAATTTCCCGGACAACAACATCGTCCGAGCGGTGGGTGGCAAGCGCTTGCAGCAAGCCGAGGATCGCACCGCGTCTGACAACCAGGCGGTCCCGTTCGTTTTTCCCCTGCTCCAGCGTGGCTTGTTCCTTGCCGAGTTCCTCGATCCGCCGGTTGATGGCCGCTAGTTCGTTGGTGGCGGTGCCGAATGCCGCATTGAGCGTTCCCAAGTCCTTGCGTCGTTGTGAGTAATAGCCGGCGAGCACGAAAACGAAACCGACCGCCAATGCCGCAAGGGCCACTCCGGCATAGAAAAAACGCTTCGGCGACGGCTCGGGCGCGGGCGGAGCGATGACGGGCAGCTCGCCGGAATCTAACCGGGTGGCGCACATTTCCAGCCAAGGGCGCACCGCTTCATCCGCAGTCGGCACGTCCACCGCATGGGCGATGCCCGCAAGTTTTCCACCCGCTCCAGCCACAGCTTTAAGGATCGCATCGCGGCCGGAGCGAGGCATTTCCACCACGGCGAAAGCTCCCCCACCCTCGTCGCGGAACCCGATGGCACCTTCCGCCATGGGGATGCCGGAAAACGGCTCCACCTCGAAGGCCAGCGCGCGCTCGAGTTGGCCGGAGCTCAGGCCGACGATCTGCGCTGGATTGAGCGACACGCGTTGTGCGAAAATGTCATCAATTAGCACCCACACGGCTCCCGTTGTTTTCCCAAGGGCCAGCGCAACGCTAACAGCCTCGGCAAACGAATCACCCGGCGGGCGCGGTGCGGATTTGAAATCCAATCCACCACCATCCGCTCTCGCCCACAAGACGCGGCTACCGGTAACGACGACGATGATCGATGCGGAAGGGCGTTTCATCGGTCGATGGTTAGATCCACGAAGTTGACGCCGGGGCGAAGCGTGACGTGCTTCACGGAGCTCTTGCGATAGGCGGTCGTCCCGCTGGCATTCGCGTCGTCGAAATAGGCGCGCACCACCCGCGGGCCGATGGTCGCGCCCGGGATGGTCCATGTCACGGGGTTTGCGTTAAAAGGAATCAAGATGCTCACTACCGAGATTTTCGCCGGGTCCGAGAGATTTGGACTGAAAACGCGAATCGTCACGGTATCTGCTGGGTCCGCCGTGGCGGGCGATTCCCCCTCCAGCACCTCGATCTGGCCGGTAAGTGACGTCTTGAACATTTCATCCGTGAAACTCAGGCCACCATCGCGATCATAGCCGGTGTCACTCGCATCCAGCCGCCCGTTCGCGCCGAGGTGGCTGATGATGCGGATTTCCTGACCGGCGGTGATGATTGGATTGTTAGCAGCATCCCGCAGTCGGGCGTAGCCGGTGCTATCAGGATCCGGTGGCGAGGCGGTGGCTGGGGATGTCATCGGATTTCCCCAGCCATCGAGCCAGGTGGTCGCGCCGATGGGCAGACGAAGATAAGGACCGCGCCAGCCGCCAGCCACCAGCACCTGGGGATCTTCCGAAGCGTGAGGCACGCCATTTGCGATGATGGCCGGCCGCACGTCGCAGGGCACTCCCGGATTTACCCATAACTCGGAAATGGCTAGATCATTCGCGCCTGTCGTGATGGGCAGACGCCCCATGTCGGCGACGAAGCCGCTCACCGTGCGTGTGCCATCCGCCGCGCGGTCATCCGGCGATCCGAAGACCGCAGCGGAAAGTTCCTCCTGCCCGCGCGTGGTGGCCTCATAGCGGCTTTGGTCCTCCAGATGGTCCAGCGAACGAATCGCCAACGTCGTCACAACGGCGAGGATGGCGAGCACGACCACCAGCTCTAACAATGTAAATGCCGGGCGGTGCGGGCTACTCCGTTTCATAGACATCCGCGCGATTGGGAAAGAGGACGAGATCGTCACCGCGAACCGCCGCCGAGCCGTCGGCAAGCATTCCGGCGAGCCGGTCTGGCGGAGTTGAAAGAGCGCCATCGGGTCCGGCGGATACCAGCCGGACGTAGAAGAATCGTTTCGCATCGTCCGCCGCTCCGGTGAAGGCCATGAGCGGCGGGACTTGAATGACAATCGGATTTCCCCACGGATCTGCTACCGGGAAATCACCAGCGAGTCCGTAATTGCTGGTGGCGGCGTTGGCGTAGAATCCGCGCTCGAGAAATGTCGGATCTCCCGTGAAGCGCCGGTCGCCGCTGGCGGGAAAAAGCCCTTTGAGGGACAAGTGGGTATTGGCCACGCCGGGCGATTTCCGCAGATACGGTCCGCGCCAACCACGGTTCGCCACCGCATCATAGGACGGCTGCGCCGGATAGCTCGACGGCGAAAACAAGTCGTGAGGGCGCAGATTCACGCTGCGGAAGCCCGGCACATACTTCATGTCTTGGAGGTAGCCCTTTCCCGCCGCTGAGCCGAAGATGGCCTCGGAAACCGCCTGTAAGTCCGCTCGCGCCACCGTGAGTTCGGCCTGATCGCGCGTGCTGTCCACCTGGCTGACGACCATAGCTGCGAGGGCCGCGATGATCACGATCACCACCAGCAGCTCCATGAGCGTAAATCCGCAGCTGCGACGGTGGCCGGTCGATGCCGAGAGCGAAAAATTCCTGAATCCATAAACCATGACTGCCTGTCTCCCCGGAAGCGCCCGATGGGGTCATTTGGTTCAGTGAAATATCCGCCGAATTTCTCCGCAGCCCCGCCTCGTGGATTATCCGCTTGTGAAACCTGCCTGCGGCGGGCAATTACGGCCTACGATGTTCACCCCCACCGTGGCTCTTGACGCCACCGAGCTTCCCGCCGTGAGCGTCGAAGAGATCGGCCGTGAACATTCGCCGGACCCGGACGCGGAACTCATGACCGAGGTTTCCAGGGGCTCGGAGATCGCCTTCACGGTGCTCGTCCGCCGCCATCAAAATCCGCTACTGAACTTTTTCACGCGCATGGGCGCTTTGTCGGATGGTGAAGATCTCGTTCAGGAAACATTTGTCCGGCTATTCCGCTACCGGGACCGCTACCGGCCGACGGCGCGATTCACGGCGCTGCTCTATCATCTCGCGCGCAATGTCTGGGCGGACCGGGGCAGGAAAGATGCACGCTTCGAGCGCCTCACTTCCGGGCTGCGCGCGGAATCAGCGGTTTCTAGCGCGCCGGATTTCACCAACCCCGGTGAACGGCTCGATGTCGACGCCGCGCTCCAGAAACTTTCCCCCAAACTGCGGGAGGTCATCGTGCTGAACGTCTATCAGAGGCTCCGCTATCAGGAAATCGCCGATGTATTGGGGATCCCGCTCGGCACGGTGAAATCTCGCATCAACCTCGCCGTCGCGGCATTGAAGGAAATTCTGCATGACCACTGAATGCCAGCAAGCCGCCCTGGTGGTCGATTTCGTGGCGGGAGAACTGCCCGTCCAAGAGCAGCGGGAATTTGAAAACCACGTCCTTCGATGCGCTGGATGCGGCGAGGCACTCGCTTCCCACCGCCAGCTCATCGCCCGGCTGCACTCCCTCCCCGCGTTGGAAACCTCACGCGATCTTGTCCTACTGGTTCTTGCCCGAATCCATGATCAGCCCCGCGAATTCTCCAGCAGGAAAATCATCTGGCTGGGCGCGGCCGCCGTGCTGCTGCTTGCCTTCCTGACGTCTTTTCTTCGCGACCGGACACCAGCCTCATCAAACATTGCCAAGAACTTGACGGAGAATTCCGAAACCAGTTCGGATCGGGCGATCAACTGGCTCTGTGCCAATCAGGAGGCGGACGGCTCCTGGGATGCCGAAAAATGGGGCGGAAGCCGGAATTTCAAAGTCGCCCTAACGGCACTGCCCGCCATCGCGGTGATCGGCAGGAATCCCACCACCCCGGAACGTGCCGCCGTCGCGGCGCGCGCGGTCGGGTGGTTGCAAACGCAGCAGTCGGAGAATGGCACCTTCGGCCCGGTGAACCTGGGCCTGCCCTACAACCAAAGCCTCGCCACCCTCGCTCTGCTTCACGCCTACCGCCACCATCAGGACCCCTCCTTGAAGTCCTCAATCGAGTCCGCCATCGCCGCAATGGCCCAAGCCCAAACCCGCGATGGCGGTTGGGGCTGGAGTGGCAGCCCGTTCGCTGACAGCTTGATCACCACTTGGCACGTCGAGGCATTGCGGTTGGCTGATGAGCTTGGTCTGGGAGATTCGAAGACCACGCTTGCCCACGGACTCGCCTGGCTGTCGGCACATCCTGACCCGCATTCCGAAGCGGACTCCACCCACGTTTCTCCCGACATGATTCTCCCCGGTAAAACCGGTATCGATCTGTGCCGTTCTTATTTCCTGACGATCACCCTTCAACGTGAACGCGATGATTTTTCGCACCAACGACTGGCTGCGATCCGCCAAAGCGTGGTTCACTATCAGGTTCCAGAGGGCGACCACTCGGGTAGCTGGCCGCCTGATCAACGCTGGGGGCGCAGTGGAGGACGTATCTATTCCACTGCGCTCGCGTCCCTTTCCCTGGTAGATGAATGAGGCCCGGACGCCCCTGCTAATCTCGGCTGAAATTCGACACTCCTAATCGCCGACGGGTGAAGGTAAGCATTACCAGTGAAGCTTTACCCAGACTAACGAGAATGAATTCGAAGTTCGCCGCCGGGTTTACCTGCCAGGCCGCCACGTCATCTTCCAAGCCGACGGTCGATCCCCGGAAGAAACAGCAACGGCGGAGAGTGCCCAGTGGGCCAACACTGTCCCTTCTACTTACTCTTTCGCGGTGAGCGCCTTCTCGACCGCGCCGGTTACCTCGGCGCTTTCCGGTTGGGTCGCCGGCTCAAAGCGGGCGATTGCCTTGCCATCCCTGCCGATGAGGAATTTCCCGAAGTTCCAGCGCACATCGCCGGGAAAGGCCCCGTTCTTGCCGGTGAGCGCTTCGTAAAGCTTGTGCTGCTTCTCACCCTTCACGCTGATCTTGTCCATCACCGGGAAGGTGACGTCATACTCCGCTTTGCAAAATTTCTGGATTTCCTCGATAGTTCCAGGCTCCTGATTTCCAAAATCATTGCAGGGAAATCCGAGGACGACGAAACCCTCACCCTTGTGTTTCTTGTAAAGCGTCTCGAGTCCCGCGTATTGCGGCGTGTTGCCACACTTCGAAGCGAGATTGACGAGCAGCACCACCTTTCCCTTGTAGTCCTTGAGCGAAGTCTGCTTCCCGGAAGCATCAACAAGAGGGATTTCAGTAAGATCGGCGGCGAACGCGCTAGCAGCCATGATAAACGCGGGAATGATGATTCGGAGTGACATGCGCGCATCGTAGCACGATTTTTTTGCCACACAAAAGATTCGTCTTTTAGTGATTGCGGCGTCTTACCGCTGTCGGCCCACAGGTCCGCCGATTTCCTTCATCCATTTCCTTTCAATGTTCGATGTTTTTAATCTCCCACAATTCGCGGACTTACTTTCGCAGCCCGACGATGAAGTCCTTCACGCTAACATCCCGGTTGCGGCGGGTGGCGTCCTTCACTTTAAGCTTCTACCGGTGGGATCGATGTGGAAAACTCTTATTCAGGCAGGGTCCATAGATCGCGCAGCCGGTCCACGTATTCGCTCCATAAATGGGTGAGGTGCAACTGATTTCTGGACCAAATTTCGCTCAATTGTTAGTGTGCTTTTTGGCCTCGAATTGGGAAGGGGATTGGTAGCCGAGGGCGGAGTGTTTGCGGTGATGATTG
>ENA-OFCF01001081-OFCF01001081.1-metagenomes-genome-assembly--contig:-NODE-1081-length-11059-cov-4.339786_pt1 | contig 11059 bp, 15 predicted proteins | sample MGYA00153387_OFCF01 | MGnify analysis MGYA00153387 | reverse complement strand
ACGCTTAATTTCAACTACAAGGTTCTATACGCGCCATCAGACTTCAAGGATGAAGACAACTTCCTCAAGCTTTTTGGAAAACCCACAGCCGAAGAGCGAATTTTGAAATTGAATTCTGAAATTGAAGCCGAGGAACTTCCGCAAAAACCTGGGGAAGAAGTCGGCCCGAAAACAGACCTTAAGTATCGAGATGTAATTCGTAGGAATTCCGCCTCAACCCATTACTTGGCTGAAGAGTTGGTCATTACAAAGCTATCCCAAGAGTTTGATGAAATTGATAAAGAAGTGATGCTCCGCTCGGGCAGATCACAGTTCTTATTTGACGCAATCGCCAAAAAGGGGAAAAAGGTATTTGCGGTAGAAGTGAAGTACCTCAAGGATGGCCAGTCGTTGAAAAATGTTCGCTCGTCATTGGTAAAGATCCAAAGAACACTGCAAGAGCTTCCAAGTGATGTTGGTGAGCCAATGACTGTAATTTTGGCTATTGCTACGGATTTGGCTGGTAACGAACTTCAAGAGCTCAAAGTGGAAATAGGTCGCTCGTTCTCTTCCGTTAAGTTTCCCTATGAAATACGTGTCTTCAATCTGTCAAATCTCGAGGCTGAGCTACTTGGCGCATAGCCTTATAACAAGTCAATCAACCGGGAGCCTTCGGCCCCGTTATTTCTACGTTAAAAATCTCAATCCCGCCATGCCTACTGTCCAGCCTTGTGAAATACCGTTAATTTCTCTGCTTCGCCAATACAAAGACGGCCCGGGCTACGCGGACTGCTATGTGATAAAAGTACCCGGCACAGTCACCCAAGCGGCCTATATCGAAGCCTTCTACACCTCCCCACTCTTCAAGATTGAAAGAACCCTGCTGCAGTACCTGGCATCAAAACCCGCGACCGATGCGGATGCCAAAGCACTGGCTGGTGGCGCGGCAACCCGGTTTTCGGCCTGGCGGGTTGAGGCGCAGTCTTCGTCGGAGCTGCTGCTGGCTGACTTTACCGGGCGTACGCGGTCCTGGCTGATGGCCGTGCCTGGGCCATTGGGGAACGACTTACCCGGCACGCTGCTTTACTTTGGCTCTGCGGTTGTGCCGCTCTCAAGGCAGGGGGCGCACAGCATGGGCTGGCTGTTTCATGCGCTGCTGGGTTTTCACCGGCTTTATTCGCGCCTTTTGCTCGGTGCTGCCAGCCAACGTGTCCGGCCCTCAAACCGCAACTAAACTGACGTGCATCAACCCAAAGGAAATCCATGAATTACGTCCACATCGTCGCCCTGTTAGCCATCGTCCAGTTCATCGTTTTTAGCATGCTTGTCGGCGCAGCCCGAGGTAAATACAAAATTGCAGCCCCCGCCATGACGGGTAATGAACATTTTGAGCGGGCGGTGCGTGTGCAGATGAACACTCTGGAGCAACTGGTCTGTTTTTTGCCTGCGCTGCTGATTGCCGCCGTCTATTGGCCGCCAATTTACGTGGCTGCTGCTGGCGTGGTGTACCTGGTGGGGCGCACGCTTTATCGGCAGGCATACGTCGCAAATCCGGCTAAGCGGGGTTTAGGCTTTATGTTGACGTTTTTGCCCACGACATTGCTTGTTTTGGCGGGTCTGGTCGGTGCGGTGATGCGTTCTTTTGCGTAACTGTCTCCGTGATAGACCCGAATCGCTCCTGATTCAGGAGCTGCTTGCACCCGTATTCATTGGGCTAGACGCTTAAATGATGCCTGAATCAGGCCCAAAATTCCTCAAAATGAAGCCTGAAATGCATTTGAAGCCTAAAGGCACTCGTTTTGGGTACTGTTCATAGCCGTAGCCCAATAAATACGGGTGCAAGCAGCTATTAAATATGTAGCGTTTCGACAATATGGTGGCTGCCGCCTACAGCGCTTGTGCGTTGCCCCGCACAAGGCTTGGGTTAAAGGCAAACAAAAATCATGTGTTGTAACGTCTGCTCACATGCCGCCCAGCCATATGCCCCACCCCTTTGCCAACTTTGATGCTGACCACAACACGTTTCACCAACAGCTTGCGCGCTTTAATGTCTCTCGTATCGCGGTAGCGAAGCCTTCAGCACAATGGCTGCCGACGCTGAAAACTGAATTTGAATACCGCACGGCTGAAGGCCATTACCTTGAAGCACTGCGCAGGCAAGTTGCGCCGCTGCTGCCAAAGCAATAACAGCTCGTAAGCAAACAGTATGGCAACCGTCACGCCTGCCGCCAGCCAGGCCGTGAAGCTGGTCATGGTGTGGCCTTCATGGGGTGTGCATTGCTGTCAGGCGCGGTTTCTTTTCAAGCCACGTGAATATCACCATACCTGCCAGCATGGCCGCAACAAACACCACAGCTTTGATCTCACCCATACCGAGCGCCACCAGGCCAGGGCCGGGGCAGAACCCGGCAAGTCCCCAGCCCGCACCAAATAACGCACTTCCGGTCAACAGTCTTTTGTCTATGGCAGAGGCTGTTGGCAGTTTCATCTCATAGCCCAGAAAAGAACGCGTACGTTTTTTTGCCACCAAAAAAGCAAAAAATCCCACCACGATAGCCCCGGCCATCACCAAACCCAAAGACGGATCCCATGCGCCCGCGAGGTCTAAAAAACCGAGCACCTTGGCTGGGTTGGCCATGCCCGAAACAATAAGACCCAAGCCGAAGACCAGACCCGACAACAATGCAGATAAAACAAACATGCAAATACTCCTTTAAGGCCCTTCAAGAACTTAAAACATGGCGCAGGACAAACACCGTGACGAACCCCGCACCCATAAAACTAGCCGTAGCCGCCAATGACCGCAGCGACAACCGCGACAAGCCGCACACGCCGTGGCCGCTGGTGCAGCCCGCGCCGTAGCGCGTGCCCACGCCGACCAGCAGTCCGGCAGCTGTCAGGGCGGCGTAGTCAGCGTCAATCTGCACCTCGGGCAGAGTCAGGAAAGCGGAATAAGCCAACGGCGCAACCACGATACCGGCAATAAACGCCACCCGCCAAAACACGTCACCTTTTGATGGATCAAGCAGCCCGCCCAATACGCCACTGATGCCTGCGATTCGCCCATTGAGCAGTACAAACATGGCGGCAGCCAAGCCAATCAGCATGCCGCCGAACAGCGACGACCAGGGGGTAAATGCATTCCAGTCAATAGACATCAAGTTTCTCCTTCAGGGCAATACAAACGGTGGAGCAACACCAAAATTTCAAGCGTCCTTGGGTCGGACACGCTGTAATAGATGTTTTTGCCCTGGCGGCGCGTACTGACGACGCCTTCGTTGCGCAGCACGCCAAGTTGCTGCGACAAAGTAGGCTGAACAATCCCAAGCTCCTCCTCAAGCTCGCTCACGCAATGCTCACCTTGCGAAAGTTGGCACAGCAGCAGCAGCCGGTCGACATTGGACAAGAGTTTTAAAACGCCCACGCCCTCAGCGGCTGCGCTGCGCAGCTGCTCTGGGCTGATGACGGGATGCGTCAGGTGAAGGGATGCACTCATGGGCTTGTAGATGGATTTGATTGTTTGGGTTGTTGACATTAATATATCAAACAATATAATATAAGTCAACATATTTAAAACAACATGTAATTAAGAGAAGGCATTGCCGAGCATGAACAACCGCACCACAACGCAAGCATTTTTTGATCCCGGCACCTGGACCGTGACCTATGTTGTTTCCAGCAAGAAAGATCGCCGCGCGGCCATCATTGATCCGGTGCTTGACTACGATTTCAAGTCGGGCAGTACCAGCACGACATCTGCTGACGCAGTGGTGGCTTATCTCAAAGCGAAAGATTTAACGGTTGACTGGATTCTGGAAACCCATGCCCATGCCGACCATTTGTCTGGCGCGCATTACTTCAAAGCGCAGGTTGGCGGCCGCATCGCGATTGGCGAAAACATCCGCGCTGTGCAATCTACTTTCAAGGCGGTGTTCAATCTGGGCGCCGAGTTCTCAACCGATGGCAAGCAATTTGACCACCTGTTTAAAGACGGAGAGGTTTTTAAAATAGGTGATGTTGAAGCTGTTGCCATGCTTGTACCAGGCCATACCCCTGCCGATATGGCTTACCAGATAGAAGACTCAGTTTTTGTGGGTGACACGTTGTTTATGCCCGATGTGGGCACGGCACGGGCAGATTTCCCGGGCGGTGATGCGCATGCGCTGTACCGGTCAATACGCAAGCTGTTGGCAATGCCAATTCAGACCAAGCTGTTCGTTTGCCACGACTACCCGCCCGCATCACGGCCAGCGCAGTGGCAAACCACTGTGGGTGCGCAGCGCGCAAAAAACATTCATGTACACGACGGGGTGTCAGAAGAACAATTTGTGGCCATGCGCGCGGCTCGGGACGCCACGCTTGAAATGCCTTCGCTGATCATCCCCGCGATTCAGGTTAACGTGCGCGCTGGCGAAATGCCTGAGCCTGAAGCCAACGGCATCCGGTATCTGAAAGTTCCGCTGAACGCGCTGGGAAAAAAAGCAGATTAGTTGGGTCATCCGGTAAATTTCATAGTTGTTTTGTTGGTTTTTTAGTGTGTTTTAGTGCTGTAACCCAACAAATACGGGCGCAAACTGCTCCTTAATACATAGCGTATACCCAACTTTTTCAGATCTTAAATTCTATTAACAGGTTTTTTTCGCGTCATGCCGTTTGTTAAATTTGTGCTTGGCGTCACCGTATTGAATACAGTTCCGTACTCTTTAACGTTCTCATGCAGCAGCGCCACCTGCATGTCTGGCAAACCATCTTGCGCCACAATAATTTCACCAGTGCAAGGCGCATAAACTGGCTCGCTGTAAATGTAGTAAGCGCTGGGATCTGGCGGTAGCAAACCGCTTGCACGTAATCCCCAACTGTTGAGCTTGACGATGTCTACACCATACGATTGCCCGCGATAAGCTTGAAAGCGCACTGTGCTGGCGTCAAGCGTCATCAGGTGGGGATTCACGCTGAGATGGCTGCCAGCACTGACACCCAGGTATTCGCCGCTTTTTAAAAGAAACGCTAACTCAACGATCGTGCCCGCTTGCGGTGCGCGGCCAGCCAACGTACCTGCCGACTGGTACATGCCCCAACTACCGATGGCAATAAACACGACGGTATAAAACCAGTCAAGCCAGCCAACCGGAAGCATTGAGACGAATGGGAAGCGCCGCCGCCATGCCAATAGAACTGCCAATACCAAAAATACGCCAAAACCCCAAGTTGCCCACCAAGGCGGGAAAAGCCGTAGCCCGATCAGATTAATGGCAAACAACAGGGCGGCTGTGGCGACCACTTGCTTACAAAACCCAAGGGCGCTGCGCGGAGGCGCAAAATATAATCAGCCAATAAAAAACAGCAGCAGTGCAAGTTGAAGCGCAAAAATTGGCAGCATAGTTTTTGAATCTCAAAAAGTTGCATGTGCAGTATTCGAGTCGGCTTGCCTTGAAAGAGTTTTTGGTCCCCAAATCAGAATGACCAGTAAGGCTGCCACCGCCATGACAAGCCCGCCAAGCCGCATGTCAAAGTGTGATCCATAAACCGGAAAAAACATGTAGGCCATGTTCACCGTGGCGTGAAACAGCGCGGCAGCCAATACGCTTTTACCGCTATTGTTGTAAAGCCAGACGGCAAATATCCGAAATGTCAGCGCATACAAACACCACCAGCCTATCCATGCAAATGAGTGGTCAATCTTGAACAGAAGTACCAAATGCCAAATGATTCCTATCAGCCCCAGCAGCAGGCTTGCACCCAATGCACCCCAGCGCGCCTGCATGGGGTCAAGCGCATAGCCTGACCAGCCCAGCTCTTCGCCCAGCCCGCCCACAAAGAAGGCAATAAACATCAGCAATGCAGGTAAAAGATGAAATTGCGCTGCGGGCACTGGCATGGCCATCCATTTCATGAGTCCGCAGACCACCAGGCTAACAGCAGGCATCAAAAGCAGAACTGGCACAAGCCAACGCTTGGACTGGATGCGCTTGTAGTCAAAAGACCGCTTGAGCAGTGCTGACATGGCCTCTGACTTTTTATCGCGACGCACCATCACGAGTGCCGCCGCCATGGGTGCAAACCCAGCCAGTGCGCTGATCGAAAGAACAGGCATCAGCTGCAAATGGGTCACACCACCAAACAACCAAAAAGGAATGGAAAATGCAAAAACCAGCAGAAAAATATTCCCATTTGGCTCATCGACGTCACGTCATCACGGCTTGCGTACATTGAATACAACTTCGGGGTATTGCTGTGCCAATCCTTCAAGCAACGGCTCTGACCTGCTCAACAGGTGGCGATTAAAAAATGCCAGCGAATAAGCGTTGACGATACTGTGCGCCCGCTGTGCATCAATTGGGCCGGTAATGCCCAGCCAAGGCATTAGCGGGGACCAGAAAGGAACGTCTGTCAGGTTGACGTGGAACATGCCAGCAACTTGTACAAAGTAGCGTGCGCCCCGTGAGTTGTTGAACGCTGCGTGCATGCTGGTCTGGTGTTCACTGATGTCTGCTTCAGTCCAGCCACCTGAACGGCGGCGTTCCAGGCGCATCGTTTCGATGTCTCGGGTAATCCAAAGGGCAGGCTGTTGCAAACCAAATTTGGCAACGTCCACTGGCATGGGTGCGTCCATGAACAGGCAGGCTTGCAATCGCGGCTCAAGCAGGCAAGCTTGACTGGCAACGATGCCACCAAGTGAAATACCAAAAACGCCAATGTTCTGAAGATTCAGGCGTCCGGTCAATATCGAGTTTGGGTCGACCTGGTTAATAGCACCAAGCTGATTGAGCGTGAAGCTGACATCTTGTGCAAGATGGGGAACGATGCCGTTGTCAAAGGGGCGTCCGTTCAGTACGGGTGCAATTGTTGCGGGGCTATGGCTTTGGTGAATCAAGCGAGTCATCTGCTCAAGCGCAAGCGCGGCTACTTCACGTCCATCCGGGAATACAACCACGGCTGCGGTGTACGGTTGGTCGAGAGCCACAACGATGTAACCATGCGAGACCAATGCCTCCACCTGAAATGTGTTCATCTGCCGAAAGCCGATGGCGCCCTGCAAAAAAATGAGAACAGGGTAGTTTGGTTTTTCATCAGCAACAGGTGCGCCCGGCACGGCGTGTGTAGTGACGTGTTTGAACTGACGGAGTAAAACTGCTGGCAAATTCATCAACAGCGAGAGCGCTTTTGCAAGTGCTTCAACGTTTTCTACGTAGGGTGCGCCAAATGGCGGCGTCAGAGGCATAGCTGATGCCGCTGGCTTGGCGGGATACCAGATTTGCACCATCAACTCGCGGCGACTGTTCGTATCAGTGTTTAAGGTTTCTGTGCGGTCGGAATCTATCAGGTGATAGGTCAGGGTACCTATTGCGTGTGGTCCACCGGGAGCCGGAAAAACAAACACCGGCAGCAGCTTAGACCATGCCAAAAATAGCGCCAATCCCAGCGTGTCCAAGCCGAGCGTCAGGGCAATACCAAGTCTGAAGAGGTGATGACGTCTGCCCATTGATTAGCTACAAATCTTCATTGCTCCCTGAATTAATAGGATTCGTTTGGACATCGCTTACTTTCGTGACGTTGACTGGACATTGCTGTCCGACTTGAGGCCAACGCGGTCATTGAGCTGCGGATAGAGGTAGATGGTTTCGTTCAAATAACGGGACACTTCGGCTATGTCAGCCTCGCTCCAAGCCAAACCCGTCATACCTTGCCAGCGGCGAACCTGAAATTTCAGGCTGTCCCAATCGAAAGCCTGCCTGTCGTTGCGCCAATGCATTTGCGTGGTGTGGCAGGTCACGCAGTGGGTGCTGTACAGCAATTCTCCGCGCGACTCAGCAGGGGCGGGTTGAGCGCACGCAAGTGTGACAGTACCCGTCAATACTGCCCATGCTGCCCATCGAATTTTCAAGTTCGTCATACGTTACTCCATTGGTGTTACAACTCAAAAATTGATATGGCTCATGATCGTTTTTTTGAGCGACCATCGTCTGTGCAGTAGCGCACCCGCTTATGTAGGCGAAGGCGCTGTGTCATCAATTTTTGCCCGCTATGCGTCGCTGCATTGGGCTTGTCCGAATCAATCCGTCCGTCCACCAGCTTAATGATGCGGTCGCAATGTTTGGCCAAACGGGAGTCGTGGGTGGCAATTAAAAACGTGGTGCCGCTGGTTTTGCTGACGTTGCGCATCAAGTCAAAAATGGTGTCTGCCGACAGCATGTCATGTGCGATGCATAAGAACCTGTTTGACTGAAGCAGTATCCAGTGGCTGTAGCTGTGGCGCAAAGGTTGAGATGAAATTAAGTGTCTTGCTCACTTCGTATGACCAGCACGGGACAAGACGCCAAGCGAATAATCTGCTCAGCGCCACTGCCCAGCAGCATTCGTCCTATGCCACGTCTGCCGTGAGTGCCCACGACGACCAGGCTGGCATTCCATGCTTTAGCCTGTTCAGCCATGGCCTCAGCCAGATGAGCTCCCAGTCGATCAACCAGCACTGAGTCGGCTGTTACCCCCGCAGATTGAACAATCGCCAGACCATCGGCGAGAATTTTTTCACCTGCTTCCCGCATCACACTGATGACTGAATAGGATTGGCCTGCATAGGGATCCAAACCCATGAAATAGGCCATTTCATCCACAACATGGATCAGTCTGACAACTGACCTGCCGACAGAATAACTGGCCATTTCAAGTGCGGCTGAAAGCGCTTTGTTTGAAGTGGCACTACCGTCCACAGCCACCAAAATTCGTCTATACATGGTTGTTGCTCCTGAAATGAAAGTACGTTTGACTTTGCCAGGTCGGTCCAGACTACTTCACCAGCAATGTGGGAATATCGCTCTCGGCCAGCACTTTTTGTGCCACACTCCCCATGAACATTCGACTCAGCAGGCCGTGCCCATGCGCCCCCATCACAATCATTTGTACTCGCTCACGTTTGCTGAGATCAATGATTTGACCGGCTGCAGTGCCAACTACCCACACGCAGCGATAGTTAATTGTGTGCTTGTCCAGGAACTTCTTGATAGGTTTGAGGATGACATCAGCCTGCTTGGCCTGGTAGGCGGTGACTTCAGCGGAGCCCAGTTTGCGTTCTATCTGCGCGGAAATGGCATCTTGCACATGCACGACTACCAGCTCATCGCCTTTGCCCACCAAGTTTTTATTGCCGACTAAAAAGCTCAGTGCCTTTTTGGTGAAAGTGCTGCCGTCAGCGGCGAATAATATTTTCATGATCTTGTACCTTTATATGTTGATCGATTTATTTACTTTACCAACAGCACGGGTATGTCGCAATCAGACACCACGCGCTGTGCGATGCTGCCAATCAGCGCGCGCCCAATCAACCCATGACCGCGTGTACCCATCACGATCAAATGCGACTTTTCTTTGGTAGCTGCTTTCAGAATTTCATCGACAGGATGACCCACTACCGACGCGCAGCGGTAGTTCAGAGCATGCTTATCCAAAAACTTTTTGATGGGGTTGAGTACCTTGTCACCTTCTTCGCGGTGGTAGGCGGCAACTTCTGCCGACCCGAGCATGGTTCTGACTCTGCTGGGTACTTGTATCTGGACGTTGAGCACGAACAACTCGTCTTGGCTGTTCACCAAGCTGTCGTGATTGACGAGAAAAGCCAACGCTTTCTTGGTGTATTTGCTGCCATCAGCTGCTAATAGAACTTTCATTTTTATCCTTTGGGTTGTCGGTACCGATAGCTGGCGTAACCAAGCCAGCAATGCGAGTCTGTGTTGTACGCATGCAACGGGTATTGATATTGATCAATAGATTGCAAAAAATTTATGATGAGAGATGTTCAAGCACGGTGATGACATCTTGAAATCGACCTCATCATTTTAAATCGTTCTGGTGGTTGTCTCCCGCGGTTTTACTGTCCCAAAGAGTTTTTGAAAAACAAGAGCAAGAAGCTTGCGGCTCTCTTCCAAAAACAAAATTGATGATGCGACGGCTGTTGCTAAAAGCCAATTTGGAAGGCTAAGAGGCTGCGTTCCAAAAAGCGCCTGCGCAGGTGGCCATTGAACGGCAACGACTTGCAAGGCAATCACGCCAGATAGCGCCGCCCAAAGCATGGTGTTTTTAAAGAAGTAACGGTTAAACGCAGTGCCGCGTTCTACACGGGAATTAAAAACATTAAAAAACTGAAACAAAACGAAGGTTGTAAAAGCCAGTGTTGGCGCTTGCTCTGTCATGCCTTGTCTGCCTGCGTAGACCATCACCGCCAGCGTTCCGATGGTCATCGTAGAGCCGTAGGCGGCCACTTTTCCAATACGAGCGAGCGTCAGCAACGGCTCGGTGCGGCTGCGTGGCGGTTCATGCATGATGCCCGGACGCGCGGCATCTAATGCGAGTGATACAGCGGGTGGGCCGTCCATGATGATGGCAATCCACAAAATTTGCACCGCAGTGAAGGGATCAGCCAGTCCGAGCAATGGTGCGAGCAGCACCGTCAGAATTGCACCGATGATGGTGGCAAGCTGAAATCGCACAAACTTGACAATGTTGTCGTAAAGCGTTCGGCCTTGCCTGACCGCACTGACCAGCGTCGCAAAATTGTCATTGGTCAGCACCATCGTTGCAGCAGCTTTGGCAACTGACGTACCGCTGCCCATGGCTACACCAATGTCTGCAGACTTTAAAGCGGGGGCGTCGTTGACGCCGTCACCCGTCATGGCCACCACATGGCCATTTTTTTGCAAAGCGCGTACGATTGCAACCTTATGGCTTGGTGTGACACGGGCAAAGACTGACACGTTTTCAATCACCCCAGGCAGGTCAGAAGAATTAACCTGGTCAAACGCTGCGCCTGTCATCGCCTGGCCTTTTAAACCCAATTCACGCGCAATGGCCAGCGCTGTGACCTGGTGGTCGCCAGTGATCATTTTCACGTTAATGCCCGCATCAGCGCACTGGGCAATCGCTATCCGCGCCTCACTTCTCGGCGGATCCATCAGCCCCACCAAACCAACAAATGTTAAATCAGCTATCCACGGCATCAGATCTGCTGCGGCATCAAACTCGCGCTCTGAAATTGTTCGTGACGCTATCAGCAGTCCGCGTAAACCTTTCGCCCCAAACGCTTCGT
>ENA-OFCF01001080-OFCF01001080.1-metagenomes-genome-assembly--contig:-NODE-1080-length-11060-cov-21.041345_pt1 | contig 11060 bp, 10 predicted proteins | sample MGYA00153387_OFCF01 | MGnify analysis MGYA00153387 | reverse complement strand
CGCTGATGGGCATGGCCATCATCATGGGCTGCGGCTTGTTCAGCATGTGGCTGAGCGTGCGCGAACATTTAGACCCCTCTTTGCCTTGATTATTTAAAGCGAAAAAGTCCATTCCTTTTTATTGCCATCACGAGTCCTATCATTAGGCCCACGATCAGGCCCATCACTATATAAAGCGCTTTCTGAGGAGAAAAAGGACTAGTGGGCATGTGAAGTGGACCATCCAGGCGATACATTCGGAACCTGTGATCTTCTGGCTTTTGCTCCTGCAAAAGTTTCAATCGCAGCTCGGACTCTCGGACACCTTCCATGAATGGAGCCTCATCTTTACGCTCATTAAGTATTCCTAATTCAGCTTGTAATGACTTAACCCCTCTTTCAAATAAGCCCGAACCATCCGTAAATGAAGCCATATTATCTTGACTTGGTAAACGCGCAACTGTCACCTGAGGATTGATAATTCCAGCGGCCTTAGCAACATGAAATGCTTCATTCAAACGCGCGCTTTTATCTAACCGCAATTGACGAGCTAATTGTAGCCGCTCACTCAACTCTCGACTTGAATTCTGGATTGCAAGATTAATGTTTGATCTTGCATTTTTCAACCATAACGAACGAGCTTCGTCCTCTGTGCTCGTCAAGAAAGCATTCATCCACTCAACTGCTTTCTCTGCGGTTGGTGCCTCAACGCGCACCGAATATTCTCTTCGTTCTTTTAACTTAGGTTCAACAACTTTAATTTGATTCTTTAGCACCGCCTGCATCAACTGCAATTTTTCTTTCTCAGAGCTAGGCTCAACGCCCATTGAGGGTAGGTACGTATTTGTAAAAAAACGCACTTTTGCCTCATCTGACTGAAGCTCTTTAATGAAAAAATCAAATACTTCTTCTGTAGTCACATGAGACAAACCGGACAAAGAAATTCTATTGGAATTTATATCAGCGAGTTCGCTTGCCCTAGGTAAATCCAAATAAATTTTCAATTCGTATTTTTCACTTGCGATCAAAGTAAACGTTGTAGCTACCGCCCCTCCCACACAAACGCATGCGACTACAATCCTCCAGCTTCTTTTTAGTGAAGAAATGATATCTGTCACAGAAATCTCATCTTGTCCTACAAAATTTTTCATATCTAAAGTTAATAGTGGAATCTCACAAAATTGGAGGAAATATCAGCCCGAATTTTCAAAAAATGTGCCTTTAAAAATTGAATACGGGTGACTCTTTTATGATGATAAAAAGCTCTGCAAACTCCACACCAGAAATCGAAGATGAAATTGATTTACTTGATTTATTTGTTATTCTCGCAGAAAATATCAAACCCCTAGTTTTAATACCATTATTCGCTGGAATCACTAGTTTTGGACTTTCTTTTCTCTTGCCTAAGACATATGAAAGTCAATCCATACTAAATCCAAACAAATCTGATTTCAGTATTTCTTCCGCCGTAATTGCCAGTCATATCAAATCAGCAGACATGTTGGCCTTGGTTGGCAATAAAGCAGGACTTGACTCGAATGCAAGCCATGCGCAATTAATCAAAAAAATGGACACTCTTGTACGAGTCAACATTGGCAAACAAGATCAGCTTATCACACTCACAACCCAAGGCGGCAGTCCTGAGTCTGCACAAAATCTCAATAATCTTATTTGGAAATTTACACTCCCTTATACGGCTCCTCGAGGTTCCGAACTGAAAAACTTACGAGACCAGCTAGAGAAGGAAAAAGAACGCCTAGATTCAGGTTTAATTCTAGAGACATCTACTGCAAAAACACTTAAAAATGGCAATGGTGGTGAAAGTTCAGCTCGGTTATATAGTGAGCTGCTTGTCGCAAATAGTGATCGCCTAAAAAGAATTTCCAATCTCAATTCAAGAATAGAAGGGCTTACACTTGAGAATTTAACCCAACAACCAACTTTACCTGAGCTAGATATTAAGCCAAACAAGAGTCTAATTGCAATTACTAGCACTCTGGTAGCTGGCATTTTTATGTTGATTTTCATTTTTTTACAAAATTTTTCAGCAATAGCAAAAAATACACCCAAACAAGCAGAAAAAATTCAAAGAATACGTATGGCTTTGAAGTTCAAGAAATAGGTCTGCATCTGACAAAAGTATGCGCCAAGTATTAATTCCTCAATTTCTTTTTCAATATCCGTGTTGCTCACGAAAGGCCTTGGCCTGACTGAAGTGGCCATTGCCAATGAACGGCACCGGCGGGCGCAGCGCAGACAGGGGAGATGGGTGGTTGCTCATCAGCACCAGATGGCCGCGATCTTGGGGAATCAAGGGCAGCTTGGATTGCGCGTGGGCCCCCCAGAGCATGAACACCGTGGGGCGGCCTTGCTCAGCCACCTGGCGGATGACCGCATCGGTCAGCTCTTCCCAGCCGCGCTTGCTGTGGCTGGCGGCCTGGCCCTCTTCCACCGTCAGGCAGGTATTGAGCAGCAGCACACCGTTTTGCGCCCACTTGACCAAAGAACCTCCGGGCTGGGGCATGGGCGGAAAAGGCGCGCCCAGGTCGCGCTGCATTTCCTTGAAGATGTTGAGCAGCGACGGTGGCAGGCGCACACCTGGCGCGACGGAAAACGCCAGACCTTCCGCTTGACCGCGACCGTGGTAAGGGTCTTGCCCCAAGATAACCACGCGCACATCTTCGGGAGCAGTGAGCTCCAGCGCACGCAAAGGCTGAGGCGGAAAAACCACCGCACCCGCCTGCAGGCGCTGCTGCAGATAGGCCTGCAACTGCTGCCCCTTGGGCGAAGTGAAGAACGATATAACCGCACCGCGCCAGCCGTCTGCCACCATCCAGCCAGCAGGGTCTGCGCTCATCAATTGGGTAGCAGCTTGCGCTGGTGATTCGGTCATTTCAATTCAATTTCTATTCAACACAATCCAAGGCAAGCACTATCAGCTCACAAGTGCAGAGCATCAACACTTGCCTTGCCATCCTGACGCGCCAGCGAAACGGGTGCTGCTGCGCCAGCCCATCTTGCAGTTACGCAAACAGCTTGGCCAGCGCTTCGCCGGGCTCGGGGGCACGCATGAAGGCTTCACCCACCAAGAAGGCATCAATGCCTGCGCCGCGCAGGCGCTGCACGTCGTCTTGCGTCAGGATGCCCGATTCGGTCACCAGCAAACGGTCTGCGGGCACTTCCTGCTTGAGCGTGATGGAGGTTTGAATGTCGACTTCAAACGTGCGCAGATTGCGGTTGTTGATACCCACCAAAGGCGTCTTGAGCTTGAGCGCACGCTCCAGCTCTTTGCCGTCGTGCACTTCCACCAGCACGGCCATGTCCAGGCTGCAGGCAATCTGCTCCATCTCGGCCATCTGCGCATCATCCAGGCATGCTGCAATCAGCAGCACGCAGTCAGCACCCATGACACGCGATTCATAGATCTGGTAGGGGTCGATCATGAAGTCCTTGCGCAGCACCGGCAGCAGCGTGCTGGCACGCGCTTGCTTGAGGTAATCGGGCTGGCCCTGAAAGAACTGGCGGTCCGTCAGCACCGACAGACAGGCCGCGCTGATCTTGCCGTTGCCCACCATGTAGCTCTGGGCAATGTCAGCGGGGTCAAAGTCGGCACGGATCACGCCCTTGCTGGGGCTGGCCTTCTTCACTTCGGCAATCACCCCGGCCTGGCCTTTGGCGATTTTGGCGCGCAGCGCACCAACAAAGTCACGGGTGGAGATGCGGCTTTCGGCATCGCGGCGCATTTCAGCCAACGCAATCGCACGCTGGGCCGCGGCTACTTCCTGCACTTTGACTTCGCAGATTTTTTGGAGGATGTCAGACATGGTTTTCTTTCTGTTCAGTCGCTGCGCAGCGGGGCGCAGCCATGGGCACTATTGTCAACGTCAGCGTATTTACGCGGTGTGCTGGCCGGTATAGGCCACCAGTTCCTTGAGTTTGTTCAGCGCCGCCCCGCTATCGATGGCAGCTTGCGCACGCAGCAGGCCGTCAGCAATGCTGCTGGCCACATTGGCCGCGTACAGCGCCGCGCCCGCATTCAGGCAGACGATGTCGCGCGCCGGGCCTTGTTCGCCCTGCAGCACGCCCATCAGCATGGCTCTGGATTCCTCGGGGGTTTCCACCTTCAGCGCACGTGTGCCCACCATGCGCAGGCCAAAGTCTTCGGGGTGAATTTCGTATTCACGCACCACGCCGTCTTTGAGCTCGCCCACCAGCGTGCCCGCGCCCAGGCTGATTTCATCCAGCCCATCACGGCCATACACCACCAGTGCATGCTCGGCCCCCAGGCGCTGCAGCGCACGCACCTGAATGCCCACCAGATCCTCGTGGAACACGCCCATCAAAATGTTGGGTGCGCCCGCAGGGTTGGTCAGTGGCCCGAGGATGTTGAAGATGGTGCGCACGCCCAGCTCTTTGCGCACGGGAGCCACGTTTTTCATCGCCGGGTGGTGGTTGGGCGCAAACATGAAACCAATGCCCATGTCACGGATGCAATCGGCAATCTGCGCTGGCTGCAGGTTGATGTTCACCCCCAGCGCCTCCATCACGTCGGCGCTGCCCGATTTGCTGCTCACGCTGCGCCCGCCGTGCTTGCTGACCTTGCCGCCCGCAGCCGCAATCACAAAGGTCGAGCAGGTGGATATGTTGAACGTGTTGGCGCCATCACCGCCGGTGCCCACAATGTCCACCAGATGCGTTTTGTCGTGCACATGCACCTGGTTAGAGAACTCGCGCATTACCTGTGCGGCAGCGGCAATTTCGCCAATGGTTTCTTTTTTCACTCGCAGGCCGGTGACGATGGCTGCCGTCATCACGGGCGAGAGTTCGCCGCGCATGATGGTGCGCATCAAGGCCAGCATTTCGTCGTGAAAGATTTCGCGGTGCTCAATCGTGCGTTGCAGCGCTTCTTGCGGGGTGAAAGTGCTCATGACTGGGTATCCTTTGCTATGCCTATAGAAGCTACCAACGCCTATACATACTTGTTTTCAGATAGTTATTGCTTTGAAAACAAGCACTAACAAGCGCTGAGCGCTCTTAAAAATAAAAGGCCGCCTGCTGGGTGCAGCGCGGCCCGGGTTTATTTCTGCTCCAGAAAGTTCTTGAGCATGGCGTGACCGTGTTCGGTCAAGATGCTCTCTGGGTGAAACTGCACCCCCTCCACCGCCAGCGTGTTGTGGCGCACGCCCTGAATTTCACCGTCTTCGCTGGTCGCCGTCACTTGCAGGCAATCTGGCAGCGTGGTCTTGTCGATCACCAGCGAGTGGTAGCGGTTGACCGTGAACTGCGCGGGCAGATCGGCAAACACGCCCTTCTGGTCGGTGCTGATGACGCTGGTTTTGCCGTGCATTTGCTGGCCTGCACGGATGATGTCGCCACCAAAGGCAGCGCCAATGCTCTGGTGCCCCAGACACACGCCCAGCACTGGCAGCCTGCCCGCAAAGTGCTGGATGGCGGCCACCGAAATACCAGCCTCCGCCGGCGAGCACGGCCCGGGCGAAATCACGATGCGCTGCACACCTTCGCGCTCAACCAGCGCAATCACTTCATCCAGCGTGGACTCATCGTTGCGCACCACGATCACCTGCGCCCCCAACTCGCCCAGGTACTGGACAATGTTGTAGGTAAAGCTGTCGTAGTTGTCGATCATCAAGAGCTTCATGGCTGCTCTCCCTGGGGCTTCAAGCCCTGTGCACGCAGGCGCGCCAGCTCCTGGTGCTCGTAATCGATGTAGCACTCCATCATGGCGCGGTACAGGCGCTCCATCAGGTCGGGGTTGCCGCCCTGTGCCTGCGCCATGGGCCGTACGCGGTCCACAATGGTCTGAATGCGCGCTTCATCGCGCACCAGGTCTTCGTTGTTCTTGACCTTGGCCGCCTGGGTCATGTAGCCACTGCGCTCCACCAGCAGCGGCACCAGGATATCGTCCAGCGCATTCACGCCAGCGCGCACCTCTTGCATGTTGCTGCAGTTTTTGACTTTATCGATTGCGCGGCTCATTCCAGACCTTCCTCCACCAGTTCTGCGGCGCGCAGCAAGGCGCGGGCTTTGTGTTCAGTTTCTCTCCACTCCATCTCGGGGACGGAGTCGGCCACCACACCGGCGGCCGCTTGTACGTACAGGTTGCCGTCCTTGATCACGCCGGTGCGAATCGCAATCGCCATGTCCATGTGCCCAGCAAAGCTCAGGTAGCCCACAGCGCCACCGTAAATGCCCCGCTTGGTTGGCTCCAGCTGGTCAATGATCTCCATGGCATGCACCTTGGGCGCCCCCGACAGCGTGCCCGCCGGAAAGGTAGCCTTGAGCACGTCCATGCTCGTCATGCCGTCCTGCAAAATACCTTCCACGTTGCTGACGATGTGCATGACGTGGCTGTAGCGCTCCACCACAAAGGCTTCCGTCACCTTGACCGTCCCCGTCTTGGCAATGCGGCCAATGTCGTTGCGTGCCAGATCAATCAGCATCACGTGCTCGGCGCGCTCTTTGGGGTCGGTGATCAGCTCTTGCTCGGTGGCCTTGTCTTTTTCAGGCGTGGCACCGCGTGGGCGTGTGCCTGCCAGCGGGCGAATGGTAATTTGCTCGCCCGCATCGGTCTTTTCTTGGCGCACCAGAATTTCGGGGCTGGAGCCCACCACCTGAAAGTCACCAAAATTGTAGAAATACATGTACGGCGACGGATTCAGCGAACGCAGCGCACGGTACAGGCTCAGTGGCGATTCGGTGTAGCGTTTTTGAATGCGCTGGCCCACTTGCACCTGCATGAAATCGCCCGCGGCAATCAGCTCCTTGGCGCGCTCCACGGCGGCCAGGTAGTCATCCTTGGCAAAGCTGCGCTCAGCCGGATGGCTGTCGCCGCCTTTAATCTGAGGCACGCTGACCGAGTAGCGCAACTGCTCCTTGAGCTGGCGCATGCGCTTCTTGGCCTTGCTGTAGGCCTCGGCCTCTGCAGGGTTGGCGTACACAATGAAATACAGCTTGCCCGAGAGGTTGTCGATCACTGCCACCTCTTCGCACAGCAGCAGCATGATGTCGGGCGTGCCCAGCGCATCAGGCGGGCAGGAGGCTTCGAGCTTTTTCTCGACATAACGCACCGCGTCATAGCCAAAGTAGCCCGCCAATCCACCGCAAAAACGCGGCAAGCCGGGGCTGAGCGCTACCTTGAAACGCTCCTGGTACGCGGCAATGAAGTCCAGTGGATTGCCCGCATGGCTTTCCACCACCACACCGTCGGTCAGCACCTCGGTTTTGGCAGCAGCACCAAAGCCGCTGGCACGCAAGCAGGTACGCGCAGGCAGGCCAATAAAGCTGTAGCGGCCAAAACGCTCACCACCCACCACCGACTCCAGCAAGAAGCTGTATTTGCCGTTACCGCTGGCATGCGCCAGCTTGAGGTACAGAGAAAGCGGGGTTTCGAGGTCAGCAAATGCCTCGGTCACCAGGGGTATACGGTTGTAGCCTTCGCTGGCCAGGCTTTTGAATTCAAGTTCTGTAATCACAGAGCAGGCTTCCCAATCGGGGCACGCACTGCGCCCATGTCGAAAGGGCAGGCGTGCAATTCACTCAAACCATCCGCAGCAGTGGCGGACAAGGGTGCGCCCGCAATGGAGCGCTTTAAACGGTCATTAATGCAGGCTTACGCCAGGGCCAGGCTCCCCGGTCCGCGCAACCTGTGATGAACACGTGATGAATGAACATAGCGAACAAGTGTAGCGCATTGCCGCCCTTTGAAGGGTCTGGGCGCAGCAGCAGCGCTTTGCAGCTCCTTTCATCGCTTTTCTGTGCCATCTCCCAAGTGGTTTTCCCGAGGACTGGGGCACTTGCTGTTGTCGTGCACTGAACCACGCAGCACAATTGCTTACATAAAAAAAGCACGCGCGTGCGAATCAATCCAGCAACCAAGGAGACACCATGTTGACCGCCCATTTCGCCTCTGCGTTGCGCATGCTTCGCTTGGGATGCGCAGGCCTGTGCACCGCGCTGTGCGCATTGGCCTTGCCCGGCTGGGCGCAGAGCAGCGAGCCGCCTGAACTGGCCACACTCCCAAAGATGGTGGAAGTGAACAACCAAAGCCTGCAACGCAATGGTGCGGGCATTCGCTACAAAGCCATTTTCAAGGTCTACGCTGCGGCGCTGTATCTGGAAAAACCGGCCACTTCTCTGGAAGAAATTGGCAAGATGGCCGGTGCCAAACGGATCACTGTGCACATGCTGCGCACCATCAATGCCTCGGAGCTGGGCAAGCTCTTTGCCCATGGCATGGAAGACAACATGGACAAGCAGCAGTTTTCCAAGCTGATCCCTGGCGTGATGCGCATGAGCGAGGTATTTAACCGCCACAAAGAGCTCAAGCCGGGCGACAAGTTCACCCTGGACTGGCTACCCGGTAAAGGCATGCTGATCAGCGTCAATGGCGCTCCTGAACCCGCACAGTTCAACGAACCCGAGTTTTACCAGGCCATGCTGGGCATCTGGCTAGGCCCCAAACCCGCAGACGCCAAGCTCAAACAAGCCTTGCTGGCAGCCACACCAGACTAAACAACCGTTTGTCAGAACCTTCTGTCCAGGCCCCAAGGGGCCTGTTTGCTTTTGTACACACATTCTTGCGAAGTGATTTGTTCCTCCGCAAATCCACGCCGTACAAAAAAATACATAGTGCCCCCTCACTTCTGATCTGTGTGCCATAGGGAGAGGCACACATAAACAATAAAGACATATCCGGAGAGTTCATGCCACTGCTTCAAAACATCACCGTCACTCGCCGGCTGGGCGGGCTGGTGCTCTTAGCCACGCTCAGCATTCTGGGTCTGGCACTGAGCCTGAGCTTTTCAGAGCGCAGCCTGCTGATTCAAGAGCGCCAGAATGCCGTCCGCCAGAACGTTGAAATTGCCCACGGCTTGCTGCAGCAATTTCAAGCGCAGGCAGCCCAGGGAGCCATCACCAACGAAGAGGCACAAAAACGTGCTTTGCAGACCATCTCCAAACTGCGCTACAGCGGTGGTGAGTACTTCTGGATCAATGACATGCAGCCGCGCATGGTGATGCACCCTGTGCGCCCCCAGCTGGATGGCCAGGATCTCACTGAAAACAAGGATCCAACAGGCCAGCGGCTGTTTGTGAACTTTGTCGATATCGTTAAAAAAGAGGGGGCTGGATATCACCGCTACCTGTGGCCCATGCCCGGCAGTGATGCCCCTGTCGAGAAAGTCTCTTACGTCATGGGGTTTGAGCCCTGGGGCTGGGTGATTGGCTCCGGCGTTTACATCGATACCGTGCACGCTGCGTTTGCTGAGCGCTTGCGCTGGGCCATCGGCGGTTCATTGCTGCTTGCCGTGCTGCTGCTGGTCGCCGGATGGCTTATTTCCCGCAGCATCTTGCAGCAACTGGGTGCCGAGCCGGCGCGCTTGCTCGCCATCACGCAGCAGATGGCCCAAGGGAATCTGAGCACCAGCTTGGCGGCTGGCCAAACCAACACAAGCAGTGTGGTGTATGGGCTCGAGAGCATGCGCGCCAATGTTGCCGACATAGTGCAAGGCGTACGCAGCGGTGCAGAACGTGTCGCCATGGCCAGCCAGGAGATTGCACAAGGCAACCATGACCTCTCCGTACGCACTGAAGAGCAAGCCAGCGCTTTGGAGCAAACGGCAGCCTCCATGGAACAGCTGGGTAGCACGATCCGCCAAAACGCAGACAGCGCACGGCAGGCCAATCAGTTGGCCGTCAACGCCAGTCAAGTGGCCCAGCAAGGCGGGCAGGTGGTGCAAGAGGTGGTCAGCACCATGCGCGGCATCAACGATGCCAGCCAGCGCATTGCAGACATCATTGGCGTGATTGATGGCATCGCCTTCCAGACCAATATTCTGGCTTTGAATGCGGCGGTAGAGGCAGCACGCGCAGGCGAGCAAGGGCGTGGTTTTGCCGTGGTTGCCAGTGAAGTGCGCAGTCTGGCACAGCGCAGCGCTGAAGCGGCCAAAGAAATCAAGACACTGATCACCGCCAGCGTGGAGCGCGTCAGCCAGGGCTCAGCCCTGGCTGATCGCGCGGGCTCTACGATGTCCGACGTGGTGTCCGCCATTCGCCATGTCAACGATATCGTGGGTGAAATCAGCGCCGCCAGCGCCGAGCAAAGTACGGGCGTGACACAGGTCAGCGAAGCGGTCGGGCAAATGGACCGCAACACCCAGCAAAATGCGGCCTTGGTAGAGCAAAGTGCTGCAGCTGCATCCAGCCTGCAAACCCAGGCGGAACAATTGGTGCAGGCCGTCTCGGTGTTCCAGCTGGCGCATTACACCCCTTCTGCGTTCGCGCATCCGGGCACCAGCGCACCGCAATCGCCCGCTGCCCATCTGCAGCGACCTACAAAGCCCACCCTGCGGGCACTGCCCCACCACGAAAACGCTTAGAAAAAGCCTCCCGTCAGGCTCCGCTTGCGGGGCTTGGCTTGAGGCCGGCTGGCTTGCCAGCCCCAGACAGCCATTGGACAGCCTGAGCCTTTCTGGCGCACCGAACGCCCAGCCTTAGCGCTTGCGCTCAAAGCACGCGCAATTGCGCAATGCTGTCTACAAAACCATCGGCATCGACGGTGTCTACAGGCTGACCATGGTTGTAGCCATACGAGACCAGCACCACAGGGCAACCAGCAGCACGACCGGCCTGCGCATCATTGCTGGAGTCTCCAATCATCAAGGTGCGCGCTGGGCTTGCTCCCAGTGCCTGGCAGGCATTGAGCAGCGGCAGCGGGTCGGGTTTTTTGCGCTCGAACGAATCACCGCCAAAGACCACCTCAAACAAGCCATCCAGGCCCTTGGTCTTCAATAACGGCGTAGTGAATGCCAAAGGCTTGTTGGTCACACACGCCAGTCGCAACCCGGCGTTCTTCAAGGCCTGCAAACCCAGCGCCACACCGTCGTACACACTCGAGTGCAGGCCGTTGATGGCCACGTAGTGGTGCATGTAACGCTGCATGGCCTGCGGGAACAAAGTCTCTACCGCCTCAGCCAGCCCATCCTTCGGGTGGCCGGCACTGGTCAGGGCCGCCGCCAGAGCCAAGCGCAGCAAATGCTCGGTCCCTTTGCCCACCATATGTT
>ENA-OFCF01001079-OFCF01001079.1-metagenomes-genome-assembly--contig:-NODE-1079-length-11061-cov-9.956115_pt1 | contig 11061 bp, 11 predicted proteins | sample MGYA00153387_OFCF01 | MGnify analysis MGYA00153387 | reverse complement strand
GAGCAACGCCAAGAACTAGTAGAAATCAGTAAAAATGGTAATAAAGCAGCTAAACAGGTGAACCATGCACAAGTATTACTCATGTCAGATGATAATGCAGTAGCAGGCAGGTGGCGAGATGAAGATATTAGTCAAGCATTAAACATGCATGTCAATACAATTGCGGCAATTAGAAAAAAGTATGCGCTTGATGGAATCAAGCCAGCATTACAGAGAAAGCCCAGAGAAACACCACCAACATCACCCAAATTAGATGGTCATCAGGAAGCACATTTGATTGCAATTTGTTGCAGCGAACCGCCATCAGGAAGAGTGCGATGGACAATGCAACTACTAGCCAAAGAGCTAGTAGCAAGAAAGTTGATAGTAGCCATTAGTAGAGAGACGATAAGAAATAAGTTAAATCAAATTGAACTACAGCCTTGGAAAACTGAAAGGTTTTGTATTCCTGAAGAAGATCTACCGCGATTTATTGCCCAAATGGAAGATGTGCTAGATGTCTATAGTGAGCCTCCAGACCCAAACGCCCCACTAATTTGTATGGATGAGGCTTCGGTCGAGCTGACGGGAGATCTGTATCCAAGTATTCCGGCTAAACCGGGACAACCCCGAAAGGAAGACTATCATTATCAGCGCAATGGAGTTGAAGCAATATTTATGTTTGTCGATCCGATTAATGGATGGAGGAGAGTGAGTAATCGTCCGCAGAGAACTCGGTTAGATTGGGCAGAAGAAGTTAAGCAGTTACTAGACGAAGATTATCCAGATGCTCCTATGATTAAATTAGTTTGTGATAATTTGAATACGCATCATATCGGCTCTTTGTATCATGCCTTTCCTGCCTCAACAGCTCATCGCCTAGCTCGAAGATTATCAATTCATCATACTCCCCGTAATGGAAGTTGGTTGAACATTGCTGAGACTGAGCTAAGTGTGTTGTCACAACAATGTCTCGATCGCCGCATCAGTCGTGCAGATCTTCTTAAATCTGAGTTAGCAGCTTGGCAACAAGAACGAAACCAAGAACATGCTAAAGTTAAATGGTAATTTACCACCGCAGATGCTCGAATTAAACTGCATCATCTTTACCCACAGTTTTAGTCGTGTCGTCCCACTACAAAACTTATGGTAAATTCAACTAGATCGACGACGTAGAGCGCGTAGGCAAATATTTAGTCAGAGTTTACCCTTTGACGAGCGCGGAATCGAGCGTCGTAGTCAGGATCAAGGTTTTGGGCTGTGGGCAGTGCCACCTTACAGAGCTGAAATGCTTACGATGATAGCGTTTTGGGCTTAACGGCACTTTCTACACAGTTGCTACTCAAACACCATGATCGAAAGGACTCTAAATTGACACTTTAAGGTGCTTTTAGTTGACATCAGGTTGGAGTATACTTCAGATTGACAGGTTTTACTATTGCTGAAATCATGACCTGAAAGCAGCTTAGAGAGGAAGTTATGTTCTTAGCGTACTATTTTCTCCCAATTCTGCGTTTGCCCCATTTTCAAGAAGCCACAACATCAAGATATAAAATTTTGAAAAATGATAGAAATCTGGTCAAAAATTGAAATATTATTAAGAATTAAAAATCCACATCTCCTAGAAACATTACAACCAGGAGTTCCTGATATTCAAATAAGCGAAATAGAAGAATTTCTTTCTGTTAAATTTCCAGATGATATTAAGTCACTATATCGTATTTTAAATGGACAATCAGATTGCAATATTGGACTTATTAATGGATACGAATTTTTGTCTCTCGATCGTATTAAAGAAGAATGGAGTATTTGGAAGAATCTACTAGATAGTGGCACATTTCAAGACGAGAACGGTAATGATATAGGAAGCGAGGCAGATCCAGGTATTCGCAATGTGTGGTGGTGTCCGAAGTGGATACCACTTACTTCTGATGGTAGTGGCAATCATAATTGTCTAGACTTAAATCCTGCCGAAGGTGGAATATATGGACAAATCATCACAATGCTTCATGATGATGTCGAGAGAAAGATTGTTGCCCCAGGGATTAAGATGTGGTTGCAGCAGTATGCACAAAGACTAGAATCGATGTAATTTATCTGGCTCTCCAGTACCTAGTGTGCTAGTTCTGATCGAAATTGCTTAAAGGATTGATTTTAAGCCAAAAATCTTTAAAAAATCTGACTACAATTGATTTTGTACTCAAATCGTTGCCAGGTGAGGATTTAAGGCGAAAATCAGCACATGAAGTACTGAAGAGCCAGCTTTTTATTTCACAATATTGAACCTTATTTGTGCGCCATCTTCAAGGCTACAAATTTGTGTAGCTAAATCTGCTCTAATCTTCATTCCTTGAATGGCATTTAAATTATACAAATTATCAACAACAAACTTTCCTCCCAATACAAATGGTATTTTAGGTAATAACCTCTCTTTAGTAGAAATTGCTCCATTTTTTGACTGCCATTCATGCGCCAGAGGAAAACCAGTAAAAAAATTACTTCTATTCAATATTTTGTAAGCCCATTCATCAAAATTGCTAGCCATTTCTTGCGCGTTTGCTGTTTCTGGATCGAACAAGTAAATTTTATTGTCTAACACACAAAATTGACTTCCAAAAATGTCCTCAGCAAAGAAAAAGTAATCCTTCATTAATTCATTATAGTTTTTTCGCCATAAATTTTCAGAATTCCAATTTTCAATATTTATCGTACTATAGCGATCCTAAATCATTTACAATCTTATAGTATAATTATACTCAACGATCGAGCGAAGGAATACAAGTAATGTATAATTTTTCACTACAGCAGAAATTAAAAGATGAAGAAATAGCGGTTCTAGAATATTTTGTCAAGAGTAATCCAGATGTGAGGGAACTTAAGAGAGGTTTAGCGGTGAAAATGGCAATCGAAGAGTATCCTTATCAAAAGATAACACAACTACTAGGAGTGAGTAGTTTTTGCATAAGTGATTGGAAAAAGAAATTCAAAGCAAATGGAATAGAAGGGATTAGATTAGGACATAAGGGATCGAGGAAATATTTAACTGGCGGACAATTTGCCGAAGTAGTTAAATGGTTAAGCAGTCAAGAATATTGGCACCTGGAAGAACTCGTTAACTACTTAGCCCGACAATATGGGGTTGTATACAAATCTAAGCAGAGTTACTATAATCTGTTTGATTTAGCGAATATTAGCTGGAAAAGAACTCAGAAAACCAACCCAAAATCTGATGAAGACCTAGTAAAAAAAAAGCAGAAGAAATTAATGGCATTCTAGCCGCAAATCAGTCGCAGATAGAATCTGGAGAGACAGTTGTGCTATTCCAAGATGAATGCCATTTGCTCAATATAGACATTTGTGGATATGCTTGGGGAAAGACAAATGAAAGAATTGAGGTACCAATTAAAAACGAGAAAGATCGTCAGACTTACTATGGTGCATTGAACTATCAAACTCAGGAACTTACTGTTCAAGCATATCCTGCGGGAAATGGAGTTTCAACAGTTGAATTTGTTAAGCACTTACAAAAAAAATATGCTGATAAAAAAATTATCTTGATATGGGATGGAGCTAGTTATCATCGGTTTGGTGAATTTCGAGATTATTTAGGAGAGCTAAATCATGGAGTTTCTCCAGAAAAATGGTTGATAACTTGTGTGTTATTCGCTCCAAATGCTCCACAGCAAAATCCGATTGAAGATGTTTGGTTACAAGCTAAGAATTTCTTGCGCAAATATTGGCATTTATGTAGATCTTTCAAGGCAGTAAAAATACTATTTGAGCTATTTACTAACGGTCAAAAATTTGACTTTCCCAAAGTTCACTCGTACTACCCTGCCTAGGAAATGATTTAGGATTGCTATAGACTATATACTCATTAATTAGTTCGTCCTTTCCTCTAATAATATGTGCATGATTATTCACCCAAAACTGTCCTTCTACAATAAAAGCAATAGGAGTTTGTCTACTTCTCAAATTTTCTCCATCTTCAGAAATCAAAACATGTTGGCCCTCAAAAATATAATCATTAAGATTATCAACAACTCCAGACGCTCCATAATAAGGATATTTACCCTGTATTTTTGTTCTTTGGCTAGAATTTAAAGGAATACGTCTTCTATTTTCTATAGTCGCGATATCGGATATCTTGTACTCTTTCCACTCACTCATTACTTAACCTACACCATTACTAATAAACCAAGTCTCGATCGTTAAATCACCAATTCTTCTAATCATTCGAACAACTGACTAGCAATACCTTCAACTGCCTTTTTCAGTGCGGGTAAATAGTTATCGACAATATCCCAAATCCGATTTAGATCGATACCATTGAGATAATCATGAACCAAGACATTTCTAAAACCCGACAAAGCCCGCCAATCAACATCTGGGGCAGTTTGCTTGAGATCGTCCGATAACCGTTGAGTCGATTCTGCCATCGTTTGCAAACGGCGCAACACACCATCCTGGACTAAATCATCACTAATAAATCGTTGCTTATCACTGCCCGTATACCGATTGATTTTGTCGATACATTCTAGAATATGCTCGGCATAAACCTTGTCTTTTTCTAAATTCATAGAGATTTCGCTTCGGCTAATACCCGCTCCTTAATTAAATGACTTAACCCTTGCTCCGTCACAATATCCACCTTGCAATCGAGTAAATCTTGTAAATCCATCAACAATCCACCTGGAAACCACGCGGAAACCTTGTGAAGATCGTAATCTACCAATAGATCGATATCGCTAGTTTCCGTCTCTTCCCCTCTAGCTACCGAACCAAACACTCGCACATTAAATGCTCCATGTTTCGCCGCAAGTGCGAGAATATCCTCGCGCTTTTCTTGTAATAACTGCTGTAACTTCATCATCAATTATTTCCTCTTAATAAACCTCATCATGGGAACCGATGTTAACTAATAAAATAAATATTTCTAATATCTCCTCATCTTCAGAAAGACTAAAAATAACCCGACAATCATAAGCGACAGAACAAGACCATAATCCCGCTAACTTACCACCGAGTCGATGGGATTTTAATGATGGAGTAAATGGATCGTCAGCTAATAGAATTAGCACCTCAGTAATTCGGTCTTTTAATTGAGGGTTTTTCCTGACGATCTTCTTAAAAGATCGCTTAAATCCACTACTCCAAACAATTTTCATCATCATCTCCTAGTAGATCGGCAATCAAATCTTGGACGCTACCCTTCTTCGCCGTCCCATCTTTAATCGCTTGCTGCAACTCTCGATAGTTAGCCAAAGTTTCCGCTTCCTGTTCCTCGATTCTTTGCTGGCGAATTAGATCGAATAAACAATCTCGTTCCTCAGTCGATAAACTGCCAATTGAATTTACTATTTCTTGAAAAGTCATCGTTTCATCACCTCGTTAGTAATGTCTGGAATAAATAATGTGCTTAGATATCGCCAATATTAAACCCCACCTTCAACAACTGAGTTTTAATCTCTGCATCCAACCTTTGCCCCTCCCGCATTTGCTCCCCTAACGTCATTGTCAGCTCCTGCATCCGCTCCTCAAAACTCACCGTATCCTCCACCTCATCGGGAATCCCCACATATCGCCCTGGAGTCAACACATAGTTATGCTTGGCGATCTCTGGCAGCGTTGCCGACTTACAAAAGCCCTTAATATCTTGATAATTCCCCTCGGCTTTCTTCCACTCATGGTAAGTATGAGAAATCTTGCTGGTTTCATCATCAGTAAACGCCCGACTACTCCGATTCACCATATAGCCCAACTCTGACGCATCGATGAATAACACCTCGCCTTTGCGGTTGCGATTCTTGTTGCCATTCTTATAGCGGCTCAAAAACCACAGACAAGCTGGAATCCCCGTATTGTAGAAAAGTTGGGTGGGGAGCATCACGATACAATCCACCAAATCCTGCTCGACTAAAGCCTTGCGAATCTCACCTTCACCGCTGGTATTCGAGGATAAAGAACCATTCGACAACACGAACCCCGCCGCACCCGTGGGCGATAGATGATAGAGAAAATGCTGCACCCAGGCAAAGTTAGCATTCCCTGCTGGCGGTGTCCCGTATTGCCAGCGTCCATCCGTCCGCAAACTGTCCCCACTCCAATCGCTATCATTGAACGGCGGATTGGCAATCACAAAATCTGCCTTCAAATCCTGGTGAGCATCATTGAGAAACGAACCTTCGGGATTCCACTTGATATTCGAGCCATCGATCCCCCGTAGCGCAAGATTCATCCGACACAATTTATAGGTGGTTTCGTTGCTCTCCTGTCCATAAATCGAGAGATTATCCAACCGCCCCTGGTGATGGCGGATGAACTTTTCACTCTGAACGAACATTCCGCCCGAACCACAGCAAGGGTCAAATACCCGCCCATTGTAAGGTTCGAGAATTGCCACCAACAGCCGGACGATACTTTCGGGCGTGTAGAACTGTCCGCCTTTCTTGCCTTCAGCTAGGGCAAATTGCCCCAAAAAGTACTCATAGACTTGTCCGAGTAAATCCTGCGCCACCGCTTCAGCACTACCCAATTTAATCGAACCGATTAAGTCAATTAAGCCACCCAAGGATTTTTGGTCGAGCTTTTGTTGCCCGTACACCTTGGGCAGAATCCCCTTCAACCGCTTGGCGTTTTCCTTTTCGATCGATTCCATTGCCAAATCGACCGTCTTACCAATATCCGTCTGCTTCGCCTGAGCCTGGAGATACGCCCACCGCGCCTCTACAGGCACGAAAAACACATTTTCGGCGGAATACTCATCGCGATCTTCAGGGTCGGCTCCAGCGTAGTCACCCGCGCCTGAAAGCAGTTGGTCATGCAGGACATCGAAGGCATCAGAGATGTATTTAAGGAAGATTAGCCCTAGAACGATGTGCTTATATTCAGCCGCATCGATATTCTTGCGGAGCTTATCGGCTGTCTTCCATAGTTTCTGCTCGAACGAGTCCGAATTATTCTGCTTTGCTGCTACTGCCATCTGGGATTAGTCGATCTAGATACCTGAAGTTATCACTATCGCTTATTTTGGTGCTGATTCGATCGATCTTCAATCTCACCCGAAGAACAGTTCTATGATTCGATTTCTATTTTTCTCTCTAATCGACGGGATACATTCTTCGACCATTCAGACATTTCAGGTATTGGATGAGCGAACCATGTTTCTAATAGTTTTAAATAAGTTTTAAGATGTGGAATTATAGAACCCGACCACGAGCTTGGAGACAAACGGCGTGCTAAAGCAGTCCGAAATTCTTCGATGGCACCAAATTCGTGCGTAAGTGTTACTAGTGCTGGATGCCACTGATTATTACCTGCTGAGTCTATTTCGGTCGCTGGATAAAACGTGCATAGGAATGGTGAGCGAATTTCTGGCTCGATTTTAGCCCATGCTCTACAGTCATCATCAGAAACACCAAATAATGTTCCTGCTTGATTTTGAGACTCTCCATCGAATGTGTTTTGAGGAGAGCCAACCAGCCTTGTTAAGTAATAAATTTCTAATGAAGTTGCCATTTCAAAGAAACGCGACAATATTTTCCAGATTATAACTGGCTTCTCTTTCACTAGTAATCTAATAATATTTTGACAATAGCTGTCTAATGTATGAAAAATATTAGAATCCTTGACTTGACAGAGTTTTACAATTTGATTGCTGATTCCAATTGCAAATCCATCATCAATACCGTGATGTTCATAAACTAATAAAATAAGCCGATCTAACAAATATCCATCCATCCCAGAACTCCTTGTTTTTTCAAAAAGTTCTGGCGAAGTAGTTAGTTTTTCAATCCATTGGATGAGGAAATCGTTAATACTTTCCCGATCTTGTCGATACATGGAAATAATTTCAAGAGCTGTCCAGATACCTTCTGCTCCATGATTTGATGCCAATTCATCGATTAAAGGAGATATATGTTCAGCACTGAGATTATCTAATCCTTTTCCGTAAGAGAAATATACACATCCTATTGCAGGTATACTTTTCTCTCTTACACTCTGAATAATTTCACTCAATCTCTCTACAGAGATGCTAGCAGCACTATATATATTTATCCTTTGATTTTTGAGAGGATCAGATTCAAGTGCAATTTGAATACACTTACTTGCAGCTCCAGTATCTCTTCGATCGATACCAGTAATTAATCCACGAATAAACTGCAATCCCTTCTGTTCGGTAGATATCTCAAACTCTGTAACCGCAATCTGAAAAGCCTCGATCGGATCTTCTAATCCCTTGGCTAACTCCTCAGTAAATGAGGAGACATCATTTAATTCTTCTTTAACCATCGTCCGAATAGCACGATATGCAATCTCCTTATCGATCGCAATTTCAGCAGCAACCTCCTGGGCTTTTCTGGACGAGTATTCAAAATCCTGGGTAGATTGAATATTCATGTCATAGCTCAGATCGGGATCGTGGATATTGTTCGACCAAAACTTTGTATAGAGAAGTGCTCGTTGGATTGGATCTGTTGGGATGAGATTGTTGTAGAGCTTTTTAACTTTTTGAGAAAACTCTTCTGGTGCTTTTATTTTGTCAAAATAAAGCCAATCACCAACTCCTCTAATAGCTTCAAGCCAAATCCCTTTTTCCTGTCCAATATCTTTGACAATCTTTTCAATTCGATCGAATAAACGAGCGTAGGAAAGCAACGAGCGAATATGAGAAGCAATAATTTTCTCGCACTTATCTGCGAACTCTAGATGTTTAGTGCGAATATCCACAAGTTTTTGAAGACCACTTGTATGAAAATCAAAAAATTCATCCCCGATTGTAGGTTCCCAATCTCTAAACGGAGGTTGACTTCCGATTCGATCCAACACTGCAAATCGGCTAAAACCATCTCGTTTTAGGGTATTTTCTAGTGCTTCAATACAAATAGACATAACCCTTTCATCACCGGATAATAGTCCCCGATCGAGGATTGCAAATCTTTCGTCAGGGCCTGCTTCAGTTCCACTCAGTCTTAAATGAAAAAGTTGAGTAAATCGACTAGCAGCATTGCTATAGGAATGTCTATTTTCAACCGCAGCTAATCGCATAAGTAGTTGTGCAGCTACATAAAACGATCTTTTTCGGAAAACAAGTAGTTTTAATATCTCTATAAGGTTTCGATTTTTTATTTCGGCTGACTTCAAATCATCGATAGATAGGTTTCCATATACATACCTAATAGCATCGGTAACTCTATCAGGATCGATATGCACGATAGCACTCAGACACTGCGAACCAAGCTCTGTACTTAGCCCCTCCAGTGAACCACACCATCCATCTCCTGCCAAAAGCTGTTGAGCAACCATAGAGGCGGTTCTCGAACCATCAAAATGGCACCATTGACTCAGAAAAGATTCCCGTAATGCTGAAGACGAATTTTCTATGAAGTTGAGAATAGTATTTACGCGCAATAAATCTAACCTTCTCGCTCCCAGAAATGCTGCAATGGGAACGGGTTGTGCTATGAAATAACTGCCGCGACGATCTACGAGATGTTGTTTAGTGGCATGAGCTAAATGTTCGTACATCTCATCCCCAGTTTGTCTGGCTAAATTTTCAGCCGCAAAGTCAATTTCGCTACTAAACTTGTCATCTGCACCTAATTGTTTGAATAAAGCAAGACATTCAATCGCTCTAACTTGTTCGACTCGATTGATACCGCAACCTATGAGAATGCGCTCCACGACATCTTCGACCGATTTTAGAATTGGTAATCCCTCTAAATAGTTATCTGTTGCTAATACTGCAATCCGTGGATACCCACCACTTAGATTTTTGATAAAGTCGATATCTGAGTAATTAGCTTTGGGATGACGCTGTTTAATAATGCCTTCAATCAGAGTGTCATCAGCAGGTAAAACAGAGATGTTGAGACAGTTATCTCGATCGATCGATTGGTTATCATTACCAATTGTTATAATTCTAAGGTTACTACCTTCAGTTGCTACAATTTCACCAATTCTAATAGCCGCCTCTCTGGAACATTCATCGACAATAATAAGCGCGGATTTTTTAGCTTCCGAGAAGCTTTGAATTATTTCAAAAATCTGAATGCCAATATCTCTAAAGTCACAATAAATTGCTGACGTTGCTAATGCAACCTTTGCTATAGTAGTTTCATCTCTTAACAACTCATATACAAACCGAGTTTTCCCCACACCTGATGAACCAATAACTCTTATGGTTTTTCTAGGCTCAGACAGGTCATCTACAATGCGTTCTTTTGCTCGATCGAAAGTAATTGAGCTATTTTTTAAAGTAACGTTCTCACTTCCAATTGAAAATCGACTTCCTTTATCTTCTACCTGTAGAATTGATGCAATATCACGTTTTTCACTCAATCTTTTTAGTGTTTGAAAACCTCTCAAAGTAAGCCCAGATTGTTTCTCATTTAACCACACTGCAACTGCTGGATGTTCTGAGACCCATTCTGCAATCTTATTTGCATCATAAATATCAATAGCTTTCAATAGATTAGGGTTAGCCCCAGCTTCTTGAATACCTTCCTTGATACCTTTAATCCGAGCTTCTTTTTTAGATCCAACTAAAATGGCAGTAGTAAATCCAATGTAAGAGCCATTTTCAGCAATGACCTTCTTTACCGCATCATTAAGTTCTCGGATCGCGTCTTTCTTCTGACTAAACTTTGTCCAAACCTCTTTCTTCCATTCTGCTGGTCCCATATTGGCAGCTTTAGTAGCTTTGGACTGAAATATGCAAAATCTCGAAGGCAAGTAATCTGTTTGTTCGAGTCCCCCTTGCCATGAAATTCGAGCATCTTCACCTCCATCAGGAATAGTAATCTGAAGGGGTACCGAAACTCCTCGTAAACTAATACCAGCATTCTGGGCTTCGGCATGTAGCAATTTCTTCAACAGTTCAACAAGCTGATTACTATCTAATTTCTCAATCTGAGATGGATCAACGTTAAAAATCATTTATCAATTTATTAATTTTGAACAGCAATCGGTTCTCTTCTAACCCCTAAACCAAATCCGCCAACACCCCTGAAGCCTTCCCCTGCAACCCCTGACGGTTATCGTCATAGATCATCAACGTATCCAACCGCGAATGCCGACTCA
>ENA-OFCF01001078-OFCF01001078.1-metagenomes-genome-assembly--contig:-NODE-1078-length-11068-cov-3.049033_pt1 | contig 11068 bp, 9 predicted proteins | sample MGYA00153387_OFCF01 | MGnify analysis MGYA00153387 | reverse complement strand
TCATCACGATGATGACGTTGCGGAAGTCGGCCTTGCGCCCGTTGTTGTCGGTCAGCGTGCCGTGGTCCATCACCTGCAGCAGCACATTGAAGATGTCCGGATGTGCCTTCTCGATTTCGTCGAGCAGCAGCACGCAATGCGGCTTCTTGGTCACGGCCTCGGTCAGCAATCCTCCTTGGTCGAAACCAACATAACCCGGAGGGGCGCCGATCAGGCGACTGACCGCGTGACGCTCCATGTATTCGCTCATGTCGAAGCGGATAAGGTCGATGCCCATGATGTAGGCAAGCTGCTTCGCAGCCTCGGTCTTGCCCACGCCGGTAGGGCCGCTGAACAGGAAAGCCCCGATCGGCTTGTCACCCTTGCCCAGACCGGAACGCGCCATCTTCACCGCCGAGGCCAACACGTCGAGCGCCTTGTCCTGCCCAAAGACCACGTTCTTCAGGTCACGCTCAAGGGTCTTGAGCTTGCCTCGGTCGTCGTTGGACACGTTGGCGGGCGGAATACGGGCTATCTTCGCAACGATCTCCTCGACCTCGCCCTTGGTGATGGTCTTCTTGCGCTTGCCGACCGGCAGGATGCGCTGGGCGGCGCCGGCCTCGTCGAGGGACATCACGTCGGCGGCATCCACGAGCGCCGGCAGCTCGAGCCCGAGGGCGCCCGCGCAGCGCTCGCGCAGCGCCGACAGCGGCGGACGCAGCGATCGCAGCGTCTCCGGGCTCGCCGCTGCCAGCCGCACCACGATCTGCGCCGCGGGCTCCTCGACCGGCCCACTGTCACGCCGCACCGCGAGCCACAGCCCACCGCACACCAGCCCGAGCGCGGTCGCCAGGAACGCCAGCCGCGGCATGCCCGGCACGACCGCGAGGCCGACCAACAGGGCCGCCGGGATCGCGAGCATCGCCGGCTCGAGCCACGCGAGCACCTGCACCCTCGCCCCGACGTCGCGGTCGACCCTGGTCACCAGCACGCCCGCCGCGAGGCTGACCAGCAGCGCCGGGATCTGGGCCAGGAGGCCGTCACCGACCGTCAGGCGGCCGTACAGCTCGAGGCTGTCCGCGACCGACATGCCGTGCCGCAGGGTCCCGACCGCGACCCCGCCGACGAGGTTGATCGCCGTGATCGCCAGGCCCGCGACCGCGTCGCCGCGCACGAACCGGGCCGCGCCGTCCATCGCCCCGTAGAAGCTAGAGCGCTCGAGCAGCGCGCTTCGCCGGCGCGACGCCTCCTCCGCCGAGATCGCCCCCGCCCGCAGATCGGCGTCGATCGCCGCCTGCTGGCCCGGTAAACCATCGAGCGCGAAGCGGGCCGCGACCTCGGCGACGCGCTCCGAGCCGCGCGCGATCACCAGAAACTGCACCGCCGTGATCACCGCGAACATCACCGCGCCGACGACGATGTCGCCGCGGACCACCAGCCCCGCGAACGCGTCGATCACCCGGCCCGCGTCCGCCTGGCTCAGGATCAGGCGCGTCGTCGCGACGTTGAGGGCCAGCCGCGACAGCGTCACCAGCAACAGCAGCGCAGGAAAGGTCAGGAACTCGGCGCTGCGGCGGATCGCCAGGCTCGCCACCAGCAACAGCACCGCCGCCGCCAGGCTCAGCGACAGCAGCAGGTCCACCGCCGGCGTCGGCAGCGGCACCAGCATGCACGCCAGCATCGCGCACACCCACGCGGCCGGCACCAGCCGCGGCCAGCCGGCGAAGGCCAGACGCAGCGCGTCGCCCGTGGTACTGCGGCTGTCGGCGGTCACGCGCGCACGCTAGCGGCCCGGGCCTGCCGGGAGCAAGTTGTCGGCCAGAACCGCTGGAACCGCCGGAACGCCTGGAACGCCTGGAACACCTCCGCAACCTACCAGCCCGCCCCACGCCCGTCAGCGAGGCCGACGCCACGATCCGCCGAGAATCGCCGTCGCTGGCGGCTGGATCGCGTCATGGTGCAGCTTGCCGAATAGCTGGAACAAGTTGAACGCGACCAGCGCAGCGAATGCGCCGAGCTTGCTGACCGTGGCGAACACCGGCGGCCACAGACAGGCCGCTGTACATGCGCCGGCCACCGCCAGCAGGCCGACCACCAGTCCGATGGTCATTGCCGTGATGCGGGCCCGCCAGCGCCGCGGATCGAAGTCGGCGAGCACATATTGGGGATTCCCCTGAGACTCCCCGGCCTGTCCCGCGAGCCAGATCGCGTCCCCCACCCGCAGCGGCACCTCGACCGTCCGCTCCCACCCGGACGCCTTCGCGGCCAGGGGCAAGACCGCCGCGAACGCCCCGGCTCCCGGGCAGGCCACCGCCCGCTCGCGGGTCGCCGCGCCACACCACACCTCCGCCGCCCCGGCCGGCACCTCGTGCTCCCCCTGCGCGACGCGCACGACCCCGCCGAACCCCACCGAAGACCGGCTGCGATCATGAAACAGGATCGGCCCGCGCCCGTTCGACCGCCCGACCTGCACCACGCGCCACACACCGATCGCCCCGTCCGGCCCCGCGCCCGCTGTCACCTCGCCGCGCCGCACACCTGTCCCCGAGGACAGGAACGCGTAGCGCCGCCGCAGCGCCGCGCACTCGCTCCACCCCGCCGCGGCGATCAGCAGCGTGTTGAGCCAGAACGCCGCCAGCGCGAAGGCGACCATGAAGCTCGTGAAGTCCATCTCAGCCGACCATCGCCTGCTCGGCCTGCTCGGCCTGCTCGACAGCAGTGGCCCGCTCGGCAGCAGCGGCCTGCTCGACAGCAGCGGCCTGCTCGGCCTCGGCCCGACGCGCAGCCCGTGGGGCCAGCTTCGCCGGCGGCTGCACGCGCTCCGCCGCGGCGACGTCCCGCTGCGGCGGCCGGCCGAAGTGGAGGACATAGCGGCGCAGCAGATACACGATCATGCTCGGCTCGTCGAGGCTGGGGTCGATGCGCGGCGCGACCTCGCGGCGGTGCGCCTCGGCCAGCTCCGACCAGTGCAGCCCGGCCCGGTTATGGTGGATCGTGTGATAGCCGTTGTTGCACATGATCCAGTTGAACGCGCGCCCGACGAAGTTGCGCGAGTGGTTCCACTCGCTGGTCGTATCGGTGCGGTCGTGCTGGATCAGGTTGATGCGCAGGATGCAGCGCGCACCGTAAAATTGCGGTAACACCAGGAAGCACAGCACCGGCCAGAAGTCGTACAGCAACAGCCCGCCGGTCAGCCCGAACGCGACCACCGTCTCGGTCCTGTACTGCCGGCCAAAGCTCGCCTGCCTGGTCGTCGCGGCCCACCTGGCGACCCCGGCGAATGTGTTCGGCCCGGCGATGTTCGGGAAGTGGATCAGATTGAGGAGGTTCCAGCGAAACCGGACGTGCTGCGGGTCGGCCCAGTCGGGCTGGCCATCGTCGCCGAAGTGGTGATGCACGAGGTTGTGCGACGGCACGTTGGCCGACGCCGGATACAGCGCGCCGAAGCTGAGCACGCCGCGCCAGATCATGTTGAGCCGGTGGCTGTGGAACACACCGCGGTGCAGATGGTTGTGGATCACCACCGCGTTCAAAAAACTCAGCAAAAACGCCGGCACCAGCACCAGCGGACTCCGGGCCGCCGGCACGAAGATCATCGCCATCAGCAGCGCCTGATACACGACCACGATCCCGACCTGTCGCCACTCCGTGGGGTGACGCACGAGCCATGGGACATCACCAAAATGCCCGTCCCGCTCATCACGAGCCTGCGCAAGCACCTGCGCACCGTCCCCAGTCACCGTCGGACCCATCGCGCCGCGACCATACACCGGCCCGCGCGCACCCTCAACGCGCGAACCATGCGCGAACCATGCGCGACATCGCGAGCGCTCGCAAACTCGACGCTGCGCCGGGCCCCGTGTTATTCGTGCCGCGGCGGCTGCCCACGTGGCACCGCCCATGATGAGGTCGCCTTGACTGCGCTTGTTTCAGGATTCGTTCACAACGTCACTGCCCAGCCCTCGGTGCAATACCGCAGGAACAAGTGGTTCTACTTCCTCTACGACGGCGCCTACCTGGCGGGCCTCGTCGCGCTGGACGCAGCCCTGCTCGCCACGCACACGCAGCCGCTCGTCGGCGCGTGGCACTGGCCGTACCTGGCCCTGCTACCGCTGGTGATCTACGGCCACATCCTGCTCAACGTCTTCATCCACAACTGCTGCCACGGCAACTTCCCGCGCCCGATCAACCGCCTGATCGGCGAGCTCGCCGGCCTCGTGGTCATCACACGCTACGCCTCCTGGGAGATCATTCACCAGCGGCACCATCGTCACTCGGACGACCCGGAGAAGGACCCCCACCACGTCCTCCCGAACTTCGTCCGCTTCCTCTACGAGACGATGCTGTTCAACGTCGAGCGCCAGCTGCAAAACCAGGCCTACGACCAGTTCGGCGACACCCCCGAGAACCGCAAGCGCGAGCGCGTCCGGGCCGTGCTCAGCTTCGCCACCATGCTGCCGCTGCTGCTCGCCTGGTTCCTGCTCCTCGGTCCTTACGCCTTCTTCTTCCTGTTCGTGCCGGCCCAGGCCGTCGGCTGGGTCCAGGTCGCCCACTTCAACTGGGCCACGCACAACGCCCACTCGCCCGCCGGCGACTACAAGCCCGTCAACCTCGACCACGGCCTGTACTGGATCGGCAACCGCATCTGGTTCGGCCTCTACATGCACGGCAACCACCACAAGCGCGCCAACGTCTTCAACCCCGCCAGGATGGACGAGGTCATGGCGCGCCGCGCCGCGATGCGCTCATAACGAAGTCTGCTCGCCCGCGCGCGCGCCCGCATTCGATTCGCGGTCACGCGCCTCGACTTTCGCCGGGCCCGCGAACACACTCGTCGCCCTGTGGAACGGCCGCTGTACTACGTGACGGCCCTGTCGAACTTCGCCCGCGGCTACGACAAGTACGCCCGCAGCTACGACAAGGCGCGGATCCCCGAGAGCACCTTTGAGGGGCGCTTCTTCCTGCTCGCGCGCGACGAGCTGACGATCGGCCTCGCCAAGGCCGCCCACCTGCCCCAAAAGACAGGGATCGCGGGCGACCGCCTGATCGCGCTCGAGACTATACCCCGCCGCCAAGTTCTACAACTCACTTGTCCGGCGAGTTGGTCTCGTCGTCGCCGCCCTTGCAGTGGGCGAGGCCCCCACCTGCCTGTGTGGCGGCCTCTTCCGTGAGGCCGAGACGCGTGACGGTCGCCAGCGCGGCGGCCCGCTCCTCGCGCCCGGCGTTGGTGCCGAGGGCTCCAAGGATCTGATGCAGCGCCTCGGGGTCGTCCTGGGCGACCTTCCGCAGAAGCTCGCAGTCGCGGACGATCTTGGCAGTGTCGATGTCCTTGAGGTTGACCGCGCCGAAGTCGAGAAGGGCCCGATCGAAGGGCGTGATCAGAACCGTGCGCGAGGTGTCGCCCGCGGCAGGGACCGCCGCAAACTCGGGCTTGAGGGCGTAGGCGAGGCTACCGTCGGCCCCCTCGAATGCTTGAGGCACGGCGGCGAAGGTGCCCGAGGTCGAAATGTATGAACGAGGTGCAGGAACGCGTTCCTCGATGGACATGAAGGAGCTTCGCCGTCCTCGTTAGCACAGGGGCACGCGCGGAGGGCTCACGGCCCGGCGTCCGCGTCGCGTGGTCTACTTCAGATCAACGGCACGGACGCGATCCTGGCCTTTCCTTCGTCTCCAGCCCGTCTCCAAGATGTCTCTGCGCATCGGCCCCTGCCGGGGACTCGCGGGGCAACTGCCGCAGTTGGGTGGGGGTTCTGAGGCGGTGTCCGGGTGTTGAAGATCGACCCGGCCTTTCGTGAGCAGGCGCGACGCGACGGCGACTCGGTCGAGCTCAGGTAACGACGGGCACGCCGGCGGCGGTATCGTCGGTCAGCATCTCGAACGCGGCCCGATGCGCGCTGCGCAGGTGCAGCTCGGGGCGGCCGCTGCGGCGCAGGGTCAGCTCGACGCGCGCCAGCTTGCTGTTGAGGCAGGTCTTGGTGCCGCCTGACGGATTTTGATAGCGCAGGCCGATGAACCGATCGCGCTTTGCCGTGATCTTCGCCGTGATCTCGACCCCGGCCTGTTTGGTCCGCAGGTGCCACTCGAAGCCCGACTCGACCGCGGCCCAGCGACCGTCGGCGATCACGGCGCGCGGCAGCGAGTTGATCGCGTATTCCTCGCCCTCGATGCGCAGCACCACCAGCGTGAAGCGCGGCGACCACAGCGGGCCGACCTTGATCTGCGCGGTCGAGCACTCCAAAAAGCTGTCGGGCACGCCGTCGAAGCCGGCGACCTGGGCCCAGGCGTAGCGGTCGGTGTGCCGGCTGCCCCAGTTGTGATTCTGGCTGCCGACCCAGCCGTCGATCGCGTGCACCTCGCCGTCGACCGAGAGGGTCCCGTGGTAGCGCGCGTTCGGGGTCCCGACCAGCGCCTTCGCGTTCGGGAACGGGCCGTCATAAAGATTCTCCGGCAGCAGCAGCAGGGGCGCCTCGTCGCCGCTGTACTCGAGGTCCCACGCGATCGCGTGGCCGGTGCTCGCGGCGGCCCCGGCGAGCCGGGCCTCGTTGAGGCGGGCCTCGCCGACCTGCGCCGAGAGACAGGTGCGGTCGAAGCGACAGTGCCCGACCGGCACCACCGACTTCACCGCCGTCACCTTGCCGCGTTCACCGTCGAACCAGATCGCCCACAGCTCGCCGACCGCGTCGCGCGGGTGGCCCTCCGGGCTGAAGATCGTGTAGCGGATCCAAAAGCCGAGCGGGCGCTCGGGGTGGTTGGCGCGCTGGAAGTAGCTCTCGTAGTGCCCCGCCCCGCGGTTCGGGTCGTACCGGCACCGGTTCCAGGCGGACCGCGCGTCGTCCGTGGTCATGCTGGCAATCTCGTCCAGCCGGCGCGCGATGTCCATCTGCAACATTTGCATGGCGTCGATCCCTCACTTGCCGCCGGCGATGAACACCCCGCGAAGGTCCTCGGTCTGCGAGATCGCCGTGCCCCCGCCCTTGTCGCGGGCCGAGGTCGCCCGGAATTGATAATACATTCCGGGGCTCAGCGGGGAACCACCGTACTTCACCGCGACCGTCTCGCCACCCGACACCCCCGGGACCATCGCGTCCTCCCAGACCAGCGCGCCGAACACGTCGAACACGCGAACGATGTAATAGTCCTCGCTCGAGTCGTCCTCGAACACGAAGGTCGGCGTGCCGTCGACGATCTCGGGGGCCTCAGCACCCGGGCCCGTCACGGCCAGCGCCCCGGTGACCTTGAACGACTCCGCGAGCGCGGTGTCGCGTCCGGCCTCGACGGTGATCTCCTGCAGGGTCGTGCCGCCGATCGTCAGGTCGGGGTCGCGGACCAGGCCGTCGTTCTCGAAGGCCGCCAGCACCTTGTAGGTGCCCGCCGGGACGCCCGCGATCGCGAACGAACCGCCGATGTCGGGGGCGACGCCCGGATCCGGCGCCCGCAGGCCGAAGGGCACCGGGCCGCGGAGCAAGTTGGTGTTGAACACGCTGACCGGCACCAGCACCACGCTCGTCGCGCTGCCACCCGGCGCATTGACGATGTTCACCGAGCCGCTGACGCGCGCGAGGCCCTCGCCCTCCGCGGCGACGTCGAGGTCGATCTCCGTGAGGTCGGCCGCCGCGACCGTGACGGCGCGCGGGACGACCTCGAGGCCGCGGCGATAGCCGTGCAGCGTCGCGGCCCCGTCGCGCACGTTGAACACGGTGTACGCCCCGGTCCGATCCGACACGCCGTAGCTCGCCGGCGTCTGGCCCTCGGCGACCACCAGCGTGCCGCCGGGATCGACCCCGAGGACGTGGCCGGAGATCGTGACGCCGCCGCGCTCCGCCATCGGTAGACCGACGAGGCCGACCGTGGTCGACGGGTTCTCGATCACGAAGGACCCGAGCGCGTCGTCGTAGGTGGCGTCGTCCGCGGAGATCGGCAGAGCGACGCGGATGCCCGACGGGAACGGTTGATAGTCGGCGGCGAAGCCCTGCAGCGTGTAATCGGCGTCGGGAACGAGCTCGCCGTCGACCGTGCGCGGGGCGCTGACAAGCAGCTCGTAGTGACCAGCCGCGTCGCTGACCGCGATCTCGCCGAGCGGCGCGCCGGTGCGGTCGAGCCCGTTGACGAGCGCATCTGGCAAGGGCGCGAGGGTGACGGCGTCGACCACGGATCCGCGGATCCGCAGCGGCGCCGCACACACGTACACGTCGGCGCCGGCGACCGGCTCACATGCGAACTCGTCGGCGCAGGGACGACCCATGGGATCCTCCTTGGGATCGTAGCCGGGGTTGCAGTCCTGCCCCTTGACGCCCGCGTCGGCGACATCGACGTCGCGCGGCTGACAGGCCACCAGCGACATCGTGATGATGCCCGCCATACCGGCCATACCGGCACGCGAAGCAACAGAAGCAACAGTCGTCCAGGCGCAAGCGCTGCGCTGCGGTCGGGTCGTGCAAGCGGGGTGGCGGTCGGTGGCGTTTCGCATCACGTCGGCTTGGACCGCCGGCCACGCGGGTATTCCAAGATCCGGGGAGGCTGGTCAAGGGCCGGGACTCGTGGCACTCCTTGCGACCGGTGCCGCCGCTTCTCGCCGTCCTCGCCGTCCTCGCCTCGCTGGCGGCGCCCCAGCTCGACCTGAGCGCGACGAACATCGACACCACCGCCACCGCCACCGGCCTGCACGCCCGTGTCGGCCCGCTCGACGACTGGACGATCACCGTCCACGACGGGGCGCAGGGCGCAGTGCGGGTCACGCTGCGCAGCCCCGACGGCCGCCAGCAGCGGCGTACCGTGGTCCTGGCCGGCACGACCCGCGAGGACCGCAGCCGCGAGCTGGCCGCGTCGCTCGCCCTCCTCATCGAGCAATGGGACGATCCTCCGCCGCCGCCGGGCGCTCCAGGGGGCGAGGACCCGCCGCAGGACCGTCCCCAGGACCCGCCCGCCATCCTCAAAGACGCCGCCCCGCCGACCCGCGGCTGGCTCGGCCTCGGACCCCGGCTCGGCGTCGGCCGGACGCTGGTCGAGGGCGGCCTCGACCTCCAGGGTGGCGCGTGGCTGGCCCGCGAACACGTACAGCCGCTCGCCAGCCTCGGGTGGTCGGCGACCGCGCGCGACGGGCTGAGCCTCCAGACCGTGCGGGTCGGTGCCGGCCTCGCTCTCGGCGCTCCGCTCTTGAACGGCCGCGTGTGGCTCGGCGGCCATGCGCTGACGCACGCCGCGTGGACACGTGTGCACGACGCGCGCAGCGAGAGCGTATGGGCGAGCAGCACGGAGCTCGGCGGACTGTTGCAGGTCCGGGGCGGGCGCTGGCTGGCGGGCATACGCACGGGCGTGGAGCTCTCGTTGCCGCAGCTGCGGGCCCACGGGAGCGTGGCGCGGCTCGACCGGGGGCCGGCCCTGTGGTTCCTGGGCCTCAACTTTGGCGTCGTATTTGGCGCAAGAAAGGTGTGAGCGGGTCGCATCGACCTTGGTAATCCGGGGCCGCGGCCCGGTCCGTAGTGCAGTGGGCTCCTCCGTTACACTCTCGCGGGCGATGGCGACCCAGGACGAGTACGCGGACGAGTCCCTGGTGCTCCAGGCGGCCCAGCGCGGCGACAAGGCTGCGCAGTCGCAGATCTTCACCCGCTATCGCGACCGTGTCGCTCGCCAGTTGCTGCGCATGGTCGGCGATCCGATGGCCGTCGACGACCTCCTCCAGGAGGTGTTCATCGCGGCCTTCACCGCCTTGCCGCGATTTCGCGGCGACGCCCAGCTCGCCACCTGGCTATATGCGATCGCCACCAATCGGACCCGCAACTGGTGGGACTCGCAGCGTCGTCGCCGTCGGCGCGAGGACATCGCCGCCAACCAACCCCCCGAGGAGGCCTCGACCCCCGAGGCCGACCTCGAGGCCCAGCAACAGCGTGCCCGCCTGTACGCGGCGCTCGGGCAGCTCCCCGACAAGCTGCGCGAAGCCTTCGTCGCCCGCGCGATCGAAGGCATGAATCTGATCGAGGCGTCGGCCGCCCTCGATGTCCCCATCAGCACGGTCTCGTACCGCACCCGCCGCGCCGAACAGCTGATCTGCGCGGCCCTCGGCATCCCCTGGAGGGAGTCATGAAGCCCGACCCATTAAACCCGTCCGACCCGCACGAAGCGCACCGCTTCCACAGCGCCGAGCTCGCGCGCCTCGTCGCCCTCGCGCAGGCCCAACCCCTGCCGCGGCTGCGCAACGACACGGAGCGCCTGCACGCCGGCTTCCTCGCCGCCCGCCAGGCCCGGAACCGCCGGCTCTCGCTGGTCGGCGGCGTCGCCCTGGCAGCCGGCCTCGCCGCGCTCGTGCTGGTCACGCTTGCAGGTTGCGGGAGTATGCCGGTACTTGGGCCCGCTATCGACGAGTCGGGCGCAAAAGCACTGATGGACAACGGCCAATTTCGCGATGCGGCGTTGGCATATCAACGTCTTGCTCGAAAAAATGGCGACCAACGTGCGCGTTACCAACTGCTGAGTGCCGACGCTTGGCGTGAAGAAGGCGACTTCAACAGCGTGCAAACGACGCTGCAAACGATTGACGCTGAGGGCGCGCTTAATTTATTGGTGGCCGACCCACAAAAATTGCCCCCCGAGCTTGCTTCAGCGTACTTTGAGTTACGTGCACAAGCGTTTGAGAAAAAGGCTGATTTCGCCAGTGCCGCAGCGGAGCGTGCGGCGTTGAATGCACTATTAGACCCGGTGGAACGGGCCGCCAATGAACATGATTTACGCGCGCTGTTAGACAAACTGTCGAACGATGAGCGCCGTAATTTAATGCGTGCAACCGCGCGCACGAACCCGCTGTATCCTTTTTTGGCAGCGCTAGGCGGCGTGGCGCGTGAAGGCAGTGCAAGTTCCTACACTGATTCCGTCACGGCTGCGCCCGCAGCGTCACGAACCAGTAGTTTGAGTGCTGCGACGCGCGAAGATATCCGCAGAATCGCGCTACTTTTACCGAGTAGCGGACCAATCGCCGCGGCCGCGCGTGCCGTGCAAGACGGCATATTTGCTGCCTATTTTTCCGACAATTCGGAAACTCGACCGGAATTAGCGATTATTGATAGCGGCCTGACGGCGGCCAGCGGCAAGGCTGCCT
>ENA-OFCF01001077-OFCF01001077.1-metagenomes-genome-assembly--contig:-NODE-1077-length-11084-cov-2.947593_pt1 | contig 11084 bp, 9 predicted proteins | sample MGYA00153387_OFCF01 | MGnify analysis MGYA00153387 | reverse complement strand
TAAAAGTATATTTTTGTATCAAATCTAAATTAAAATATGAAAATTAATGCATTTCAGGTAGAAATAGACGGAATAGATAAAGAAATTTTAAGAGCTTTAATGCAGGATGCCAAAAAACCAATTTTACAAATCGCAAAAAAAGTCGGAATTTCAGGTGCAGCAATCCACCAAAGATTAAAAAAACTTGAACAATCTGAAGTTATCTCTGGTTCAAAATTCACAGTAAACCACAAGGTTTTAGGTTTTAACACAATGGCATTCGTAGGTGTTTATCTCGATAAAGCAGCTCGAAATCAGGAAGCTGTGAAAGAATTAAAAAAAATTCCTGAAGTTTTAGAATGTCATTATACAACCGGAAACTGGAGTATTCTGATAAAAATTATTTGTCTGAACAACCAACATCTTATGCAAATTCTTAACAGCAAAATTCAGGCTATTGAAGGCGTTTCACGGACAGAAACTTTCATTTCTTTAGACCAGCAAATCGACAGGCAAATTCAGTTGTGATTTTTATCTTAAATGGAGAGTTTGCAGTCTTAATTTTAAAAATCATATTATTATATTAATTGAATTCTTAAATTAAATTTGCCACAAAATCGTTTTTCCGTAAATTTAAAACGCGACTTTAAACTGCTATTAAAAACTATTCACTACAACTATAAATTAATTAAGCGTTTTTTAAATTAATTACCTCTTGGTCAGTCAAAAACCGCCAATTGCCACGAGGCAAATTCTTTTTGGTTAATCCGGCAAATGCCACGCGGTCAATTCTCAAAACATTGTACTCAAAATGTTCAAAAATCGATCGAACTACTTTCACATTTGATGATCTGATTTTCAAACCAATTTCGCTTTTTGGCTCATTTTCAATATAACTAACATCTTCAACAAAAACGCGATGTCCGTCTAAAACCAAACCTTTATTAATTTTTTCTAAATCATCAAATTTTAAGTTTTTATCTAATGAAACCTGATAAATTTTTGACGATTTCTGACTGGGTAATGTAAATTTACGAATCATATCCGTGTCGTTTGTAAACAACAAAAGACCGGTTGTGTTCTTGTCCATTCTGCCTACAGCACCAATTTTTGAAGTAGTAGAACCTTTAACCAATTCCAGAACATTGCGGTATTCCTGACCTTCATCAAGTGCAGTTGTGAAATTTTTAGGTTTATTGAGCAAAATATATTCTTTTTTTTCAGGTGTCAAAACCGATCCGTCAAAGTTCACAACATCTGTGGGTTTTACCATATAACCCATTTCGATGATGGCAATTCCGTTTACTTTTACGTTTCCAGACTGAATATAAATATCGGCATCACGACGAGAACAGGCACCAGAATTGGCAATATATTTGTTTAAACGAATTTCGTCTGCAATTTTAGGTCTTTTTGGAGCTTGATTTGGTTTTTTTTCAATTTTTTGAGCATCAGTTTCAATAATTTTTGTTGCTCCGGTGCGCGTTGTGGTCTTAACTTTTTTTGGACCTTGAGCCCTTTTTGCCATTGCTGGTTTTGGCTTGTTTGAATTGGGTCTTGAGCTAGCTGATCGCGCTCCATTTCCTTTTTTATCGGATCCTTTATTTATCATAATGCATTCTTATTTTTTGCAAAGATAAGGTTTTATTGCTGAAAAATTTCTGCAAATCGCTGATTCACATCTTAAATGGTTTTGATTCATAATTGTTTAGCGGCGACGCTTCAGGTCATTACATTTTAAACTTTGAAATTTGGCAAATTTGCTGTAGACTTTTTTATTTTATTATAATAACAAAAATGGGCGTATCCGCGATTTGTAAGAATTAATATTATAACTAAAAATTGTTTAAATGTGTATAAATAAACTCAAAGTTAAAAAGTACACATTTTTGCCTCAATTACTTTCACATCAAATAAAAATGGTACTTAGCGTTTTGCCGGAAACACATTACTGTCGGCCTTGCTGAACAACGATTTTTTTTTGACGTGATAGCACAAAAAAACAGTATGAATTGCATCTTAATCCTCAAATCATAATAATGTATGCAGAAATGTGACTTAATAGATTATTATGTTTTCTGAATCGCCGATCAGAAAAAATCGTTATGCAAAAGGTTTGAAGGAATGTTGTAAGAGCCAGTCATAGTGTCGCACAAAATTGAGTATTGTTAAATATCGCAAATATCAAGAGATGCTGAGTTTATACTGAAACTGCAAATTTTATTACTGAGGTCTGAGCAAGAGTGCATTTTTATAAATTTTTCTAACATCTATAAGATTTTTTTCCGCTTCTATTCTGGTTTTAAAATTGCCAACTACAACTTTATATGTTGGTGTGCTGAATAATATTGTTGCATCAAACATTTTAAATTCTTTTTTAAATGCAGATAATGTTTTTTTTGCAGTTTCATTATCACCATTGAAAATTTGAATCTTGAAACGGTCGACAGAATATAATGATGCATTAATTTTGCGTTTTTCGATCAATAATTTCTCAAACCTTGCATCTTGAATTAAAGACACCCTATTTTCTTGCGAAAAAATTTCTTGTGAAAATAACCCCGACGCCAAAAATGCAATTAAACAACCAAAATTCCGCAGCAATTTCATAATAATATGTTTTATAGGCAAATGTAATTCATACTACTGCAAACAAAAACAAAAATTTATTTAGAATTGTTATAAATTATAAAATAAGGTATATTTAGGTTTTAGAGAATAGTTCTTTAGTCGTATTTTTGTACCAGTTTTTTAAAAACATCTAATAAGTAGGCTTTTTCAAGTGTACTTTTATACCAATTTGGATGATAATTACTTTATAATATGAAAAAGGTGGGTAACCATAATTCGATTTCAAGAATTTTATTTTTAAGTTTGGCGATAGTGCTGTTTTTCTCTTTTCATTTATCTGCCCAAACTCCAGCTCCAGCCGCCGCTACTGCACCCGCAAGCGCAGGTGATCCCGTTGCCGGAAAGGCATTGTTCAATGCTCAGTGTGCAGCTTGTCATAAGTTAGACACCAAAATGACCGGACCGCCATTGCGGAATATTATCGCTAAACACGATAAAGAATGGTTGTATAAATGGATCAATAATAGCACAGCACTAATCAAATCCGGCGATCCGGAGGCTGTTAAAATTTGGGAAGAATACAAACCTTCTGTAATGAACGCTTTTCCTCAATTATCCAAACCAGATATTGACAATATAATTGCCTACACTTCTGCACCGGTTGAAGTTGCTGTAGCTGCAACGGCAACAGTGCCAGGAGGAGCACAGCCTTCAGATGGAGGAACTACAAATAATATAGTTCTTGGTGCGCTGGGGTTTGTGATGTTACTTTTAGTAGTATTGCTATTTTTAGTAAGTAACGTTCTCAATAAAATTGCAAAAAATAACGGAATTGAAGTTATAGCCAAAGAAAAATCAATGCCAATTTGGAAAGCGTATGCCAAAAATCAATTTTTGGTTATTGTTACAGCAATTTTATTTTTGTTGTCCAGCGCCTACTTTGTCTACGGCTTTTTAATGCAAATTGGTATAGAACAAAATTATGCTCCTATCCAGCCCATACATTATTCTCATAAAATACATGCCGGCGAAAACGGAATTGACTGTAAATATTGTCATTCGTCAGCACGAGTGAGCAAGCATGCTGGAATCCCTTCACTAAATGTGTGTATGAACTGCCACAAATCTATTGCAGAATTTCAGGGTTCAAAAGATTCAACTTATGTAGAGTATACCAAAGATTATTACACCGCCGAAATTCAAAAGCTTTACGATGCTGTGGGTTGGGACAAAGTAAATCAGAAATACACCGGAAAAACACAGCCCGTAAAATGGATTCGCATACACAATCTTCCTGATTTTGTATATTTTAATCACTCTCAGCACGTTGTTGTCGCGGGAATTGAATGTCAAAAATGTCATGGGCCGGTTGAAACCTATGAAATTCAGAAGCAATTTGCTCCTCTGACTATGGGTTGGTGCATCAACTGCCACCGCGAAACCGAAGTGAAAATGAAAGGAAATGCATATTACGATAAAATTCATGAAGAACTTTCAAAAAAATATGGTGTCGACAAGCTAACTGCTGCTCAAATGGGTGGTTTAGAATGCGGAAAATGCCATTATTAAAAAAGTTTAAAGTTTCTGGTTACAAAGACAAAAACCTGAAACCTGAAACCTCAAAAAAAAATAATTAAGAAGCTAAATATTTATATAAAGATGTCATCAAACAAAAAATACTGGAAAAGTGTTGAAGAACTAAACGAAAATAGTTCTATTGTTGAGACGTTAAGAAATAACGAATTTGTTGAATCAATTCCAACAGACGAATTTCTTGGAGACGCAACCAAACTGGGAACATCTTCAACAACGCGTCGAGATTTCTTAAAGTACGTTGGATTTACAACTGCCGCAGCGTCTTTAGCTGCCTGTGAAGGTCCGGTAATCAAATCTATTCCTTATGTAGTTCAACCTGAACAAATCATTCCTGGTGTTGCAGACTTCTATGCCACAACAGTATTTGATGGTTTTGATTTTGCTAATCTTTTGGTTAAAACTGCAGAAGGTCGTCCTATAAAAATTGAAAACAATAAACTCGCCGGTGCAAAATTTACCGCAAACGCAAGAGTTCACGCTTCTATTCTTTCGTTATATGACAGTATGCGCTTGAAAGAATCAAAAATTGATGCTAAAAAAACCACTTGGGAAGCTGTAAATGCAAAAGTTAAAACAAGTTTATCCGAAGCTAAATCTGCAGGAAAACAAGTTGTTCTTTTAACAAACACTTTAGCAAGCCCATCAACCGAAAAATTAATTGCAGAATTCTTACTGGCAAACCCAACCGGTAAACATATAATATATGATGCTGTTTCAGAATCTCCAGCTTTAGATGCTTTTGAAAGCGTTTTTGGTGAAAGAGCTCTGGCTAATTATGACTTTTCAAAGGCAGCCGTAATAGTCTCTGTCGGAGCAGATTTTCTGGGAGATTGGCAGGGCGGAGGTTATGATACTTCTTTTGCAAAAGGAAGAATTCCAAAAAATGGAAAAATGTCTAAATTTTTCCAAATGGAAGCCAATATGACTTTGTCTGGTGCAGCAGCCGATAAACGATTTGCAATGTCAACTTACAATCAAAAACAGGCTTTACTTCATATTTATAATGTAATAACCGGCGCTTCAGCAAAAGTTACATTAACAGAAAAATACAAAACCGATGTCAATAAAGCAGCGCAGCAACTAAAATCGGCCGGATCAAAAGGCGTTTTGATTTCGGGCATTCAGGATAAAAATGCACAATTGTTGGTTTTAGCAATCAATAAAGCCTTGTCAAGTGAAGCATTTGTTACAACCGGAACCAGACAAATTAGAAAAGGATCTAACGAAAAAGTAGCTCAATTGATAAAAGACATGAAAGCAGGAAGCGTTCATACTTTAATTATGAGTGGCGTCAATCCAGTTTATACGTTACCAGATAGTAAAGATTTTATCGGAGCATTAAAAAAAGTTGCCAATTCTGTAACTTTTTCTCTAAAAGAGGATGAAACTGCTTTGGTGTCTAAAATGGCAGTCGGAACGACACATTATTTAGAATCTTGGGGAGATGTTGCCATTACAAAAGGAACTTATTCTTTAACACAACCAACAATTCGCCCGTTATTTCCTGAAACAAAACAGTTTCAGCAAGCATTGCTGGAATGGAACGGAAATAATGCCAACTATTATGATTATCTAAAAGCTACGGCATCCTCAATTATTGCAGGTGCTTCGTGGAATCAGGTTGTCCATGACGGAATTTTTGTTGGTGCAATTCCTACAGCAACTTTTGGAAGTGCAGATTTTGCAAGTGCTGCGAGTGCTTTGTCGCAATCTAAACCAGCTGCTGGTTTAGAATTAGTTTTAAACACAAAAACAGGTTTAGGAGACGGACAACAAGCTAACAATCCCTGGTTGCAAGAATTTCCGGATCCAATAACAAGAGTTTCCTGGGACAATTACGTAACAGTTTCTAAAGTCGATGCCGACAAATTAGGTTTAAAAAACTTTAATGTTGCCAATGGCGGACTAAATGGAAGCTATGTTTCTGCAGATGTTGATGGTGTAAAATTAGAAAATATTCCTGTTATAATTCAGCCTGGTCAGGCAATTGGAACTGTCGGAATCGCATTAGGTTACGGAAAAAAAGCAGCTCTGAAAGAAGAAATGCAAGTAGGCGTAAATGCTTATACATTATATAAAAATTTCAATAATGTTCAATCGGTTACTTTAACGAAAACTGATGGAGAGCACGAGTTTGCTTGTGTGCAGCTTCAAAAGACGCTAATGGGTCGTGGCGATATTATCAAAGAAACAACTTTAGACATCTTCAACGATCCACAAGTAAAAGTTCAGGACTGGAACGAACAACCAATGGTTTCTATAGATCACAATCCTGTAAAAGCCGTTACGGTAGATTTATGGACTTCTTTTGACAGGTCTGTTGGACATCACTTTAACCTTTCGGTTGATTTAAATGCTTGTACAGGATGTGGAGCCTGCGTAATTGCTTGTCATGCAGAAAACAACGTTCCAGTTGTTGGAAAAATGGAAGTAAGACGCAGTCGCGATATGCACTGGTTGCGAATTGACAGGTATTATTCATCTGAAACTTCATTTTTAAAAGATGACGAAAAGAAAGATAATTTTGACGGATTAACTGGCGATAAGGGTTCTCTTGGGGGTTTTGGCGAGTTAGAAATAGCTTCAGAAAATCCGCAAGTTGCTTTTCAGGCTGTAATGTGTCAACACTGCAATCACGCACCTTGTGAAACTGTTTGTCCAGTTGCTGCAACATCTCACAGCCGTCAGGGTCAAAACCACATGGCATACAACAGATGTGTTGGAACCAGATATTGTGCCAACAACTGTCCGTACAAAGTACGTCGTTTCAACTGGTTTTTGTACAACAAAAACGAAGAATTCGATTATCATATGAATGACGATATGGGTCGAATGGTATTAAACCCGGACGTAAATGTACGTTCTCGTGGTGTGATGGAAAAATGTTCAATGTGCATTCAAATGACGCAAAAAACAATTCTTGATGCCAAACGCGACGGAAGAGTAATCAAAGATGGTGAATTTCAAACCGCTTGCTCTAATGCCTGTTCAACTGGAGCATTGATTTTTGGTGATGTAAATGACAAACAAAGTAAAGTTGCCGAATTGGTAGAAGACGACAGAATGTACCATTTGTTAGAAAGCGTTGGAACAAAACCAAATGTAATTTACCACGTAAAAGTTAGGAATACTTAAATTGCATAAAGTACTTCTCACATTTTTTAAATTATATTTTTTAAAATGCAGTTGTACATTTAATAAAATAAAGATTAAATAAATATTTGTAATAAATTGATAATGAAGTTTTTAGAAATTTTGTAAAAATCTAAATTCTAAAATCATAAATCTAAAATCATAATATGTCGTCTCACTACGAAGCTCCTATTAGAAAACCGTTGGTTATTGGTGATAAATCCTATCACGACGTAACTGTTGATGTTGCTGCTCCTGTTGAAGGAAGAGCCAACAAACATTGGTGGATTGTATTCTCAATCGCATTGACTGCTTTCCTTTGGGGAGTTACTTGTATTATATATACCATTTCTACTGGAATCGGAACCTGGGGATTAAACAAAACCGTTGGCTGGGCTTGGGATATTACCAATTTCGTTTGGTGGGTGGGTATTGGTCATGCCGGAACACTAATTTCGGCCGTGTTGCTGCTTTTCCGTCAAAAATGGAGAATGGCAATCAACCGTTCCGCCGAAGCAATGACCATTTTTTCTGTAATTCAAGCTGGTTTATTTCCAATTATTCACATGGGTCGTCCCTGGCTGGCCTATTGGGTTTTGCCAATTCCGAATCAGTTTGGTTCACTTTGGGTGAATTTTAACTCTCCATTACTTTGGGACGTATTTGCAATTTCTACTTATCTTTCGGTATCATTAGTTTTTTGGTGGACAGGCTTATTGCCCGATTTTGCAATGATTCGCGACCGAGCCGTAACACCTTTCAACAAAAGAATTTATTCTATTTTGAGTTTTGGCTGGAGCGGAAGAGCCAAAGATTGGCAGCGTTTTGAAGAAGTTTCACTTGTTCTTGCGGGTTTAGCAACTCCTTTAGTACTATCGGTGCATACCATCGTATCATTTGACTTTGCAACATCAGTAATTCCGGGTTGGCATACAACAATTTTCCCTCCTTACTTTGTGGCTGGAGCAGTTTTCTCCGGATTTGCAATGGTAAATACTTTACTTATTATTATGAGAAAAGTGTCTAAACTTGAAGCATACATCACTATCCAACACATTGAATTAATGAATATTGTAATCATGATAACAGGCTCTATCGTAGGTGTTGCATACATTACAGAGCTTTTCGTAGCATGGTACTCTGGTGTGGAATACGAACAATATGCGTTTCTTAACAGAGCAACCGGACCTTATTGGTGGGCCTATTGGTCGATGATGACTTGCAACGTTTTTTCACCTCAGTTCATGTGGTTCAAAAAGTTACGAACAAGCATCATGTTTTCATTTGTAATTTCAATTGTAGTCAACATAGGAATGTGGTTTGAGCGCTTTGTAATTATCGTAACCTCATTACACAGAGATTATTTGCCATCGTCGTGGACAATGTTCTCACCAACATTCGTAGATATCGGAATATTTATCGGAACAATAGGTTTCTTCTTTGTATTATTTTTATTGTACGCCAGAGCATTTCCTGTAATAGCGCAAGCTGAAGTAAAAACAATTATGAAATCATCAGGAGAATTTTATAAAAAACGCAGAGAAGCAAATAAAGATGCACACCATGAATAATAAAGTGATACATGCCCTATATAATGATGATGATATTTTAATGGATGCAGTCAGAAAAACACGTGCAGCTCATCATCATATTGAAGAAGTTTTTACACCATTTCCGGTTCACGGATTAGACAAAGCAATGGGAATCGCACCAACCAGATTAGCCATTTGTGCTTTCATCTACGGTTTGTGTGGTCTGGCATTTGCTACGTGGATGATGGACTTTATCATGATTCAGGACTGGCCGCAAGACATTGGTGGAAAACCAAGTTTTAGTTATATCGAAAATATGCCGGCGTTTGTTCCAATCATGTTTGAACTTACCGTATTTTTTGCCGCTCACTTAATGGTAATCACTTTTTATATGAGAAGCAGACTATGGCCTTTCAAGGCGGCTGAAAATCCAGATGTGAGAACTACAGATGATCATTTTTTGATGGAGGTTGCCCTTCACGGTAACGAAGACGAAATGATTGAATTCTTCAAAAATACAGGTGCAGTAGAAGTTAAAATAATAGAAAAAGAGCACGAATAGATATGAAAAGCTTATATAAAATAGTAACAGTTTTAGTTTTATCTGCATTATTTGCATCTTGTCACGATACCACAAAGCCAAATTATCAGTACTTTCCAAATATGTACGAATCTGTCGGTTATGACACTTATTCTGAAACAAAAGCTTTTGCAAACGGTAAAGAAGGACAGCTGCTTCCTGCTCACACCATTAAAAGAGGTTATGTTCCTTATGATTATCCAAACACAACCGAAGGATATGAAGCTTCAAAAATTTCTTTAAAATCGCCTTTGGATTCATTACAGGTTGATATGGAAAAAGCTAAGGAATTGTACATTATATATTGTGGAATTTGTCATGGTGAGAAAGGAAACGGTAAAGGAAATTTGGCCGTTAGAGAAAAAATTCTTGGCATTCCAAGTTATGCCGACAGAATGGTAACAACTGGAAGCGTATTTCATGTCTTAACTTATGGTATAAATTCTATGGGAGCCTACTCCAACCAATTGGATACTAACGAACGCTGGCAAGTTGCCGCCTACGTTATGAAGTTGAAAAGCGAATTATAATTGTATAACACATTGATTAATTAGATATGTACACATTCTCAAGCAAATTAAAAATGTTTTCCTTTATCCTGATGGCAGTTGGTGCAATAGGAATTGGAGTTGGTTTTTATAATGCACCAAAAGATATTGAGCAAGTAGAAAAAATGCTTGCCGCAGACTCTGACGGGCACGAAAGTGGTCACGGAGAAGCAAAACACGAAGGTGTCGTTCACGACAAAGGAATGCATGAAACTTCGCATTCTAAAGCAAAAATGATTGGCGAAGCTCAAGATAATGAGGATGCTGTTGTCGTAAATGATTCAGTATCAGAAACTATTGATACTGCAAAGACCGCTGTTGAAAAAGTCGTTGCTACTTTTGAAAGACAAATTCCAGCAAAAAGAAAAATCGAAATTGTTGATGCTCACGCTGAACACCAAAAACATTTGACCCATGTTTTACACCAATTACAAAATAAACCCTGGGCCGCATTATATGTAGCTTGTATTTTTATAATGTTAATTTCGCTTGGAGCTTTGGCTTTTTATGCCATACAACAAGTTGCACAAGCAGGTTGGTCGCCAGTATTATTTAGAGTAATGCAAGGTGTAACTGCTTATTTGCCAATAGGTTCTATATTATTTTTCATATTGTTAGTGCTGTCTGGAATGCATTATAAAGGCAGGCTATTTGAATGTGCCTTTTTGGTTGATCAGAGCTGCAATATTTTTGGTAGGGTGGAATTTATACCGTTACTTTTCCAGAAAAAATTGCCTAGCGCAGGACGAATCAAATGACAACGCTTTCTACAAAAAGAATTTTAATATATCTGCAATTTTTCTGGTTTTCTTTATCGTAACCGAATCTATAATGTCGTGGGACTGGATTATGTCTGTAGATCCGCACTGGTTTAGTACATTATTTGGATGGTATGTTTTTGCAAGCTTTTTCGTGAGTGGCATTACTACAATCGCCCTGACGACTTTGTATCTCAAATCAAAAGGCTATTTAGAATATGTAAATACAAGCCATATTCACGATTTGGCAAAATTCATGTTTGGAATTAGTGTTTTCTGGACGTATTTATGGTTTTCACAATTCATGTTGATTTGGTATTCCAATATTCCTGAAGAAGTAGGATATTTCATTACCCGAATTGAACAATACAACCTGAATTGTGAAAAC
>ENA-OFCF01001076-OFCF01001076.1-metagenomes-genome-assembly--contig:-NODE-1076-length-11086-cov-15.206690_pt1 | contig 11086 bp, 13 predicted proteins | sample MGYA00153387_OFCF01 | MGnify analysis MGYA00153387 | reverse complement strand
CTGAATTTGAGTGGCGAACTCGATCGATTCTGGCTCTGTAAGTTGCTCGACGCTCAGGGGTAAGAAGCTAGGAAACATGGGCGGCTAAAAGTTTGGTCGGTCGTCAAGAGTAGCATCGATCGACGCGATCGGTGGCTTAAAATAATAGTAGTCAAGCTTTCGAGCCACACAGGTGCAAAGCGGAGATCCTCAAATATGACTGTCTTAAAAACTCTACCCGATTTGTCTAGTGTAACGTCTACGTTGGCGGAGCCTCTGGATATGAACAAAGCGATCGAATCATCATCGTCCATCCATTTTAAATACTGGACTGTCCAAGAATATCACCGGATGAGCGATCTGGGTATTCTCGATCCTAGTCAACGGACTGAATTAATTGCTGGACAAATTGTACTAATGACTGCAAAAGGAACTCCCCATGTACTAACTCTCCGGTTGTTAGCCACTGCACTAGAAAGTCACGCGATCGATTTATATTCCGAACAGGTCTACTGGATAACTTTTCTGAGCCAGAACCAGATCTCGCTCTGATTAAAGGAACCATCTTAGATTATGCTCAAGTTCATCCTGGTGCTGAAGATATCTATCTTGTCATCGAAGTCGCTGACTCGACACTCAAACAAGATTGCGAAGTCAAAGATAAACTCTATGCTCGTTGGCGTAGCCTCTCCCCTGGAGAATCGAGTATTGCCGAATACTGGGTAATAGATATCAAAAATCGCCAAGTTCATATTTTCCGAGATCCCACACCTACGGGCTACAGTAGCCAACTAATTCTGACCGAAACTCATTCAGTTTCACCTTTGGCATTCCCTGAGATGATTTTATCGATCTCATCTATATTACCGCCAGTACCATAGGTATGACATAAACAGGGATCGAGCGTACCCCGAAGATGGGAGTCGCAGCCAATCGTCTGGGACAATCTCACCCCTTTGGACGATTTAGTTATCGATCTATATCTGGTAGAGTGCAATCTGGTTCGACCACGATTTAATTGAGTGCGTCAACAACAGATCTAAATTTTGGGCATAAATAAGCATGGCAAATTTATTAGAAACAGCTTCTAAATCCGGTGACTTTACCGTGTTATTAAAGGCAATTAAGGCGACAGAACTTGAAGATACGCTAAATAGCGAAGGTTCGTTTACGCTCGTCGCACCCACTGATGATGCCTTTGCCAAATTGCCAGCAGCAGATCGCGATGCCTTGTTTGCCAATATTCCTAAGCTCAAACGCATCGTCTTATATCATGCGGTGATGGGAAATGTCCAGTCTGACGATTTCGCAGAGATCGATGAGGCTCCGACGGTGGAAGGCTCGATTATTGCCATCAAAAGAGCGGGTGGGGAGATTCGGATTAATGGTGCGCTGGTGACGGAGATGGATATCCTCGCTGATAATGGGGTGATTCACAAAATTGATACGGTGTTGATGCCTGCGATTTTGGAGCATGAATACGACTAGGTTGTTGACGATCGGATAATAGCTGGATACACCGATCGATTGCCATCCTAGATTGGATTCTTTGCTCTGGTGCGTTACTGCTGTCGCCTAACACACCCTACATTAACCCTAGTCGCCATAAATACAGGTGAGTCAGTGGCACTTGGGGTTGAATCGATCGGGAATTTGCCTGATGATGGACACAGCCGCTGTCGATCGATCCCAACATCACCTGTTATTTATGTCCACTCATCCTTATACAGTAGTTCTCATCGTCCCCACAGGTATCGGAGCCGCGATGGGTGGCTATGCTGGGGATGCTTTACCCATTGCTAGAGCAGTTGCGGCAAGTTGCGATCGATTGATTACCCATCCTAATGTGATGAATGGGGCGCAGTTGTATTGGAGTATGCCAAACGCGCTTTATGTTGAGGGTTACGCCCTCGACAAGTTCGCGGCGGGTACTTGGGGGCTGCAACCAGTGCGGCGCAATCGAGTCGGGATCGTGTTCGATCGATCGATTTCCGATGATTTGCGCGTCCGACATCTTCAAGCCGCAGATGCTGCTAGAGCGACGCTGGGGCTGGATCTAACCGATTATGTCGTGACCGACATGCCATTGGGGGTAGAGTTGCGTACAGCGTCTTCTGGAGCCTCCTGGGGGACGATTCAACAGCCGGATAGTTTGTTACGGGCGGTGGATAAACTGATTACGGTAGCTGGAGCAGAAGCGATCGCTGTAATTGCTCGATTTCCAGACGATCCAGGCGCGACGATTCTCCATGATTACCGTCACGGGATTGGTGTAGATCCACTAGCTGGAGCTGAAGCAGTTATCAGTCACCTCGTCGTGCGGACTTTCAAAGTACCCTGCGCTCACGCGCCAGCTCTATCGCCACTCCCGATCGATCCTGAGATTTCGCCGCGTTCGGCTGCCGAAGAGTTGGGCTATACTTTCTTGCCCTGTGTGTTGGTTGGATTGAGTCGCGCACCCCAATTTATCGCCACACCCCAATCCCCAAACAGGGGTGAAAACGCCTACGCCGCAATTCAACTCAGGCAAGGGATCTGGAATGATGAAGTCGATGCCGTAATTATCCCTGAATCTGCCTGTGGCGGGAGTGGGCTAATTAGTTTTGCAAGATCTTCCCGCGCTAAAATTATTACGGTGGCTGAAAACCAGACGCGGATGGCTGTCACCCCGAAGGAACTCAAGATTCGATCGATTGCGGTAAGATCGTACCTAGAAGCGATCGGTGTCATTACGGTCGATCGCGCGGGGATGAGTCTCGATAGTTTCCGCCCACAGATCGATCGACTTAAAGAGTTGACAGTTGACAGTTTACACTGAGCGAAGCCGAAGTGTTGACAGTTGACAGTTGCAAGCGTTGTTGTCAGAGTAGACCCCTAATTTTGTTAAGATGCCAGAATACGTGTAATTAATACCCTCTAACCTCTAAGAGATGAGTAACTCGCATAATTCAGACACCGAACCCTTATCGCGAATCCAGATTTTGATTGCGATGGCGGTAACTGCCATCATCTTGGTGGGGCTAGCCAGAGCGTGGCTGTATTTTGGCGACTTTCAGTTGCGTCCGGTTTCCATGACGGTTGGGGATTTGGGGATCGGGATTGCGCTGGGGTTGGGATTGACTGGTTTGAGTGCGATCGTGTATGCGGTATGGGCTATCTATCGGGAAAGTGCGGATTTTTACCTAGCAATGGTATTAAAGCCCTTAGCTGTACCCGATCTGCTGTGGCTAGGAGTTCTACCTGGATTGAGTGAGGAGTTATTATTTCGCGGGGTAATGTTACCCGCAATTGGTTTAGATCCGATCGGGATCGTGTTATCTTCGCTCTGTTTTGGGGTGTTGCACATGACGAATGCTCAACAATGGCCATATGCAGTCTGGGCGACAATTGTTGGCATATTACTCGCATTTACAATGGTCGAAACAGGTAATCTATTTATCCCGATTGTGGCTCACGTTACTACTAATTTTATTTCAGGTTTGAGCTGGAAATTTCAGCATTCGGCACACCGTTAGCGTTGAATATCATAGGCGTTAAATCAACTCTCAACTGTCAACTCTCAACTGTCAACTCTCAACTGTTTAATGTCCGCCAACACCCAGGTATGTCTCAATTACTCTAGGATCTTTGAGTAATTCGGCACCGCTACCTTCATGTTTGACGATGCCAGTATCCAAAACATAACCGCGATCTGCCATTGCCAGAGCCTTTTTAGCATTTTGTTCGACGAGTACAATTGCCGTCCCATTTTGATTGATTGCCCGAATCTGCTTGAGGACATCGGTAACTAAAGCAGGTGAAAGTGCTGCTGATGGCTCATCTAGTACTAATAGTTGGGGATCTAGCATCAAGGCTTTACCCATCGCCAGCATTTGGCGTTCGCCACCAGAGAGAGTTCCCGCGCGTTGTTTGCGCCGCTCGGCAAGTCGGGGAAACATGGTAAAGATTTTTTGTTTGAGCTGTTTGAGATCGTTAGAGCGGATAAAGCCACCCATATCTAAATTTTCTTCGATCGTCAGCGACTTAAATACATTCGAGATTTGGGGGACATAACACATCCCTTTTTGAACGATCCGATCGGATTTTAACCCAGTAATTTGTTCGCCTTTGAAAGTAATCGTCCCTGTATGCGGTGTCAACAGTCCGAATATTGTTTTAGCTAGGGTAGATTTTCCCGCACCATTTCCGCCGATGACTGCGACTAGTTCCCCTGGTTGGACGACAAAGTTAATCCCATTGAGGATATCTGAGCCAGGAACGTAGCCAGCGCGTACATCCTGAACTATTAGCAGCGGGGGAATGGTGAGCATTGGTGGGATCGATGCGATAGTGGTTACTCAATTTTAGTAGAAAGAGTCTCTTCGGATGGTAAATTTACAGACTATTGGCGAATGGTAGATAAACCAACTATTTTCCGTTATTAGCGATCTTAAATATTTACGAAAAGATCCGCTCGATTTCTACACTAAATCCAGGTAATAATGGTGAAGTGAGCTTATCGCCAGCCAACAGCGTTGCGACCAATTGCAGTTGTGCATCGGTACGGCGATATATTTCTAGCGTTTGTAGTTGCCAATTGACGATCCAATATTCCTGTACGCCATACTTGGAATATAGTTTTAGTTTCACACTCTTATCTCGCTGCTCATTTTGTGCGCCAGAGGATAAAATCTCCACCATCAACTCTGGCGCAATCGTAAAGTGGCCCGCTTCATCAATACCGCGATCTAAACGCGCTTGACTCGCCCACACCACATCAGGAATCACCGCATCTGTCGGCGTAAAAATCACCCCAGGAACTTGAAATGGCTTCCCTAATTTAGTCTGTCTCGACCAAAACTCTAATTCAAAATGGATATTGCCACCAATGGCTTGATGACGAATGTGGGGAGCGCGAGTCACAAATAGTTCTCCTTCAATAATTTCATGACGCAACCAGCCACCATCATCGGGCATGACATCGAGATCTGCGGTTGTCCAGTAGAGATTAGCAACCATTAGTTTCACTGGTAAGCTTATTTATTTGTCTATTATATATGACCCGATCGAGGCAGGATTTCGCAATCGAGATCTTGGCGATGGTTAAGCTCCACACAATGAAGGGGAGAGGCAATTCATGAATTGCCCCTCCCCTCATTCGTCTAATCGATGATGATTATTTTTTCTTCGCGCTAGCCTTTTCAGCTTTAGCGGCTTTCTTGGCGGCTTCAGCAGTAGCTAGAGCTTGTTGCTTGGCGAGTTGGCGTTCTTCTTCTAGTTTGTCGAGGTAGTAGTGATAGTCACCTAGATACACCCGAAACTCACCGTCGCGCACTTCGACAATTTTATTCGCAACTTGAGAGATAAAATATCGATCGTGTGAAACAATTAACGCTGTCCCATCATAGTCGATGAGGGCGTTTTCAAGCGTTTCTTTGGCGGGAATATCTAAGTGATTTGTCGGCTCATCTAAAATCAGTAGATTGGCTGGAATCAGCAGCATTTTCGCCAGAGCGAGACGGGCTTTTTCACCACCACTGAGCGATTCAACTTTTTTGAATGCCATATCACCAGTAAATAAGAACTGACCTAATAAGGTGCGGACTTCTTCATTTTTCCAGTCGGGAACTTCATCATGAATAGTTGCTAGAACTGTTTTACTCAGGTCTAATGCTTCTGCTTGATTTTGTTCAAAGTAACTAGGAATAACATTATGTTCGCCGAGTTGAATCGAACCACTAGTCTGCTGTTCCATCCCCATAATCATTTTTAATAGGGTAGATTTGCCGCAACCGTTGGGGCCTAAAAAGGCAATGCGATCGCCACGTTCGATGAATAAATTTGTGCCTAAAAATAGAATTTTATCACCATAGACATGTTCTAGATCTTTAATCTCTACTATTTCGCGACCGCTCCGAGGTGCGGGGGGAAATCGGAAACTCAAGGTTCGCATACTGGAGACTGGTGCAGCGATCCGTTCGACTTTATCGAGGAGTTTTTCGCGGCTCTTTGCCTGGGTACTACGAGTGGCACTAGCACGGAATTTTTCAACGAATGCTTGTTGCTTTTCGAGTTCTTTGCGTTGTCGCTCGAAGGCATTTAATTGAGCCGATGAGTTCTCAGCTTTTTGTTCGAGGTAGGATGAATAGTTACCGAGATATGTACTAGAGACACCGCGTTCTGTCTCGACGATTTGGTTGCAGAGCCGATCTAGAAACTCGCGATCGTGTGAGATAATTACCATTGGCGTTTCGAGCTTGCGGAGGTAATTTTCCAACCATTCGATCGTTTCTAAATCTAAGTGGTTTGTCGGCTCATCGAGTAGGAGCAGATCGGGAAATTGGAGTAAGATTTTGGCTAAACTCATCCGCATTTGCCAACCGCCACTAAAGGCACTCACCAATCGATCGGCATCTTCCATTTCAAACCCTACTTCTGGTAGGATCTTATCGATTTCGGCTTCGAGGGCATAACCATTTAAAGCTTCATACAATCGCTGAAATTTATCCATCCGATCGAGCAGTTTGTCAAGCTCATCACCACTAGCGGTTTCTAACTGATGGTGAATTTCATTGAGTTGGGAGTGGACGCGATTGGCTTCACCAAATGCTTGCCACAATTCTTCTTTAACAGTACGCGTCGGATCGACATCAAATTCTTGGTTAAGATAGGCAATATTCAGACTATTGGGGCGGATAATTTCGCCGCTGGTGGGTTCGATCTGCCCAGCGATAATCTTCATTTGGGTAGATTTACCCGCACCATTCGCCCCTACCAACCCAATTCGATCCCCTGGCTTGACTTCCCAATTAATGTCTTTGAGGACTTCACCTGTGGGATAAATCTTGCAGATATGTTCCAGTCGCAGCATGAAATTAATTTTCTCCAGAAGTATTGGTAGGACGGCGGATGTCCCATATCTATTTTAACAAAACTTTACCACAATTTAGGGAGTAAGGAAGAGGGAAGAGGGTGAATATCTCCCCATCTCCCTCCTCTGCCCGAAATTGCTAAAATTAAGACTGAGTTACTAAAAATAAATCGGCGCATGATGGACGTAATGGAGTTTTTCCAGCACAGTGCTGGCAGATGGAGATCGAAACGCACCACTCATCACCTCGCATTTAGAAGATCTGAGATGGGTGAATCAGAGATTGAGGTAAAGGCACTAGCCGCTAAAGATGCGGAAATAATCGAGCTGTGTGAGTCTCATCAAGTCGATCCCAGTCTAGCTGTGGGCGGCTGTTGTGTGACTTGGGCGGCTTCGATGGGCTGGGATCAGGAGGGCGAAAATCATGAGGGTAAGACTGTATTTGCGCTAGTTCCCGATCCAGACAAACCTCGGAGCGGTCAATTGTTGCGCGATCGCGGTTATGCTGAAATTGTCTCGGTAGCGGGACATTATCACATGGACAATGATGGTGGTTTGGTGCTGATCACAGAATACGACATCATGAGTTCGATCGAGCGATTCTGGTTCCCTAGTCCAAATGTGCGGGTGCGAAGCAGTACGGTAAAACGGATGGGTGGCTTTAGTACTGCGACATTCTGTACTGAAACTCGCGTACTGTCAGATGCTACCGAGCTAGTTGCAACGCCAGCAAATGTAGAGCCTAGTCTCATCCTCTCTCCGCTCGGTTGGTGATAGCCAGCAACCAAACGGAAACATATCGCGCTGGGGTTGAATACCTGCAATGGATTCAACCCATGTTACCACCGCAGACGATCGACGTGATGGATAATTTGCGCGATCGAGTCTCGATTTATAATTGGATCGGTAAGCAGATTGCAACTGTCAATCGATCGCTCCAAGTCCATCTTAATGCCTGTGATGAGTGTTTCAATCTAGGCGATCGCCGATCGATCCAGATATTTGCAGTGCCGTTTGCTTCATCCATGCAGTTAGATGGTTTTTGTAATATTAATACCACCCCGACGACGATTTTGGTGGATGTGGGGCGAGTTGCATCGCCTGATTGGTTGGCTCTAGTCGCCCATGAGTATGCTCACGCGCATTTGGGTTATCCTGGACACGATCGAGCATACGCCCAGGTTCTGAGTCATTTGTGCTTGGGTTTGGGGTTTGCCCAGCCGTCAGATACTCCAGGCGATCGTAGTATATATTGTTGGCCGCCATATGTAGCCGCGATCGATCCTCTAGCTTGGTGGCGCGGCTAAGGATAGAAGTAGATAGCACCCCGCCCAAATGGTAAAATTGTTGTACTTCAAGGCTGAATTAAAACCCCCTAACCTCTACTGGCAGGGGGTTTTGCTGTTTCAGGGTGTGGTATAGTTAATTTTTATGGGCTATTGGAATGGAAGATGTTGCCAGCATTAAGACGATATTGCGATCGATCCTATTTTGTTAATGTCTTATTGCCTTTGAGAGTAAGGCATGGATGCTCATGATACAATTGCAGAGAAAAAGGTCTAGTACTGGACGGCAGAAATAAAGCTAGTATTTCAACTGCACAATGGTTTGCCTTTGTAAGTCCATTTGAACGGTTTCGCCATTGTACGATTGAAGTACTCTACAAAGTCTAGAATCCGAATTTTTAGGTCGCTAGTACTAATAAAATTACCTCTTCGTAACAGCTTCCGCGCTGGGCGGGTGACCCGCCACGCTATTAAAATGCCCAACCAAATTTCGATCTGATTCATCCAGGAGCAATGCTTGGGAGTAAAGTGTACAACTAACCGATGAGTCGGATCTGCCAAAAACTCAGAGCGACTGATCATTGAATGAAGAATACCGGATTTACCCTTGACACCTAATTCAATCGTGTGAGGTTCTAACCCAGCCGCAAGGCGAACTAATGCCTCTGACTGGTGAGTGTTAAGACAATCCATCACCAGATGATATTTAGAAGCTTGGGGCGATTGTTGGAGACTTCCAAGCACATGAGCCTGGAAGTCTTGCTCTGTTCGCGGATCTCCCACCGTCGCCAGAGCGATCTCTCCCGTGGCCACATTAAAGCTGGCAATTAAGCTCTGGGTGCCATGACGAATATATTCAAATTCGCGCTTGACCTTCCGTCCTGGCTTCATGGCAAGATCGGGCATTGTTCTCTCCAATGCCTGAATTCCGGTCATTTCGTCAATACTCACGGTTACTTCTCCGGTTTGGGCACGCTCTTGTGCGGTTGCGTAGATTTCACAGATATCCTCGACTTTCGGTTTGAACAAATCGTCGGGGGGGGGTTCAACCAGTACCCGCTTTGGTGTGGCTTCAGCTCCGCTTCTTCTAATAATCTCCCGACATGTCTTTCACTAATCGATGCCACGATTTTTTGGTTAACTAGTTCGGCCGCTAACTCTCGACTACTCCAATGGCTAATCGGACGACCATACTTCTCTGGTGGCTCACAGGCTACTGGGCGGGAGACCCGTCCAGTAGAGCATAGAGACGGGTAATTTGCTCAATGCTAAAGGTCATTGGGCTTCCTGGTCGAGGGCTATCTTTGAGCCGTTCTAGCACAGGAATTTCCCGTCTGGTCAGTTCTATCCACCGCTGTCGCCACAGACGACTCATCTCTAAACTTACCCCTAAAGCTCTGACTACCTCCCCATGACTTGAACCATTTGCGGCAGCTAAAATAATTTTGGCGCGGAGCGCAATTTGCTGGGCAGTGCTATTGCGGTTTAGCAACTTCTCCAGTGCTATTCGCTCTGCTTCGCTCAATTCGATTGTTGTTGCTGAGAGTCTCGGCATGGTCTGTCTTACTTGTCATTCATGTATCCTCTAATGGTAGGGTAATTTCTGCCGCTCAGTACTAGCTCACTAAAGAGTAGCAAAATTTATTTTCTACGCTCAAAAATCTCGTTCAAGATTAAATACTTTCATAGCTTACAGCTAAAATATTAGTTACTCAAGGGCGCAGATCGAACGTTTTAGAAGTTATGGGTAAGAGTCCCGCCAGACAAGTAGGAGGTGTTACAGCACTTTCCAGCAATGTGAGGTACAGTAAGGAAGGTGCTGTAAATTATTATTATGAAAGCATATTCTGTCGATCTGAGAAAAAAAGTAGTCAATGCTTATCAGTCTGAAAATATTTCAGTTAGAAAATTGGCTGTAACTTTTGGTGTTGGTAAAGCTTTTATTCAAAAAATATTGAAGCAGTATCAAGAGAAAGGACATGTTAATCCTGGTAAGCAAGGAACAAGAAAAAAAGCAGTACTATCAGGTTATTCGGCTCAACTTATTGCATTAGTGGACAAATATCCAGATGCAACTCTTTCTGAATATTGTGAATATTGGCTAGAATCTCAGGGTCAATTAGTGAGTTCTAGCATGATGTGTAGAGAATTACAAAAATTAAATTTAACTCGTAAAAAAAAACGGTCAGGAGCAGTCAAGCTGCTACCGATCGAGTCCAGTTACTCAGATGTGAATACAGAGAGAAAGTTAAAGATATAAAGCCTGAAAATATGGTATTTTTGGATGAAATGGGCTTGTTACTTGGGTTGATGCGTCATTATGCCCGCAGTAATAAAGGAAGTAGAGTCTATGATTTTAAGCCATTTTATCGAGGTAAAAAAGTTACTGTCATCGGTGCAATTACTATGGATAAAGTCTTGGCAGTGATGACACTAGATAATTCAATGGATGGTAATGCTTTTCGTGTCTTTATTGAAAAGTTGTTGGTGCCTCAATTATGGAAAGGTGCAGTTGTCATGATGGATAATCTCTTTGCCCATAAGATCGATGAAATTACACCCATTATTGAAGCTGTTGGAGCCAGCGTCATCAATCTATCTCCTTATTCTCCAGATTTTAATCCGTACGCCTTTGGCGGGGCGAAGCCCTATGAACATTGGTGGTCACAACTTAAAGCTTTTATCAAAATATTTTCTCCAAAAACCACTCAAATGGTAGATACGTTGATTGCAATTGCCTTAAATCTAATAAATCCGACACACCTGCGAAATTGGTTTGCTAACTGCTGCTACTGTACCTCATAATTGAGGAAAGTGCTGTAATAAATATCACTTTAGTTATGAAAAATACCAGATGATATCGAACTAATGAATGCCTTGGTGATGAACTCTCTTCGAGGCAACTCGTTTAGCCCTTTAGAGGCTGTTTGAAAAGGGTCGGCTGAGGTAATAAAAGCTACTTGAGCCATTC
>ENA-OFCF01001075-OFCF01001075.1-metagenomes-genome-assembly--contig:-NODE-1075-length-11087-cov-3.071972_pt1 | contig 11087 bp, 9 predicted proteins | sample MGYA00153387_OFCF01 | MGnify analysis MGYA00153387 | reverse complement strand
TGTTTTCCTCAAAGACCTTGCCGATGTAGATCTTTTCGAGTTCTTTCAGGCTCAGGACTTCTGGCATCACCTGATTCGTCGCCGGCTCTTTTCCTGTCCCCTCTTCCTTCAGGCTGTTTCTTGCCTCCCTGTCGTGTTCCTCATAAAGCATGCCGAACGAGGAGAGGACAACGCACCTCTCGATGATGTTTTCGAGTTCTCGGATATTGCCTTCATATTTCCGGTTCCTGAGGAGCGTCTCCACCTCCGGACTCAGGATCAGAGGATTTTTCCCGTATTTCCCGGAATATTTCCTGATGAAGTACTGGGCAAGAAGGGGAATGTCTTCCTTCCTTTTGGCAAGTCCCGGTACTCTAAGCGTCAGGATATCGATCCTGAAATAGAGGTCCTTCCGGAACAGGCCTTCCTCAACCATTTGCTTCAGGTACTTGTTTGATGCGGTAATGATCTTGACGTCAACAGGGATGAGTTTTTTGCCACCGACCCTCATGACCTCTTTCTCCTGGAGGACCCGGAGCAGCCTCCCTTGCTGTTCCATGGGGATTTCGCTGATTTCATCGAGGAACAGGGTACCATTGTGGGCAAGTTCGAAGACGCCTGGTTTCCCACCCTTCTTCGCTCCGGTGAAGGCTCCCTCCTCATAGCCGAAAAACTCGCTTTCAAGGAGATTCTGCGGGATGGCTGCACAGTTGACGGCGATGAAAGGACCGTTCTTTCTGGAGCTATCGTTATGGATGCTCTGGCAGAACAGTTCCTTCCCTGAACCGGATTCTCCGCAGATATGGATTGGAGTATCATATTTTGCGTATTCCCTGGCGATGTCGATGCATTTGTCTATGACTACACTCTTGTGCACGATATCTGAAAAATGATATTTTGCCTGGAAGCCCTTCTGGGCAAGGTTTTTTCTGATCTTGTATTCCATTTCCAGGATTTCGGAGATTTCCTGGAAAGTAAGCACTGCGCCCGTAATCTCCTCATTGACGGTGATGGGGATGATGTTTGCGGAAATCTTTGTCCCGTTCAGGTTGAAGATTTCCCCAATCTTGATTTCCCCTGTCCTCATCGTATCAGCAAGCAGGGTACGGGGAATCACTTGACCAATCTTTTGGTTCATGGCCTTTTCAGCGGTGGTGCTGAAAATCTTTTCTGCGGTCTTGTTGAAGAGCGTAATCTCTTCGTCCTGATCGATGGCGATGATTCCATCGCGGACAAAATCCGTCACAGCGGCAATCCGCCTTGCCCTGAACTTTTCTTCCTTGATCGCCCGATAGATTCTTCTGGCATCCTGGATGGCTGCCAGAATGGAGTCCTTCTGAGAGTTGATGAGGATTCCCTTGCAGTCAAGTTCCTTTACGATTCTCGCTACATTGGAATCCCCGATGTAGGTCTTGATTCCCTTGCTTTGGTATTCTTTGACGATGTCTCCAATATCTTCTTCGCATTCCATCTTGATCATGATGACCCTGTTGGGAATGAATTTCTTCAGAAGATCAAATCCATAGACCACATTGGTATACCCGACAAGCCCGATGACTTCGTCCGGATCCTGAAGCTTCCCAAAGCTCTCAATGATGTCGTAGGCGGTGACCTTGATCTCGGTCACCGGGATATTGATTCCTGCTTTTAGCAGCTGATAGGTTCCCCCTCGGGTGACGATGATCTTCACGCCTTCTTTTTCCAGTCTCTTAGCTATTTCAAGACCTTCGCTCATGGCTCCGAGAACGACATCCACGTTGCTGTAGTTCTGCTCCCTGATGATTTCCACGGTCTTGTCATAAACGTCCTGTATAGGTGCTAACACAACAATGTCTTTCATGAAATCCCCCTATTTTGAAAACTGCAAATCCGTATGGGTTAATTTGTCTGCTAAGCACAATTATATCATACACGATGGCGAACTCCCTTTATTTGCGAGAGAGAGATCCGGGGAATTAAAAGGCACCGTCAGGGCAACCGGTGAACCCCTCCTTTTGCCCGGGCAAAGCCTACAATCTGATCTTCTATTTGGATGATGAATTTACTGCAGGAACTTGATGTCGGCCATATAGTCGAGCAGATTGACCAGGGTTCCGGAATCTCCGAATCCTCCTGATTTTGTGGAGACGAGAAGGTTCAGGTTGTTGTCCCCGATACTTCCCGTGACAATTCCCGGCAGGGGTTCGTCCAGGAGGACGATCTTCTGTGCGCCGATATCATTGAACAGGGAACTGGAGGTGTCCCCGCCTGTCACGATGCATTTGTTCAGGGAAAACGAGTCCATGACCTTCCGGGCGATGTCGGTGATGGTCTTGGTGATGAGGGCGTTCGAAACATTACTGTTGTATTCGATGTTTTTGTTCCCCTCGTTCCCCAGCATCGTATAAGTGGTGAGGAGAATCGCTTTTTTCTTGAGCACCGCTCCCCTCTCCGTGTCGAGCTTGTCCATGAGCCTTTTTGTTTCCTTCTGGGCTTTGGTTTCATTCAGGTCCTCCACATCGATGGCCGCCACGTAGACGTCCCCTCGGGAAAGAAGCTCCAATACCTGGCTCGCAGTGGTCGGGTGCTTTGTCCCGACGACCAGGAGGACGTCGAGGACGGAAGCGACAGAGAGCTTATGGGCCTGGGACTTCTCGTCCTTTCGCCAGAAGGCTTCCAGGAAGTTGATGAGCCCCGCGGTCCCCACGGGAAGGAAGGTCAGGCCCAGCGTATCGAGTGCCACCGCAATCTTCTCCAGGTCGTCGTTGGAGACGGAATCGAAGACGAGGACTTCCTTGCCTTCTTTGGTGAGCTTCAGGATTTCCTGCTGGATGCTCTGGGTCCCTTTCCTGATGGTCTCCAGGTACACGTTCCCGATTTCCCGTTTCCCTGATCCTCTGATGTTCTCCTCTATGGAATAGACCGAAGCGTCTGCACCACTTGTGATGACATTGAGCTTCCCATCCATGATGATCCTCCCGTTCACCGGGAGGGCAGAGGCTACAATGGCGAGTCTGCCGTCCAGGGCATCCAGTACCGCATCAATTTCACTGCCGATATTTCCTCTGAGGACAGAATCGACTTTCTTGTAAAACCGGGAATACCCTTTCTTCTTCATGTTGAGGGTGGTCTGGTAGACGACCCTGTAGGCGTCCTCGGCACTTAAGGCCCTGGATTCCGTATTGACGGAAATCGCTTCGTTGTCTTCCCCATTGAAGTCGTCGAACTTGCTGGAATCAATGATGACCTCTGTCTTGTATCCCTGCTTTAGAAGCTTTACGCCGGCGTCACATGCACCGGTCAGGTCGTCTGCGATAATTGCGATGTTGTTCAATTTGTCTCCCCCTCTTCCACTTACAGTGGATTTGTTATCTTGGAATTTGTCCCATTGCCTGACCTCCCTGCTGAGCTACCCGGAGGTACGGATAGGCAAAACGTACGCCCATTACTGTTTCCCTTTGGACTTGTTTCTCGCGATAGCCAGGTTCACCCCGTAGCTGATGGCGTTTAGCATGCTCTCTTCAGAGGCTGTGCCTTTGCCTGCCTGATCGAAGGCTGTCCCGTGGTCCACCGAGCTTCTGATGATGGGAAGACCCAGGGTGATATTGACCCCATTGACGGCCTTCCACTTCCCTGTCTCCCTGTCCATGTTAAACCCCACGACCTTCATGGGGATATGTCCCTGGTCATGGTACATGGCGACCACGATGTCATACTGCCCGCCGATGGCCTTGGAAAAGATGGTGTCAGGAGGAATCGGCCCGTCGACATTGAGGCCTGCCCTTTTTGCCTCTTCGATGGCCGGGATGATTTCCTCGATTTCCTCATTCCCGAAGAGTCCGCCTTCTCCTGAATGGGGATTCAGCCCCGCTACGGCGATACGCGGGTTCTCAATGCCCAGACTCAGGCAAGCGGTGTTTGCGATGTTGATGACGTCGAGGACCCTGTCCTTCTTCACGAGGTCGCATGCCTTTCGAAGGGAGACGTGGGTCGAGATGTGGACTACCCTGAAGTCCCCATGAGCCAGCATCATGGAATAGTTTTTTGTCCCGGTCAGCTGGGCATAGATCTCTGTGTGTCCGTTGAAGTGATAGCCTGCAAGGTTCAGGGCTTCCTTATTCAGCGGTCCGGTGATGGTGGCATCGATCTGGTCTTCCATGGCCAGACCGATGACTTTTTCTATGGCCTCGTAGGCGGATTTTCCACCCTCTACACTGACTTTTCCGTATTCGATGTCCTCCTCCTTGAAATCGGAGACATTGTACACGTCGAGGGTCCCGTATTCAAACCTGGCTTTATCCATGGCGCTGATGAGATTAAGCTTCAGGTCAAGTCCGAGCAAGTCTACCGTCTTTCTGACGATATTCGCATTACCGACGATCACCGGTCTGGCTTCCTCGTATACCTCCCTCCTATTCAGTGCCTTGACGACAATCTCCGGCCCGATGCCGCAGACATCACCCATGGTGATTCCTAGAATTGGTAAGCTATTCATTCTTCTTCCTCCGTTTTGTTACGATTTTTACTGCTCCTCTGTCCATTATAGTCCAAGCTCTCTCGCAAGGCGGCGTCCAGACTCTCCCCTAAAGGTATTCCCGATGACTTCACCGTCCTTGTAAACAAAATCCCCTGTACCCATGTCCAATTGGGAGATCATGCGATAATGCAGGATATTATTTATTCCCCTGATCTTATCGCCGCCCATTAGAATTCCCTCTCTTTCCGTTAAGGGTTTCAGACTCGTGACAAGTTTGTCCGGGGTATTGAAAGGTACATTGCATTCACTGATCTCCCTCTAATTTTGCGTGATTTTCTTCCTCTGCCTTTTTAACAGCAATTATCATGCCAACTTCTATCTTTCAGCGTTGGTTCAGAGGAAAAAGCTCTTACATTCAACGAAAAGATCAGCACAAAAAAAGAGCCTGTCCTAAATAGAAATGGCCCAATTCTTTTTCCTCCTGACTAACGCTCCCTGAAATGAAGGAGTGATTACTGTTAAAGGGGAGTAAGGGAATGCACTATGTTTTGGAAGACTTTCTCTGATTCTTCCCATTTTTTGCCCGATACGGCAAGTCCCTATGAAGCTTATGTCTGCTTGAATGGATCCTTCACTCACAGAAAACCCTCCGCACATTTGTAATGACACTGGCAGAGAACGCTTGCCAATAAAGCATTCCCCATGGTCCCTGTTGGCTTACGCATTGCTGATGATATGTTCAATGCGTATTTCATTCATCTGAAAAAATGATACTTTATCAGTATATTAAATATATCATAATACCTAATCATTTTTATAAGGGTTCACTTCAAGTAATAAGCCCCCTCTTCGGAAACAAGCCTAAAATCTGTTTCCTAAAGGGAGCTTATCATCACTTGGTGTGTTCTCGTCTGGTCTTGCTCATTCCAAAATAGATACCAATGCCTATGAGGGAACCCACGCTGTCGAGGAGGACATCCGTGACTTCTCCGGACCTTCCAGGGACGTAGAGCTGGTGAATTTCATCGGAGATGGCATAGAGCACGCACACAACAAGTGCCCTGAAAAGCCACTTGGTTGCCGGTAGTTCCTTGCCTCTGAATCCATTCATGACCAGGCTGCCGAGGATCAGATAGGCGAAGAAATGGGCCGTTTTTCTGACGATGAAGCTTAGCGTGCTAAAATCAAAAGCAGTCTCTGGAAAAATCCTTTCCGCCACGCCATATAGCCATTTTGTGATCACTCCGCTCAGGTCACTTGATGCTGTTGCTCTCTGGCTCGAGAGCAAGAAGATTCCCATCATCCATACGATGACCAATCCCCAGCGAAAAAAATTCCTTGAATCTATCTTTCTTCTATTTTTACTCAACATCTCTTCTCCATCATATCTAAACCTATTTGAAGCTGCTCTTTCTGCTCCATTTGACTTATTCTACCATGAGAAATATAGAATGCGTCAGTAAATCCAATTAAAGTCTTTGGAAACGGGATTCGCCGCTCTGGCTTTGACCGGTCTTTCCAGGTTATGGTATTCCTGGAAGAACGCATCGCTGACACTGTCTTTCAGAGAATAAAGCTGTAACAAGAGCGCATGCTTTTGTTACAGCTTTATTCTCCGGGAACAGAACCCTATGGATCATGTCATTCACACGCCCACCCAGCTTTTTTTCTCTTCTGTTCTTAAGCCACAGGGCTTTTCCGTGTGTTTCTATCCTAACCTCTTCCTTTGAAGGTTGATTATTCGATGACGTCACTCATGGTGACGACTCTTGCATCGATACTCACCAAATAGTCCACGATCTGCTGGAAGTATTCAGGGGTCACATCCTGGCCTGTAGCCTCCGGAACAACCTTCTGAAACATCAGGATCAGCCACTGACCGCTTTTTATGGTCGCATCGATTTTCTCTTTTAGGGTCTCGAAGGACGTGTCTGCGACCACCGGGACGGCTTTTAGCCGATACGCATCAGAGGGCGGCATGCTTTCCCTTCTTTGTTCGATATTTATCCTTGCCGTCTTATAGAGCATGGCAACTTCTACTCGGATGGCGCTATCATTCCAGCCCCCGGGATAGGAGAAGTGATCGGCACCTCGTATGAATCCATTAGATAGCAGACATTCCCTTGAATCGGATAACTCCTGCCTGAATATTTCAAAGGATTCTGGTGAGTAGTAAGCGTGGTTTTCAGTATGGCTTGAAATATCCCATCCCCGTTCCTGAAGAAGGGTCAGCTGCTCCAGGGTGAGTTTGCCGCTGTTTTCGATTTTTCCCGTAATCACGTAAGACACTCCTGCATATCCAGCTTTGGAAAGGATGGGAAACGCATAGGTATAATCAGTTTCACTCCCATCATCAAACGTAAAAGTAAACATCGGTCTCTCGACCGTGTTCTCGCTTGTCATGACCATGTCTGTGGTGAGCTCGTAAGTGCTTTCCACCTTGCTATTTATGGTGATTCTCATGGCGGTCACCCCTGACAGATCCTCGAGGGAAGCACCACCGCCCAATACCCATTGTTCAGGATTCAGGCTTATGGTATTCCATCCTGTCTGCAGATCCCGAAAATAGGGGGGATCATTCTTCATCGGAGCAGAAAAGGTCATTGTCCCGTTAAAGAAGATGAAGTTTAGCGTGTCCTGGTTGTTGATATCATTGATGTAGACACTGAAGGTCACAATTTTCTCATACAGGTCGACCGGTGACGGGAAGGTATAGCTGCCCCAGGCCACCGCATTGTTGACAGATGTGATCTTCAGTCCTTTTGTCCCATACCGGAAATTCACGGTATCTTCGGAGGTATCGCCCGATACTCTGGGGACCCAGTCCTCCAGATTCTCCATGTCATTGAGGACAAATGTTTCAGCGGGCTGTCCATAGGGCCAATTGTTGCCAATACGATCAACTTTCACCTTTTGTGAACTAACGTCCACCTCAGAACCGGTTTCCACCGGTGTCTCCACAGGAGTCTCAACGAGTGTCTTCCTTGGCGTATATATAGGCGTTGCTTGTGAATTACTGGCACAGGATGCAAGAAGCGAAGCAAGCAGCAATGAAACGACAAGGACAACCCCAGATTTCTTTCCCATTCGATCCCCCTCCTGTTGTTCTTCGCTGTAACAACCTCTGATCCATAAACATCTGATTCTTTAATGCTAAATCTCCTCTCACCTTGAACAGGTGCCGAAGATTTTCCCATGACCTGGTACAGAAATCCCTTTTTGCCTTCTTCGCCCGCTTCGAACATCCCATACTGAAGGCCAGGGAAGGTTTCACCCTTGCCGCCTTTTTTCCTGTAAGAGTCGGTCCCTATGCCTCAGATATGCACATTCCTTCACATAATATTCTGATAAGTATGTATTGTATTTTCAGTTTATCCATGTCTCCTGAAGTTGTCAATATATAAGCATGGTCGCGGAATCAATGTTTGCAATAAGTTTTCCCTACGCTCATAAAGTTGGCAGGAGACAAGAAAAAAATATGGAGCCACACCCCAAGCTGGTTTTCGAGTTGCACAGGCAACTGCATTTCAGCTTGGGGCATGGCTCCAATTCATATAGCTTGGACGATTATCCTTCCTACTTAATCCGCATACCTCTCGAGAATTTCCCCATAGTACATCTTGTGGTAATCCGACTGAGGATAAGACGTGGACTCGATTTTCTCATCCAGCAAAGTCGGGTCCATAAATTGGGCGTATACGGTTTTGCATTCAAAGAAGAGGTCGCACTCGCTGATGATTGGAGAAATGATGTTCTTGCTCGCACATGTCGTGATCCCAGAGGCTTCAAATTTATCCTCGGATTCCCCAGAATGCGTCCCACAATACGACAGTGCCTTTGCCAAATCCGTGTTCATGGGCAGGCTGACCGAAAAATCCTTTGCTTTGTTCATCAGGTCATAGGTATATCTTGAATCCCTGACCGCCACAATCATAATTGGCTTGTTCCAAAGAATTCCAATGGTAGCCCATCCGATCGTCATGGTATTTAACCGTTCACCGTCTGAGACGGTCAAAAACGCCCCTTTAACTATCTGGTTCATCACCAGGTCCAAATCTTTAAATAACTCTGTATTCATAACAATCCACTTCCTTTTTTCTTCTCATCTTACAATAGGATTTTCTAAAAGGCCAACCTTTTCAATCTCAAACCAGACAGCATCATCTGATATATGATGCCAAGAGAGGTTGAATACCATGCCATTACCTACGGGGGTTCCTGTTTCAATGTTATCCCCATGAACCATTTCTAACAAGATTATTGTCCGACTTCTATTACAAAGTGTTTTCTCTTGTTTTCCATAAAGCCATAGGATGACATTTAATTCGACCAATAATCTCCTGATCATCAAATAGCAGTTCAGGAACATACTTTTTATTTTCAAACCGTTCTAAGAAATCGTACTCATCCTTTGACAGAATCATTAAATTTTCCATATATTCTTTTACTGCCTTTTTCTCAGCATCCAAATCAAAATCATCTTTTTTCCTAATGACGGGCAGTAAATCAGTTTTGATTTTATAATTGGTTATAGTATCAATCGCCTTAAGATCAAATGACTTATTGATTGTTTTAGCTGATATAGCTGCATAGAAAATCACACACTTTCTGAGCATTTCTTGTTGCCTCTCATCAAACAATCTAAACTTAATCATATTGGCTACATCGTATAAATCCCTCGTAGCTGCTCTGCTAAGGAGGGCATTGATCTTGCTCCCATAGATTTCAATAGGGTCTAGCGATTTCACCTTATACTCACTGAAGAAATGTTCTGTGATGATTGGGCATTCTATAGTCGGGAGGACATGGACACGAAGTGAATAGTTAATTTCCAATTTAATATTATCTAGGTTTCCACCTGCGTTCGTGTACGTATAAACCCATGAGTCTAGGCTATGGGGATTTCTTGTTCTAGTGCTTTTGGCATAACCTTGAGAAACCATGTATCGGTCAATGAAGGAATTCACCTTGTCTCTATTGGCCAGCATCTCCACCTTGGTATCCGCTTTCAAGTAATCCAAATCCAAGTCCACAGAAAGCCTTGGCAGGTTGAAGATGAGAAGATTAATCGCAGTACCGCCTTTAAGAGCGAGACTCTCTTTGAGTAAGGGATTTGTATTGAAATAGTCAAGTATCTCCGATAATCGAGTCACTTTTTCATAAGTATCTCTAATAAATCCCAACTCTTCTGCTTTCTTTCCCATGTAGGTGATATCGTAACTAGACAAGTTCATCACCATCCTGTTCCGTTAGTCCAAATAATTCTTTTGGCACAACCAATTTCCAATCACTGTTATAGCGATATTCCCCTGTTGTTTCTTTGACTAAATATCTTGTGCTCTTGCCTACCTTACTTTTACAGAAGTCAATAAATTGTTGAGATATCTGTATTTCTTTCATATAACGTTCAAGTACAAACCCGGTTTTCTGGTAAAGGGCTTGAATGCCATAACCGGAGAGATAGAGTTTTAGTTTCTCTTCGTCAAGAAAGTGCACACTTTCTAGGCAATTTAGTAACTCTTCAAAACCGCCTATTTTCTCATAATCCTTGATGTTATCTATGACGGTCCTCTCCAGATCCGTCACACGGATACCTTCCGTATGCTTCGGCTCTATCACACCCGTTTTTAGCTTTGAGGCCACATATTTATAACTGACACCTTCAAATTCAAAATTTCTAAACTTTGAGTCTGAAGATACAAACACGTCATAAAAAACTTGATTCGCAAGACCATGATATTCAAAGGCAGAATGATGAGAGAGGTAAGCCGAGTCATTAACGGCACAGGCGATTTGATACTTGGATGAGAATACCTGCCCTGAGGTCGGATTCACACAGGAATACATATTTTGTCTGATTTTTCTAACCATCCCATTTTTCATCAATCGATTAAGAAGGGAGTAGCTGGTATTCTTATTGCCTGTAAATTGTATAACATCAGCCGGGGAAAATACACCCAGTTTAGCTAATTCTTTATAGCCTGTCATATTCATCACCTCTCTTTGTTTTATGATCACTTTTCTTCATTTGCAAACAACTATGAACTATTTTTAAAGCGTTTACTATTGTTTACGTCATTATTATTATTATTAAATCAATTTTTATTTAATATTAGCACATATTTATTCTAATGTAAATAACTATGTTCAATAACTAAAGATATTTAATTGGAAAATAACCTCTTATCAATGATGAACTGAGGAGAGGTTTTAATGGAAACCCCTGAGCGGTAACACTCATTTCATTCTTAACCGAGTTCAAGATTTCTTTACCATTTTCATTATCGTCTGCTGGCATAAATTCCAGAAGCTACTTTCTTATTTAGATGTAAAATCTGGCTGCTTATCATTCTTGCTAATCCAATTTCCTTTGCAGAGTCTGTGCTCTGTCACCACAAAGACATGGCATATCCTGATTCCAAAGCGCCATTGCTGCTCATTTCTTCTTTTTGGAAGAGAATCGGGATATGCCTTATCTTTTTATCAATTGGGGTGTTTTTCTTTTCATTTTTAATGGACAGCGGTTCTACACCTACTTGTATTTTACAAGGAATGCGCCTTGTTACTTTAGAGTCATTCTCAGATGGTTCGTGTCGATATCCCTTGTCTTTATGTCCTGCCTGTTTGCCAAGGCTGCAGCGGTTCCGCCAGC
>ENA-OFCF01001074-OFCF01001074.1-metagenomes-genome-assembly--contig:-NODE-1074-length-11093-cov-3.832669_pt1 | contig 11093 bp, 11 predicted proteins | sample MGYA00153387_OFCF01 | MGnify analysis MGYA00153387 | reverse complement strand
CCGCGCCCAGCCCGCCCATCATTGCCTGGCCTTCACCGCCAATGTTGAAGAGCCCGCCGTGGAAAGCCACGGCCACGGCCAGACCCGTGAAGACGAAGGTGGTGGCGTAGTACAGCGTGTAGCTGATGCCGGCCTTCGACCCGAACGCGCCCTTGACCAGCAGCGCCAGCACCTGGTCGGGCTTGAAGCCGACGAGCGTGACGACAAAGCCGGCCACCAGCAGCGCGAAGGCCAGGTTGACGGCGGGCAGCAGCGCCACGTCCATCCAGCGCGGGAGTTCGATGGGCTGGGTCATGCCGCTCTTGCCCTGCGTCGCACGGTGGTCTTTGCCTTGGCCAGCGCACCGGGCGCGTTCAAGGCATAAAACTCATGCGGCTTGGCGGCCAGATCCGTGGCGACCAGACAGTTCAGTCCGCGATGAAAGTGCAGCGGGTCCGGCGCAAGGTCGCGTCCGCCCACCTGCACCGGCAACTGCGAGCCGATGAAGCTGAAGTCGCGACTCAATTTGCAGAGAAACGCGCGCGTTGGCGCGCGTGGTTTCAGTGCCGGCGCGTTGCTGCTCACGCCCCCGCCCCACCCATCAGCCGCCCCAGCGCTGACTCAGAGCACTCCGCTATCGGCAATTCCCCGGCGATCCTTCCGGCATTCATCACGATCACGCGGTCGCTCAGGGCCAGGATTTCGTCGAGCTCCGACGACACCACCAGCACCGCACCGCCCGCGTCGCGCATCGCGCGCAACCGGCCGTGGATGAATTCGATGGCGCCGATGTCGACGCCGCGTGTCGGCTGCCCCACCAGCAGCACCTGCGGCTGCAGCAAGGCTTCGCGCGCCAGCACCAGCTTTTGCTGGTTGCCGCCGCTGAACTTGGAAGTGCGCAACTGCGGGTTGCGCGGCCGCACGTCGTAGCGTTCCATCATCTGCGCGCAGTCGCCCTTCATCTGGCGCTGGCGCATCCAGCCGCCGCGGCTGTAGCGGGGCTGGCCCTGGTAGCCCAGCACGGCGGATTCCCAGGCGTCGAAGGGCAGCACCAGCGCACGCTTGTGGCGGTCTTCGGGCACATGGGCCATGCGCAGCGCACGCGCGGCGCGGGTGTCGATCCAGGCCTTGGGCGTGAAGGCGCGGCTGCCCAATTGCAAACTGCCTTGCGTCGGCTTGAGCAGGCCGGACAGCACGTCGAGCAGCTCACTTTGCCCGTTACCTGAAACACCCGCGATGCCGACGATTTCACCGGCACGCAGCGTCAGCGAGACGTCGCCCAGCCGCTGCACGCCCAGCGCGTCGGTGAAGCCGAGGCCCTGCGCCTGCAGCAGCACGGCGCCGGGCCGGGCGCCGGCACCGGGTTCACCAGCGTCACGCCCCAGGTTCACCCGCCGGCCGACCATCGCTTCGGCCAGGCCATCCAGGCTGGTGTCGGCAATGGCGCAGTCCAGCACCACCTGGCCGCCGCGCATGACGGTGACGGCGTCGCACAGCGCCATGATCTCCTTCAGCTTGTGCGTGATCAGCAGCACCGTGGTGCCGCGTCCCCGCAGCCGGCGCAGGGTGATGAAGAGGTGGTCGGTTTCCTGCGGCGTGAGCACTGCGGTAGGCTCATCCAGAATCAAAATACGCGCGCCCCGATAGAGCGCTTTGAGTATCTCCAGCCTTTGCTGGTCGCCCACTGGCAGCTCGCCCACCGGCGCGTCCAATGCAACCTTCAGGCCAGTCGATTCCATCAGCGCAAGCATGCGCACCCGCACTTCGCCGCTTGCGCGCCCCAAGAGCACATGCGGTTCTGCGCCCAGCATGACGTTTTCAATAGCCGTCAGTGTGTCTACCAGCATGAAGTGCTGGTGCACCATGCCAATGCCGTTTGCAATCGCGTCGTGCGCGTTGGCGATGGCGGCTGGCTGGCCATTGATAGCAATTTGCCCGCTGTCCGCTGTGTAAAAACCGTACAGCACCGACATCAACGTGCTTTTGCCCGCGCCGTTTTCACCAACAATGCCGTGCACCGTGGCGCGTCGCACACTGAGATCCACGTCGCTGTTGGCCAGCACTGCACCAAAGCGCTTGCAGATGCCGGTCATCTGTACCGCAAGCTGCGCTTCTGGCGCTGTTGGCGTTGTTTGTGAAAGCGCCGATGCTGACGCGGCTGGGGTGGTCAGCATGAGCGGCGCGACTGTGGTTTATAAATTGGCGATTTCGTTTCAGTTTCAATGCGAGATTAGGCGCGAGTCCGCAGACAGTGCTTTCGCAAGGCAAGGCGACGCAACGACATATTGCATTGAAACTGAGACGAAATCAGAATTTGCAGGCGTTGTCAGCCATGTAGTCAGCGACTTTAATTTTGCCGCTGATGATGTCGGCCTGTGCGGCTTCCACTTTTTTCTTCATGTCAGCAGTCACAAGTTTTTCGTTGTTTGCATCCATCGCAAAGCCAACGCCGCTTTCTTTCAGACCCAGAACCGACGTACCGGGCTTGAAGTTTTTAGCGGCGTTAAACACCGCCACGTCAACGCGTTTGAGCATCGACGTCAGCATGGTGCCGGGCTGGAGGTGGTTTTGGTTGCTGTCAACACCGATGGCCAATTTGCCGCCGTCTTTCGCCGCCTGGTACACGCCCATGCCCGTGCCGCCAGCCGCTGCAAACACCACGTCAGCGCCCTTTGAGAACTGCGCCTTGGCAAGCTCACCACCGCGCGCAGGGTCGTTCCAGGCAGCGCCTGTGGTGCCGGTCATGTTGGCAAACACTTCGGCTTTTGGGTTGGCGTATTTCACGCCTTGCTCGTAGCCGCACTGGAAGCGGCGAATCAACGGAATGTCCATTCCGCCCACAAATCCGACTTTGCCCGTTTTGCTGGCCAGCGCGGCCATGGTGCCGACCAAAAAGCTGCCTTCCTGCTCTTTAAACACGGTGGACTGCACGTTGGGCAGGTTGACGACCATGTCAACAATGGCAAATTGGAGTTTAGGGAAATCTTTGGCGACTTTTTCGAGCGCGGAGGCCTGGCCAAAACCCATTGCAATAATCGGGCTGGCATTGCGCTCAGCCATGCGGCGAATCGCTTGCTCGCGTTGGGATTCGTTAGTGATTTCAAACTCAAGGTACGGTTTGCCAGACTCTTTCTTCCAGCGCTCAATGCCGTTGTAGCCTGCTTCGTTGAACGACTTGTCAAACTTGCCGCCCATGTCATAAATAATGGCGGGCTGGGCCAGTGCGGCAGCGCTGCCGAGCAAGGCGACAGTGGCGACGGCTGCGATGGCGGAGAAACGGGTCAGCGTTTTTGAAGCAAACTTCATGGTGAATCCTTTGCGTTGAAATAGAAATCAAAGTAAAAAAACGAAAAAACGAAAAAACAAAAAAACAAAAAAACAAAAAACCGAAAAGGCGATATTAAGTCTAAACAGCTAGCAGTTTTACTTAATTTTTTCTAACAAGCATCAGGGCAAACGCGCCATGCGCTCATTCAGTAACAAATAAAGAGCCTCTGCGTTCACACTTCTCATGAACAACGCATTGGCCGCCCGCCCGCTGACACGCCACCAGTCGGCCACCGTCATACCCATAGTGAGCTCGCTCGTGGTTTCCACTTCAACATTGATGAGGCGGCCACTGAAAAGTGTGGGTTGCAAAAGGTATGCCACCACGCACGGGTCGTGCAGCGGCCCGCCGTCGGTGCCGTATTTTTCCACATCAAATCGCTCAGAAAAAGCCAGCATGTCAGCCACTGCTATGGCGCAGCGTGTGCCAACAGCCCGCAGCGCGGCGATGCGGGCATCTGTGGTCAACACCTGGTGGGTTACGTCGAGCGGCAGCATCACAATCGGCACGCTGCTGGCCAAAACCACCTGCGCGGCGTGTGGGTCAACGTAAATATTGAATTCGGCTGCTGGTGTAATGTTGCCACCTTCAAAACAGCCGCCACCCATCAGCACGATTTCTCGCAGGCGAGGGGCGATGCTTGGGGCTTGCTGCAATGCAAGCGCGACGTTGGTCAGTGGGCCAAGCGCGCACAGCGTAATGCTGCCCGAAGGCTGCTCTTGCACGCTGCGCACAATGAAATCAGCCGCAGTACCGCTTTGCAGCCGCATTGTGGGCTCGCTCAAGATGGGACCATCTAGTCCCGTGCTGCCATGTACGTGCTCGGCGGTTACTAACTTGCGCTTTAATGGCTGCGCCGCGCCTGCGTGCACCGGCACATGAGTGCGCCCAGCCAGTTCCAGCACCTTGCAAATGTTGCGCGTGGTGAGCGCAAGCGGCACATTGCCAGCTACTGCGGTGATGCCCAACACCCTCAGCTCAGGCGAGGCCAGCGCCAGCAAAATAGCGACCGCATCGTCTTGACCGGGATCGGTATCGATGATGATATTGCGTGGTGCTGGATGGGGCGGAGTAGTCATGAAATTTAATATACGCTATTAATACAGTAGCTGCTTACGCCCGTATTTAATGGCTAAAAGACATTATTGTTATAAATTCAAGCTACTGCGCCGGAGTGAAGCCGCGCAATGCAAAGCTGCTGTTCTTCGGCCTTTGAATCCAGTTGCTGGCCGGATAGTGCGCCTGGCTGCTTACAGCATGTAGCGTGTACGCATGGCGTGATTGCGCGGATCGGTTGGCGCTGGAGAGGTGCGCAAACAGGCCGTTAAATACGATCAGCGTGCCTTGCCCGGCTTCAAGCCACTGGGCGCTTGACGTGTCCCAATGCACATCCGGCTGCAGCACCTCCAGGGCCAGTTGACCTGCTTCGTGGCCATTTTTTTGACGGCGAAATACCTCGCGCAGGCCGTTCTTGTGCGAGCCTGCAATACCGCCCAGGCACCCGTTGCCCTGATGCGCGTCTTCAATGGCAAACCAGAAACCAACCACTGAGCTTGGTTCGGTGTACAGGTAGGTGCTGTCCTGGTGGCAGTTGACCTCACCGCCAATGCCCGGCTGCTTGAAGATGTACATCGACTGCACCAGCAGCGGATTTTTCAGGCCAATGCTGTCGGCAACACTCTGCAAATCAGCGGTGCGAGAGAACGCGTCAAATACTGGGTCCAGGTCGTGCATGGCGTGGCCAAGCTTGTTGACGGCTTTTGCCAGCGGCAAGGTCAATTTGCCTCGCGCATCATGCGCACCGTCTTCAAAAAACACGCCGATGCCGTTCGCAGACTCTTCAAAGTACGCGTTGCGCGCATGGCTTTGGTCTTGCGTTGAAAACACGGTGTGGCCCGTAGCAGGTGCGTGCTGCTGAACCAGCGCCTGGGCGCGTTCGCGCAGTGCAGCGCATTTGTCTGGCGATACGAAGTTTTCAACCACCAGCGCGCCGTCTTGGGCAAAAGCGTTCAGCGCAGTCTGGGGCAAGCCCATTTCCGCGTTCCACTGGCAGCGCGTAATCACGCAGCGCCTTTTGCGTAGGCGCACGCTATGGCGGCGGCCAGTCTGGCGTTGTTCAGCACCAGTTCAATGTTTGCTGCCAGGCTGTTGCCACCCGTGAGGTCATTGACGCGCGCCAGTAAAAATGGCGTGGCCGCTTTGCCGGTGATGTGCTGGTCGTCCGCTTCTTTCAACGCCTGCGCAATTGCGGCGTCGATGGTGTCAAGCGGCATGGCAAAAGCGTCGGGAATCGGGTTGGCAACCACCAAACCGCCCGCCAGTGCCATGCCCCATTTGGCATGCATGACGTTTGCAATCGCCTGGGCAGTGTCCAGCCGATAGTCCACACCAAACGCGCTTTTGCGCGTAAAAAAGGCGGGTAAGCTGTTGGTTTGAAAACCAATCACCGGGACGCCGTGCGTTTCAAGGTACTCGAGCGTCAGGCCGAGGTCAAGAATAGACTTCGCACCCGCACACACCACCGCTACCGGGGTGCGCGCCAACTCCTGTAAATCGGCCGACACATCGAAGCTGTGTTGCGCACCCCGGTGTACGCCGCCAATGCCGCCTGTGGCAAACACCGCGATGCCCGCCATGTCGGCCAGCATCATGGTGGCCGCCACAGTGGTTGCCCCTGACTGTTTCGCGGCCACTACAAACGGCACATCACGGCGGCTGACCTTGATGGCCTGGTGGCCAAGCTTGCCGAGCATTTCAATCTCCGCCGTATCCAGTCCCACTTTTAGCCGCCCGCTCATAATCGCGATGGTCGCGGGTACGGCGCCATGTGCGCGCACTTCTGCCTCTACCCGCAATGCTGTTTGCACGTTCTGCGGGTACGGCATGCCATGCGAGATGATGGTGGATTCCAGCGCCACCACCGGCCCGCCCACTTCAATCGCGTGGGCCACGTTGGGGTGAATGTCCAAGTATTGGTTGATCGTCATGGAAGTATTAAACCTGCTCAAGTCTTTACCATCAACCGCGATACGTTGGCCACGCTCAAATCCGGGTGATTGGCGGCGCTGCTTGTCATGGTCAATGCTGCGCAAGCGTTGGCGAAGCGTACCGACTGCTCCAATTGCCAGCCTGCAAGCGCCCCGTGCACCAGCCCGGCTGTGAGTGCATCACCCGCGCCGTTAGAGTTGACTGGGGTAACCGCCAGCGCGGCAACATGGCCACTTGCATCGCTGCTGCGTTGGTGCCAGCTCACGCCGCTGCTGCCCAGGCTCACCACTGCGTTCTCCACCCCACGGGCGCACAGGTTTTGTGCCGCTGTTTGCGCCTGGCCTGCATCGCTGACCTGCAAGCCAGTGAGTGTTTGCGCCTCAAGCCGATTGATTTTTAGTGTGTGAACCGCCTGGAGCCAAGGCAAAATTTTCTTGCATTTAAGGCCTGAAACCCCATCAACAAATACCGGCAGGGCGCTTTTGGCCGGCCCCGCGCACTGCATCAGCCAGCCAATCGCCGCTTCGCTCAAATTGCAGTCCAGCACCCAAGCGCTCGCGGTGGCCAGAAAACCAGCATGGCGCGCAAGCTCGATGGCGTCAAGCAAGTCGAGCACCGCCATGTCGTTCACCGCGCCGAGCAGTGCGCCGTCTTGCTGGTGCAGCGACAAATACGAGCCGCTTGCCAATCCGGGAAAAATGCGGCACTTGGATACGTCCACCCCAGCGCTGCGGGTGCGGTTCAGCAAGAACTGGCCCTGCAAATCATCACCGACTGCGCCGATCAAATGCGCAGCTTCCCCCAGGCGCGCCAGGTTTTCCGCGATGTTTCGCGCCACACCGCCAGCGGTGGTGCTGATCCGCCCCGGCGTTGAATCGCCCGGCACAAATGCCCGATGCGATCCCGCAGAAATATCCAGATTTATCCCACCAATAACAGCGACGTTCCGTGCGCTGCCAGGCACGCCATCGGGTGTAAAGCTTTGTGTCATGTTTGGCGTAAAGACTTTTCTACAATGAAACCATGATTCTCGTTGCTGGTTCAGCCAATTTAGATTTTGTGGTGCGCGCGCCGCACATCCCGGCACCGGGCGAAACTGTTCTGGGCGGCGGTTTTCGTACTTTTGCCGGAGGCAAGGGTGCCAACCAGGCAGTAGCCTGCGCGCGGGCGGGCGGGGTTGCCACCAGCATGCTCGTGGGCCTGGGTGCCGACAGTTTTGCCCAGCCAATTGAGGCATCGCTTCATGCCGCTGGCGTAAAGCTCCACATTTTCCGGCCTGAAAATGTGCCCACTGGCACCGCGTTTATTTGCGTGTCTGACGAGGCTGAAAACGCCATTACCGTGGCCCCGGGTGCCAACAGCGCTTTGCGCGCCGAGCACCTCCCCGACCTTCGCGGTATTTCGCACTTGTTGCTGCAGCTGGAGACCCCGCTGGAAACCGTTGCCGCCTACGCGCAGGCTGCGCGCAGAGCCGGGGTGTCGGTGGTGCTCAATGCTGCACCCGCACAACCATTGCCGCGTGCGTTGCTGGCCATGCTTGATGTGCTGGTCGTCAATGAAGGCGAATTGGCTACCGTCAGCAGCTGCGCAGGCAGTGTTGCGGATTGCCTCAATCAGCTGCTTGAGGTGCCATGCATCGTGGTAACCCTCGGCGGGCAAGGCTGCTGCGCTCGGCTGAACGGTGGGGCACACGGCGAAACCATTTTGCAAAGCGCATTTGCCATCAAGCCGGTGGACACCACTGCCGCGGGAGACACGTTTTGCGGCGTGCTGGTGGCAAGCCTTGCGCAGCGGCAACTGCTACCGGTAGCGCTTGAGCGCGCGAGCGCAGCTGCTGCATTGGCCTGCATGCGGGCCGGTGCGCAAGACAGCATTCCCACCCGCCGTGAGGTTGACGAGTTTTTGTTCGCACGTGCGGGGGACTCCTTAAACGCAGCCTCTGCCAAAGCCACTTTGGCAAAATTTGCCGGATTCAATGTCTGATTTTTAAACCCTGAAGCATGACCTCAAAAACACCTGTCAAAGTTATTTTCGACACCGACCCTGGCGTTGACGACGCCATGGCGTTGTACTACGCGCTGGCCCACCCTGGCATTGACGTGGTGGGCATCACCACCACGTTTGGCAACGTGTCTGTGGCGCAGGCCGCGGCCAATGCGTTGTACCTGTGCGCGATTGCTGGTTACCCCAATATTCCAGTCGCGCTCGGCGTGGCCACGCCAATGGTCAGGCAAAGCGAAGCCAAGTTTGACTTTATTCACGGCGCTGACGGCCTGGGCAATTTGGCCGAGCGGGTACGTACTACCAACCAGCTTGAGAAGCGCTCTGCAGCGCAATTTATCGTCGACATGGCGCGCGCCCAGCCTGGTCAAATCACGCTGGTAGCGGTTGGCCCATTGGGTAATGTGGCACTTGCTTTGCAGCTCGAACCCGAGCTGCCAAAGTTGCTGCGAGAAGTCATCACCATGGGCGGCACGGTTTTAGAGCCTGGCAACGTCTCACCCGTGGCAGAAGCCAACGTGTGGAACGACCCTCACGCGGCGGATAAAGTTTTTATTGCTGGCTTCAAGCTCACCATGGTGGGCCTGGACGTCACACACCAAGTCATTGTGCCGGTGGCATTGATGAAGGCGATTGCCGACAAGCAGCGCCACATCGCCACTGATGTGCTGGCCCATGCGGTTGGTTTTTACGCTAACTTTTACAGCGGCCTGTACCCGCATGTAGCCAAAATTCATGGCTGCTTCGGCCATGACGTGATGGCCTTTATTTGCCTGACCAACCGCGAGCTGTTCACCATTGAATCAGGCCGTGTGCGCGTGGCACTTGATGGCATTGCGCAAGGCCAAACCATGATGAACCGCAAGCAGTTTATTGACTACCCGCAGGCCGGCTGGGGGCCAGGCATACCCCAAACTGAGGTCTGCATGGCGGTCGATGCACCAGCCTGCCTGGCAGTGTTTGAGCGAACCTTGGCGGGTAATTGGTTAGACAGGTAAATTCTTAAAGCTAAGGAGACGCCCCATGCAGCTTCCCGTGATTGACTACCGCAGCCCCACAGCGGCGCAAGATTTTTGCAGCAGCCTGCACAACACGGGCTTTGGCGTGCTGGCCATGCACCCGCTAGACCAAGTGTTGGTGCAAAGCATCTACGACGAATGGTTGGCGTTTTTTAAAGGCGATGCCAAACACGGCTACGCGCAAGACCCGGTAAAACTTGACGGCTACTTTTCACCGGCCATTTCAGAAACCGCCAAAAACAACACCCAGCGTGACTTGAAAGAGTTTTTTCACATCTTCCCGTGGGGCCGTTACCCGGCTGAAGTGAGCGATGCGGCGCGGCGCTATTACGCCGCTGGCAGCGCGCTGGCTGCCCAATTGCTGACGTGGGTAGAGGAATACTCACCACCAGACGTTAAAGCGGGTTATTCCATGCCGCTGCCCGACATGATTGACGGCTGCGACCAAACCTTGCTGCGTGTTCTGCACTACCCGCCGCTGGTTGGCGCGGAAGAAATTGGTGCAGTGCGCGCCGCAGCACACGGCGACATCAATTTGCTCACCATCTTGCCCGCCGCCAGCGAGCCCGGCCTGCAAGTACTCGGCAACAACCAGCAGTGGCACGACGTGCCGTGTGACTTCGGCCTGTTAATAGTGAACATCGGCGACATGCTGCAAGAAGCATCCGGCGGGTTCTATCCATCGACGGTGCATCGCGTGCTGAACCCAGTCGGCGTTGCACGTACCAAATCTCGCCTGTCATTGCCGCTGTTTTTGCACCCGCGCCGCGAGGTGGTGCTGTCTGAACGCTACACCGTGGGGAGCTATTTTGAAGAGCGCATGAAGGAGCTGCACAGCGGGCAGAAGAATGCCGCTTGATTCAGATAAATTAAGCGTTTTAGCCAATAAATACGGGCGCGAGCAGCTATTATTATAATAGCATTGCAGGCGCCCAAGCCGAGTTGTATCAAGGCTCCAGCGCAATACCCACCACGCGCTCGCCACCACCGATGGTGCCCAGTGATTTGGCCGCACCCGTTTTTAAATCAATCGTCACCCAGCGGCTGGCCATGCTGCCATCGCTGTTCAAAGCCGCAAAAGCTACGTCGCTCAGGGCTTGAATGTCAAACGATGCATTGTTGAACGCCATGCCCAAACTGCCGATGGTAAAAAACTGCCCTGTGTTGGGTGATACCGCCGGCATCACACCTTCGCGCGATCCTTGGGTCACCAGTGCACCAGTCGCAGCGTCCAGCGCAAAGTTGGTGGTGATTTTGGTGTCGGCCTTGTTGTAACTGTAAGCCGCGCCAACCGCCATCGGCGCTTTGCCAAAGTTCACGTCGCCTGCTGCATAGGCCAATTTGCCGTCAGTTTGTACGCCTTCAAGTGTTGCGTTGCCGTCCACCACCGCACCGGCCATCGCGCCGTCGAGGCTCATCAGGGTGTCGAGACTGTCTTTGATATTTGCCATGATTCATTTCCTTGAGTTGCTGATGCCCTGATAAAAAAGTAGCTGCGCGGGGGCACCAGACCGCAAAGCCGTTGGATTTTCTTTTCTAACGCGTGGCGATGGGTGCGACAGATTGCCGAATCTGCTCACAACAACGGCGCGCGGCCCAAAGCACCTGGCCAAGCATCGCGTTGCGGTCGGCAATCACGCTGAGTAGAAGTTCATTGCGGGGGTCGCCGATGGCAAGCATCACGACCAGGCCCTTGCTGGATTCGATCACCACGTTCTGGCAGTCGCTGAGCTCGGCTTCGGCCAGTACGGCCTCCCCCAACGCGAGAATGGAGCTCG
>ENA-OFCF01001073-OFCF01001073.1-metagenomes-genome-assembly--contig:-NODE-1073-length-11116-cov-2.499684_pt1 | contig 11116 bp, 11 predicted proteins | sample MGYA00153387_OFCF01 | MGnify analysis MGYA00153387 | reverse complement strand
TAGCCAGCTCGCTGGCCAAGCATGCCTGGGCGGATGCCCGCGAGCGCTCGGATTTCCCCGCCTTCGCGCCGCATCTGGAGACCTTGTTAGGAATCGCCCGCGAGAAGGCAGAGCTGTGGGGCTACGCGGGCGAGCCCTACGACGCCCTCCTCGACGGCTACGAGCGCGCCACCAGCACGGCGGCGGTGGCCGCGTTATTCGATGCGATGCGCCCCGCCGTGCGGGAAATCGCGGCGCATGCGGTCGAAATTTCCAAGAGCCATGCGCCAAGCCTGCCGGGCGGGCCCTACCCGGTCGGGGCGCAGCAGGCATTCAACGCCCGCGTCGCGGAAGCCGTGGGCTTCGATTTCCAAGCCGGTCGGATCGATACGACGACGCATCCGTTCTGCACCACGCTCGGCCCGCGGGACGTGCGGCTGACGACGCGCTACGACGAGGCGGACTTCACCTCCTCGCTCTTCGGCGTGCTGCACGAGGCAGGCCACGGGCTCTACGAACAAGGCCTGCCAAGCACCGATTTCGGCCTGCCGTCGGGCAGCGCGGTCTCGCTGGGGATCCACGAATCGCAGTCCCGGCTCTGGGAAAACCATGTCGGCCGCTCGCAGGCTTTCTGGGAGAAATGGTATCCGGCAGCGCAGGAAAGCTTCCCCCAGCTCCGGGGATTTCCGCTGGAAAACTTCCTCCGCTACCTCTGGCGGGCCGAGTTCTCACCCATCCGGGTGGAGGCGGACGAGGCGACCTACGACCTACACATCCTGCTGCGCTTCGAGCTGGAGCGGCGGCTGCTGAATGGCAGCCTCGCCGTGGCCGACGTGCCCGCCGCGTGGAACGAGGACTTCCGGACGCTCTTCGGATTTGCCCCGGCGGATGATCGCCACGGCTGTTTGCAGGACATCCACTGGTCCATGGGCGGGCTCGGTTATTTCGCGACCTACACGCTCGGGAACATCCATTCCGCGCAGCTTTTCGCGACGGCAGAATCGGAACCCGCGGTCGCCACCGCGCTCGCGGCGGCGGATTACGGACCGCTGCTCGCCTGGCTGCGGAAGCACGTTCATTCCCGCGGCGCCACGCTCGACCCTGCCGACCTGATCCGCGCCGCGACCGGCCGCCCGCCCGCCACGGACGCTTATCTCGCGCACCTGAAATCCCGCTACCTCTGAATCATGGACCGCGGGCTTTTCATCGTGATCGAGGGCATCGACGGCACCGGGAAATCTTCCCAGGTGAAACGTCTCGGCCAGTGGCTCGCCGCGCAGGGGCGGGACGTGGTGCTCAGCCGCGAGCCGACGGACGGCCCGTGGGGAAAAAAAGTCCGCGAGACGGCAGCGACCGGCCGCCTCTCGCCCGAGGACGAACTCAGCTACTTTCTCAACGACCGCCGCCAGCATGTCGCGGAACTCATCGAGCCGTCCCTCGCGGCTGGAAAAGTGGTCATCCTGGATCGCTACTATTTCTCGACGATGGCCTATCAGGGCGCGCGCGGTTTCGATCCCGCTGAGATCCGGCGACAGAATGAGGTCTTCGCACCCGTGCCGGACCTGCTGCTGATCCTGGATCTGGATGTAGACATCGCTCTGGGCCGCATCGGCTCGCGCGGAGATAGTGCCAACGAATTCGAAAAGCGCGGGAATCTCGAACGCTGCCGCGCCATTTTCCTCACACTCCGCGACGAGCCATTCGCGAGAGTGATCGATGCTGGCGGATCCTTCGACGAGGTCGCGGCGGACGTTCGCGAGGCGCTGGGTAGCCGATAGTTGCAGGCTGCACGGGTGTTCGCGATGTGCATCACCGCTGGCGCTATCCGCAGTGCAAAGCCCCCCACAGACGTTTTATTTTCAATGGGTAGGAGCTGTTTCCACGTTGGTATTCCACCTGCAAAAGACAGTTCATGCCCACCTCACAGGAACCTGATGTCACCGATGCCGCCGAACTCCAACGGGTGCTCACCCGCTACATTGATTCCATCGATGGCTATAAGGAGGCTGCCGAGGTGGTGGAGTGGCCGACCCTATCCGAAGCTTTTCTCGAGATTGCCTCGCGGCGCAAATTGATCGCCGACCATGTAGCGACTCTGATCGCGGGCCAAGGTAAGAAACCCGATGAGAGTGGCAGTCCCGAAGCCATCATTCACCGCTGGTGGTTGCGGACGAGGGCTGTGGTGAGCAATGAGGAATTCCGCACCACCTTGGAGGAATGCGTGCGCGGCGAGAAAGAGCTCTTCCGGACGGTCGATACCGCGCTGGTTCACGGAAATCTGGACCCGGCCCATGCGGCGGTCATCTCCGAGGTGGCTACCGAGTTGCAGGAAACCCTGCTCACTTTCGAGTCCCTGATGGCCGATTAGTTTTCAAATCGTTGCGGGAACGCCGGAGGTTCCGCAACTCAACAAACTCTCCGGCACCAACCATCAACCACCAATACAATGTTAAGCTGGACAATTACCTTCCTCATTCTCGCCCTCGTCGCAGGAGTGCTGGGCTTCAGCGGTATCGCGGGCGCTGCCGCACAAATCGCTCAAATTCTATTCGTCGTCTTCCTGATCCTGCTGGTCGTGTCTGCGATCTCCCGGTCCGCAAAAGGCAAAGCTCCCTGACTCTCTCCCAAAACCACCATCCCATGAACTCATCCCTATCATCCGATCGCCGGGCTTCCGGCCTGCTCCGTCGCGTCCGAGCCGACGTCTCCACCCTGCGCGAGGACATCAGCAGCCTGCTATCTCACACCACCCGGCAGACTCTTCCAAACGGTGCACGGGAGCTCGCGGACCAGGCAAAGCACCAACTCGCCGCCGGCGGTGCCTACGCCGCATCCCGGCTCAAGGATTTCCGGGGCTCTCCGCCAAGCCAATCCGCCAGCTGGGTCGGCGGGGCGCTGGTGGCTGGCTTGGTGGCCTACGGGATTTATGCGCTCTGCCGCAATAGCTGCGCGGCGAACCGCCAACAGAACGAGATTGACGACATCGACGACGACGGTGCGTCCCAAATCTAATAGATCTAATCGCAGAAAAGCCGGACCAGCCAATCATGGCCGGTCCGGCTTTTCGATTTTCGAATGATCAGGCGTGGGAAGCCGCTTCATTCACACCTGAGCGGAAAATACCGCCCGTGGCGATTTTGGTGATCACCGCATCGGCCGCGCCTTCCTCTTGAAGGGTCTCGTCGAGCAGATCGGCGTCGTCACCAAATCCCAAGCAGCTGGCAAATGCCTTGGCCACGCCGTATCCGGCGATTTCGTAATGCTCTATACGATTGGCGGAGGCGATCAGGATGGCATCGCGGACGTCCCCAGGCTGGGTTTCGGAAATGTGCTTGCGAGCTTCGGTCAGGAGCCCGCGCATTGCATCGCAGGTCACATCCATGTGGGAAATGCCGTGGCGGTCAGCGATCACCGCGAGGCGCTCGACGTGGCCGCGGGTTTCCTGAAGATGGTCGGTGAACGCAGTGCGAAGTTCGGGGCAGGTGGCGTCGGATGCCATGTTCGCGAGCACTCCCAGCAGCTGGGTTTCGGCGCTGCGGAGGTCGCTGATCTGGTCGAAGTAAACTTGTTCTAGGGTCGTCATCATATTGTTGGTCGGGTAGGTTTGTCGTCGCCGGAAGTGGCGCGTCGGGACCACTTTCGCACGAGGGGTGCCAAGCACCGGGTTTGAAGTTCTACAAGGCTTCAGCACCGAACTCTGGCCCGCTGGCCGGGCGATCTGCACGACACCTGCGCACATTGCGGGGACGTATCACTAAGTCGCACGTTCGCAGCCCATAAGGGCGTCGGGCATGCAATCTGCAAGGGACACGCGATGATGAGAATACCCTACTTTCTTCTGCTCCTTGCCAGCCCCCTGCTCCTCACCCAGTGCGAACAAAAGCGCAGCACGACCACGGTGACCCCCGCGGGTGACGTGACCTTCGCGCGAAAAACGTTCGAATCCCTGGCTCGCGGGGATTCGGGAGTCGTTTCAAAAATCGACTGGCCGGTCTTCACCACCCAAGGAACAAACATGGGAGCGAACTACACGGCTCTTGCCTCGGAAGTGGAGAAACAACAGTTCACCATCGGTTTCGTGACCCAGTTCGCGACCGCATTCCGGGAAAGCGGCGGCAATCTCGAGAGCTTCATCAACTGGCGCGTTATGGTCAGCGATGCGCTCAAAACCGAGGTCGCCGCGGACTCACCGAACGGGGTGCTCACGGTGACCGTTTCGGAACGCGACGGCGTGGAGCGGGTGTCATCGATCAACGTCGTCAAATAATCGCCCAGTCCGGCTGCGCCGTTTCGAAGCGCATCATCTCCCCGCCAAGCGGATGCCGGAACGCCAGCTTCCAAGCGTGGAGCTGGAGCGGCGGTGACGCGGGGTCCAGCGTCTGCGTGTCTCCCGTCCGCCGGCCAGGAAGGTAGGCGGGATCGCCCGCGACGGGAAAACCCAACTGCCACAGATGGACGCGGATCTGATTGGTCCGGCCGGTGCCAAGCTTCGCTTCCAGCAGACTCGTGCCGTCCCGCAACCGGGCGAGAACCTCGAAGTCAGTCCGCGAGGGCAGTCCCTCGAGCTCGTCGATCACTCGCGTGCCCAGCACGTCCGGCTCCGCGGAGATCGGCGCTTCCGAAAAAAACGTATCATTTGGCGGCTGACCTAGCACGCGGACGAGGTAGCGCTTGTCCACAGCGCCTTCGAGGAACTGCTGCTGGAGCACCCGGCAGAAATGGCGGGTGCGGGCGAAAACCACGAGGCCGGTGGTATTCGCATCCAGCCGGTGGACCGGCCGTGGATACTTGGGCGTGTAAACGAGATTGAGGATGTGCTGGAGCGTATTCCGATGGAAGCGGCCGCTGGCGTGCATCGGCAACGGCGCGGGTTTGTGAATGACCAGGATCGCCTCGTCCTCGAATATCACGCGGATGTCCTTCGCCACCGGCGGCTCCACGTCCGGCGGGAAAATCTGCACCACCCGCTCGCCGCCGCGGACGATGTGGTTTCCCCCCCGGACCTTGCCGCCGTAGTTGACGAAGCGTCCAGCTTCACAACGTGCCTCCCACTCCGCCGCCGGAATTTGTGGGAAGAGTTCGACGAGCGTCTCCAACAGCATCCGCCCATCGAAGGCTGCAGGAACATTGACCGGGCGCCGGTTTTCCGCGGGTAGCGAACCAGGCAAGGGCGTCGTGGCCTTGGCAATCGCAGTGTGCAGCCATTCGATGCGTTCCGCCAGGCGCGCCGGCGCGCTCTTGAAGCAATGCGGGCAGCTCACGCCCTCGACATGCCGCGGATCCTCCTGGTCGGTCGCATCCAGCGGAGCCTGGCAGGCGAAGCAGACCGCGAAATCGGACTCGCGCAGCGCAGGATCCACGCCGACGCGCTGGTCGAAAACGAAGCATTCGCCATCGTAGTGAGCCCCGCCGCATTCCTCGAAATATTTGAGGATGCCGCCATCGAGCTGATAGATTTGCTGGAAGCCCTCGCGCTCCATGAACGGCCCCGCTTTCTCGCAGCGGATGCCGCCGGTGCAGAACATGACGACCGGCTGGTCCTTGAGCGCTGCCGGCAGTTTCCTCACAGCCTCGGGAAATTCGCGGAAGGTCTCGATGTTAGGGATCAGCGCGCCCTTGAAGGTGCCCAGCCGGACCTCGTAGTCGTTGCGCGTGTCCAGCAGGGTCACCGGCCGGCCTTCGTCCAGCCAGCGCTTCAGCTCGCCCGCTGCGATCTTCGGTGACGTGTAATTCGCCGGCCGGATGCTCTCCATGCCGAAGGAAATGATTTCCCGCTTCACCCGCACCAACATGCGGTTGAAAGGCTGCTTTTCGCTGACGCTCACCTTCGGTGCCAGCGCCTCGAGTCCGGGAACCGCGCGCAGCCGGGCGAGGAGCAAGTCGATCGATCCCGCCTCGCCGGCGACGAAAAGATTGATGCCTTCCGTGCTGAGCAGGATGGTTCCCTTCAAGCTCCACGCCTTGCACTCGGCGATGAGCTCCTCGCGGAGATCCTTGAGACCCGAAAGCTCGGCGAAGCAGTAGCAGGAAATGTTCGTAACGGCGGCCACGGCGGGAAAACAGCACGAAGTGCCCCGGCTTGCGAGGGAAGAATCGAACGAGCCGCGGTCCAGTCTACCCGAAGAGCGTGGTGACCGGCACTCCCTTGTCCGCGATCTTGAAGGGCCGCTTGGTGGGCGACATGATGACGGTGTCGTAGGGCAAGCCGAGGGCGTAGGCGATGGTGGCATTGAAGTCCTGCACGCTCATAACGCCGTCCTTGACCTTTCCTCCCGAGGGATCCGTGCTGCCGTGGACCGTGCCACCCTTGATGCCGCCGCCGGCAAGGACGCAGGAGAAGGCACCGGGGTGGTGGTCCCGGCCATTTTGGTTGTCCACTTGGATCTCAGGCGTGCGGCCGAACTCGGTAGCCACCACAACCAGCGTATCGTCAAGCTTGCCGGATTTTGCGAGGTCGGTGATGAGGGCGGCGTAGGCTTGGTCGAACTCCTTGCAGCGGCCTTCGACGCCGGCGAAATTGTCGTAGTGGGTATCCCACCCTCCGAGCTGGACCTCCACAAAGCGCACACCGTTCTGCACCAGGCGGCGGGCGAGCAGGCAACCTTGGGCGAAGCTACCGCTACCATAAAGATCGCGGGTGGCTTGGCTTTCCTGACCGAGATCGAAGGCCTTCAGGTCCTTGGAATTCATCAGGGAAATTGCGTCGCGGTAGAGTTCCTCGTAGGCCTTCACATCAGCATTCGGATAGCGGCCGTGGAATTGTCGGTTCATCTTGTCCGCCAGAGTCAGGCGGCGCTCGAAATTCTCAGGTGTCACCTCGCTGGCGCGCGTCGAATCCTGGAGCCCGTCACCCGGATTGCCGATGGGCGCCGCGGCGAATTTCGCACCGAGAAAGCCGCCGCCCGTGAGTTCGGGAGCGCTGTTCACGGCCACGAAACCAGGCAGTTCGGGGTGGATGCGACCGCCGAGTTTCACGACCCACGAGCCGAGTGACGGGTGCTTGATGGTCCCCCGCATGTCGTAGCTGGTGTGCATGATGTAGGCACCTTGCTCATGGGCTCCCTGGGTCGAGCTCATCGAATTGACGACACAGACCTTGTCCATCACGTCTGCGGTTTTCTTGAGGTAATGACCGACCATGATCCCGTCCGCCTTGGTTGGGATGGCCTCTGTCTTACCCATGACCTCCTTCTTCTTGGGCTTGGGATCGAAGGTATCCAAATGGCTCATGCCGCCGGCCATGAACAGATAGATGACATTCTTCGCCTTGCCCCCCTTGACCGTGCCCTCGGGCGCGGCACTGGCGAGCGTACCGCCTAACATCGGGAACAGATGCACGCCCAGGTAAGCGCGGGCGGCGTTGGAGACGAATTGGCGGCGGGTCAGCTCGTCGGCTTTGAGGAATGGATTCATGGCAGTGGGTTTTATTGGAGGAAGAGAAACTCGGAGGACATCACCAGCGCGGAGACCATGTTGCGATAGCCTGCCTCGCCCTGGGTCTTCACCTCGTCATGCATCCAGCCCATTTCCTCCGTGGTCGGCGGCCGATTAAGGATGGCGATGTAGAGGCGGCGGATCTTCTCCTTTTCGGTAGTCGCGCCTTCGAGGGATTTGTAGAGGTGGGCTGTGGGCTGATTGACCAGTTCGCGCTGCACAAAGCCGTTTATCAGCGACAGCACCTGCCCGACATTCGGATCCTTGCTGGAAGCATCCACCACCTCGCGGTCCGAAGAGCCGAACAGGTAGAGGAAATGGTCGCGGGGTGCGGGCGATGGCAATTCGGAGGCGCGGACCTTGGCGTCCTTGTTATAAACCTTCACCTGCTGCATCCCCATCATGGATTCACTGGTGCTGGCGCTTTGTCCGCCGCTTTGAACCTCGCTGAGAAACTTGCCGAAATACGCGCGGAAATCGCGTTCGGATTTGAGGGCGAGCACCTCCTTCGAGAGCTGGCTCATCGATTTCTTGCCGGTGAGGACGGGCTTCCCGTCCACGATGATTCGGTCGTCCAGCGTGCGGGGTGCCTGCTTATCGGGATCGCCCGCAGCGAGTGTGATGAGTGAATCCCAGATCTGCTCGGAGGAAAGCCGCTCGATTTTCCGACCGTGGAAATCATCTCCCCCCTCGACCGAGGACGGATTTGGATTGGTGCCGAATTGAAAGGTGGTTGTCAGCAGAAGCACGTTCTGGAAGGCGCGGAGGTCGTAGTCGAGATCAACCATGAGCTTGCCGAGCAAATTGATCAGCGCCGGTGTGTTCGTCTTATCCGCCGGAATGTATTCGTCCACGGGTTCGTAAATCCCCTTGCCCATCACGCGCTTCCACATGCGGTTGGCGATGACGGTGGGGAACTGACCGTCGGATTTGGTGACGATCCAGTCGGCAAATTTCTCACGGCCATCATCACCCTCCTTTTTCTCAGACATGCGCACGGCGCGACCGAAAGGCGTGCGCGCACCGACTACTTCGCCGGGAGCGGCATCGCGGTATTGGTAGTCCTCCGGCAGCTCGATCCGGCCCTGACCGCCGCCGCCGAGCGACATGCCGTAAATCTTGTCCCACAGCACTTGAGCGGCGCTGTATTCGACACCTCGGGCCTCCTTGCGTCCGTTGATTTCGTCCCAGAGCGGTTGCATATTTGCCTGACTGATCGTGGACTGGCCATGGGTGAAAGCTGCGAGTTGATAGAAATCATGGCGCTCGGTGGTGCCGAAGGGATCGTCGTGGCACTGAGCGCATTCCATGCGCGCACCGAGGAAAACACGCATCGTGTTGGAGAGATTATCCAACGGCATACCGCGGTCGCGCGTGTAGTAACCGACAGCCGCAGTCTTCGGGTCCCAACCATCACCCGAAGAAGAGATCAGTTTACTGGTGAATTCATCCCACGGCAGGTTTTGCGACATCGCACTGCGGACCCAGTGGCGGTAGGGTTCATACGTCACCGAGGTGCCTGTTCGGCCATCGGTGATGCGCAACAGGTCGAAAACCCAGTTTGTCATGTGGCTGGAGTAGCCTTTTGAATTCAAGAGATAGGCCACCAGCGCCTCGCGTTTGGCGGGATCCTCGATTTCCAAAAAGGCCAGCGCCTCTTCCGCAGTTGGAATGCGGCCGACCGAGACGAGAAAGGCGCGGCGTAGGAACGTCGCGTCGTCCGTGACGGCGGGCACGGGAAGTTTCTTCGCCCGATAGAACGAAGCAATCTGCTGATCAATCTGCAGCGCCGCTTTTTTGAGCAAAGCGGGATCCACCGGAGGCTTCACAGCGGGAGATTCCTGGGCAAGGGCAACTCCGAGGGAGGCGGCCATCGCCGCCGAAGTGAGGGTGAAAAAACGTTTCATGGGTTTCAAGCTAGTGGTCCAGAATAGAATCCGCGCCTACGAAGTCAATCTGCCGTTTCTCCATAGTTTACGGTAAATAATTCCCTTAAAATCGGAACATCTGCAGCGGCCCAAGCCAAGCGTTCCCAATCGTCTCGCGCCACCCAGACCAGTGCGTCATGTGCGATTGCCTGAGGGGTCCCAGTCTTAATCCGGCATCGATACGGCAGGAGCCGAATGCGGATACCATCGTAGGCCCACTCCACCGGTTGGAGGGTCGAGAGGATTTCCACTTCCACGTTGAGCTCTTCCCTTAATTCCCGATCAAGGGCGGCTTCCGGGGACTCGCCCGGGTCCACCTTGCCGCCGGGAAATTCCCACAGGCCAGCGAGATGTTTGCCTGCCGGACGCTGGCAGGCCAGCAGTTCACCCACCGCATTCTCGATCACCCCACACACAACGTCGATCATCCGCCGGGACGCTGGCCGACCCGCCACCTGCCAGTCAATCGTCCCGACACGAAAAAACCGCCGGAGGTCGTCCGGCGGCTTTTGAAAAATCCAAGGTCGTAATTAAATCAGGCGAGTGTGCCTTCTTCCTTTTTCTCCTTGTCGCATTCCTTGTCGCACTTTTCAGCGAGGGTGCCTTCTTCCTTCTTCTCCTTGTCGCATTCCTTGTCGCACTTTTCAGCAAGGGTGCCCTCTTCCTTCTTCTCCTTGTCGCACTCCTTATCGCATTTTTCAGCGTAAGTGCCTTCCTTCTTCTTATCGTCCTTTTCGCACTTGTCGCAGTCGGCAAAGGCGGGAAGGACCATGAATGATGCGCAGAGCGCGGTGAGGATCAGTTTCATATGTGTGGTTTGTTTTTCTGGTTGGTCTGTGGAAATCAAATTGCGCTGGCAAACTATTCGGCAGTTGGAGCTGCGCCAACAATATTTATTCCAGGGAAATTTCATCCCGGTATCCGCTGGAAACGCCACTCACGGCCGGATGTTTCTCCTCAATCCAATTTCTTTCCTGCCGCCGGGGCGGCTACGTGATTGAGCTTGGCCCCGCCCGACGGCTGGCCTATTTCCCGCGCCTTTCCAGTGTCGTTCACCGTTCTCGCCATCGATTCCACGACGTCCGCTCGCTGCGGTCGGCTGGAGTTGCCCCATGGCACGGTGGAGACGCCGATCTTCATGCCGGTCGGCACCCAGGGGACGGTCAAAACGTTGCATCCCGCCGAGCTGGAGCTGCTCGGAGCGCAGATAATCCTTGGGAATACCTATCACCTCTGGCTGCGGCCGGGCCACGAGCTGATCCGCGACCTTGGCGGGCTGCACGGGTTCAGCACGTGGCGGAAACCGATGCTCACCGACTCCGGAGGCTTCCAAGTCTGGTCACTCGCCAAGCTGCGCAAAATCACCGAAGAGGGCGTCCGCTTCCAAAGCCATCTCGACGGTAGGAAAATGCTGCTGACGCCGGAGCTCAGCATGGAAATCCAGGCCGCTCTCGGTTCCGACATCGCGATGCTCTTCGACGAGTGCCCGCCCTACCCGTGTGACGAGGCCTATGCCGCCAAGTCGCTCGCACTCACTTCCCGCTGGGCTGCCCGCTGCAAAGGGTGGGTCACCGAAAACCAACCCCGCTCGGGCGAGGGCGCGCAGCAGCACTTCGGCATCGTCCAAGGCTCGATCTACGCCGATCTGCGCGAGCAGTCCGCCCGGGAGCTGGTCGCGCTCGACTTCGACGGCACGCTCGCGCCGCTCGTCGACGACCCGGACGACTCGCGGATGCTGCCCGCCGCCGCGACCGCGTTGACCGTCCTCGCCGAGG
>ENA-OFCF01001072-OFCF01001072.1-metagenomes-genome-assembly--contig:-NODE-1072-length-11116-cov-2.971431_pt1 | contig 11116 bp, 14 predicted proteins | sample MGYA00153387_OFCF01 | MGnify analysis MGYA00153387 | reverse complement strand
TATGAAAATATGTTCTCTAATTTTAATTTATTTTAACAATTCTTTTGCGTGAATTAATGCCGATTCTGAAATATTAACTCCTGAAAGCATTTCAGCAATTTCGCTGATGCGCTCGTCAAAAGTAAGTAATTTTAAATCAGATTGTGTTTGATTGTTGATAGTGGTTTTGAAAACCTTAAAATGTTCTTTTCCTTTGCCTGCTATTTGTGGTAAATGCGTTATCGCAAAAACCTGCATTGTTAAACTCATTTTTTTCATTATTAATGCCATTTTATTGGCAATTTCGCCTGAAACTCCTGTATCAATTTCATCAAAAATAATGGTTGGAAGCTTTGAATATTCAGCAAGAATTGATTTTATGGCCAGCATTATTCGCGACATTTCACCTCCCGATGCTACTTTTTTCATCAATCCAAAATCCGAACCTTTGTTGGCAGAAAATAAAAATTCAATTGCGTCTGTTCCGTTACTAAAAAAAGATTTTGAGCCTGACAACTGAATTTTAAACTGGGCATTAGGCATTCCGAGCTGCGACAAAATAGATAATAATTTTTCGGTTAATTTTGGGATAGCCTCACTTCTTTTCTGAGAAATTATAGCCGCTTTTTCATTTAAAATATTCTCGGTGTGCCTGATAATTTCATTTGAATTTTTAATTTCAAAATCCAGACTATCTGCAACAATAATTTTGTTTTCTAAAACATTTTGTATGACAATTAATTCTGAAACCGACTGCACCTGATGCTTTTTTTGAAGGTTGTAAATTACATGAAGTTTAGCGTTTATTATCTCCAGCTGATTGGGGTCATTTAATAAATTTTCAGAAGTGTGATTCAATTCAGAAACGATGTCGTCAAATTCTATCAGTAAAGAGTTGGTGCGTTCGTATAATAAATTGTAATGAGGACTAATATTTGCTAATTTTTGCAAAGCAGTCTTTACTTCTTTCAGATTTTGCAAAATTCCAAATTGCTCGGTGTCGGAAAGCGCTATTGATTTCTGTAAGTTTTCTTTAATGAATTCAACATTGTTCATTTGTTCAAACGCAATTTCTAAAACTTCTTGTTCACCTGAGATTAATTTTGCACTTCTTAACTCTTCAAGCAAAAACGCATTATAATCTTGTTCTTTGATGGCTTCAGCGCGTTGCAGATGTAAATTATTTAAATTTAATTTTTCTTTTTTAAATATTTTCAAATGCTTTTCAAACTCTAAAACCAATTCTTGATTGTTGGCAATGGTGTCAATAATTTTGAATTGCATTGTTTCTTCGGACAATTCTTGTGTTTGATTTTGCGAATGAATATCAATTAAAAAAGTGCCTAATTCCTGAAGTTCCTGCAAATTAACCGGACTATCATTTATAAATGCCCGAGATTTTCCAGTTGGTAAAATTTCACGTCTAATGATGGTATGATTTTCAAAATCAAGGTCATTGGTTTCAAAAAAAGATTTTAAATTGTATCTGGAAAGGTCAAAATTTGCTTCGATAATACATTTTTCATCTTTGAATTTTAACGAAGAAAGATCTGCGCGTTTTCCTAGAACCATGCCTAAAGCGCCAAGAAGTATTGATTTTCCTGCTCCAGTTTCGCCAGTGATTGTAGAAAAGCCTTCTGAAAAACTAATTGATAACTTTTCTATTAAAGCATAGTTTTTTATGGAAAGTGAAGTGAGCATTTTAAAATTTTAGTTACTTTATAATTACTCCAAAAATAACAATTAAAACTTGATATTTGACCATCTTATCGCATTTGATGGTGAAGTTCTGTTTAAACTTTCAATTAAATCGGCAGTATCTATTTTTGGACCACCTGAAAAAATAGAAATAATTTCGTCAGATTTTGCATCAAAAAACAAACGTGCTACAAACGAATTGGGTCTGGCGTTGTTAATTACTTCCAGATTTATTAAAGCTTCTTTTATGGTTTGTTTGCCTAATTTAATATCCTCAAACATACGATCTAAACCCGCAAAATTATATTGAAAAGAGCCTAATCTGGCTTGTTCGAATAAAGTTGATAATAAATCGTTAACAATAAAAAATCTGTTTTGATTGCCTTCTGATTGATTCCAGCCCTTAAATCCAATGCCTTGGCAGGTGTTTACAATTTCTTGTGCAGACAATAGTGCCTCTGTACCACCCAGTTTAGAAAAAGAATCTGCATCAAGGGCAATGATTATATTTGCATAAAAAGCTATAACTGCCATTAAATTACTGTCTGCACTGTTTGGATTATATATTAACGGTTCGAATTCTGTGTATTTAAAAGTAAAATCTTTATCGTTATAATTAAAAATCGGTGTGTTGTACTGTGAGCCAAAAACGGGCCTGGACGACTGCACTTGTAAGGTGGCCGTAAATTGATTGTTATCAAATGCAGACACGTTTATAAAAAAAGAACACTCAATTTTCTCTTTTTGTTTAAAGTTTAAATTTGAAAATTTTGTTTTTATAACAAATTCATTGAGTGGCATCGGAATTAATTTTTACTCTCGCGTTCAACTCCTGCGCTGAAATTTGAAAAACTAAAAAAAACGAACCTAAGATTAGTAAATTACGCATAAAAAAAATCTTTAATTTTATTCAGAATATCTGCTGCGACTTCTTCTTTTGACTTTAAATTCATTGTTTCGATTTTGAAATTATTGTCTATAAATGTAACTTTATTAGTTGGTGTGCCAAAACCGGCTCCTTTGTCCTGAAGGGAATTTAAAACAATTAAATCCAGATTTTTTTTTTGAATTTTTGATTTTGCATTTTCGATTTCGTTTTCGGTTTCTAATGCAAAACCAATTAAAAACTGGCTGGTTTTTTTCTGACCTAAATAAGCCAGAATATCTACAGTTTTTTCTAATTCAATCGAAAAATTAGCGTCTGATTTCTTAATTTTTTGAGTTGCAATAACCGTTGGTTTATAATCAGCAACTGCTGCCGCAGCAATAAAAACGTGAGAATCATCAAAATATTTTGCTGAAGCCAGAAACATTTCGTTTGCCGATGTTACTTTTATAACCTGAACGGAATTATTCTCGATTATACAATGTGTTGGTCCTGATATCAAAATTACGTCAGCCCCCAAATTTGCGGCACAATTGGCAATATCAAAACCCATTTTCCCTGTTGAAAAGTTTCCTATAAAACGAATTGGATCTATCAATTCATAGGTTGGTCCTGCCGTAATTACAATTTTTTTTCCTTTTAAAGGCAGTTTACGCTGAAGGTCGTCTTCAATAAAAGCAACAATATTTTCGGGCTCGGCCATTCGACCTTCACCAGACAAGCCGCTTGCAAGTTCACCAGTTTCAGCGGGAATTAAAATATTTCCAAACGATTGAAGTGCCTGTAAATTAGAAGTTGTAGATTGATGTTTGTGCATATCCAAATCCATTGCAGGTGCAAAATAAACAGGACATTTTGCAGACAAGTAGGTCGCCAGAAGCAGATTATCACAATTTCCGCTAACCATCTTTGACAAGGTATTTGCCGTGGCGGGGGCAATCAAAATCAAGTCGGCCCACAACGCAATTTCAACGTGATTGTTCCAGATTGCATTTTTATCTTCCTGATTATAAAATTCTGAGTTTACTGGATTTTTGGACAAAGTAGACAGCGTTAATGGTGTAACAAAGTCTTTGGCTGACGGTGTCATAACTACTTTAACGTCAGCGCCTTTTTTGACCAGCAATCTAACTAAAAAAGCAGCTTTATAAGCCGCTATTCCGCCAGAAATTCCTAGTACAATTTTTTTATTTTTTAAAACTGACATTTTTGTGAATTTTTGATTTAGGATTTTACAATCATAAATAATTCAAGTTTTAAAATCCTAAATCTAAAAGCCAAATGCTAAAATCATTTAGCTTCTCTGTGATAAATTTTATTATCTAACCATTCCTGAACGGCTAATGCATGTGGTTTTGGTAGTTTTTCATAAAATTTTGAAACCTCGATTTGTTCTTTGTTTTCAAAAACTTCTTCTAAACTGTCGTTATACGTCGCAAATTCTTCCAATTTTTCAGTTAATTCTTTTTTAATTTCAGAATTAATTTGATTTGCTCTTTTAGCCATAATTGTTATCGCCTCATATACGTTTCCAGTGGGTGCTTCAATCACTGTTTTGTTATAAGTTATTGTGTTTACTGGAGCATTCGTTTTCTTTAAATCCATGACTTTTTATTTTGAAAATTGTTTTAAATCCGTTTGTATTTTAGCCATCATATTGTCGGCTTTTATTTTAAATTCGCTATTTGCATTAAATTTGAGTAATGAACTATAGGCTTGTTCAGCTTCGTGCAATCTGGTTTCCATTTTCGCAGGTACGCTGTTTATTGCTAAATTATAGGAAGATGAAAGTCTGTAAAAAAGTGCTTTTTCTTTGTAAGGTGTACCAGGAAATTCGCTGATAAAATTATTAAAGGCCACCATTGCCGACTTATAATCCGAAATATCATTATATTGTTTTGCAATTTCAAATGCTTTAAATTCTAATTTTTCCCTTAATGCCTTTACAACAGAATTTGCATCGTTCATAAAAACTGAAGTCGGGTAAATGTCTATAAAATTCTGAAATTTATCAATTGCTTTATTAGTGTCATTTTGATCCAGACTATAAATTGGCGACAATTTTGAGTAGCATACCGCCGACAAATAGTAACATTCTTCTGTTTTGTCACTTTTTGGATAGCTTGTTACAAAACTTTCGAATTGATAGGCCGCTGAAACATATTGTTTTGTCTTATAAAATGACTGAGCATACATATAATACATTTTTTCTGACTCTGGTTTTCCGCGAAATGATGATGAAATTTGCTCAAAAAGCCGAATCGCTTTGTCGTATTTATTTGCTTCATATAGTTTTTCGGCAAGCTGGTATTTTAATGCAACATCTTCAGATTTGAATGCTTTTTGGAATTCACTGCAGGAGCAAAAGAACATTATAAAAAGCAAAACAGCAATAAATTTCTTCATTATTTTATATGGTTTTATTGAATTTAGTACTTTTAAAAACCAAATGCAAATTTAGTGATTAAATGCAGACTACAAAACATTTTTTTAATTTTGAATTTTCTTTATAAAATGTTCGATTCTTCGTGATAAATCTTCGTTTACTGCAACCAGTGGCAGACGAACTGTGTTTTCCGATAACCCTAAAACACGATGAATTTCTTTAACACCTGCCGGGTTTCCCTGTTCAAAAATCAAATCAATAGCGTCAGACAGCATATAATGTAGTGCAAATGCATCTTTCGTATTGCCCAAAAGACCAAAACGCACCATATTAGAAAATTCTTTCGGAAAACCTTCTCCTATAACAGAAATAACGCCTGATCCTCCTGCCAAAATCATTGGAAGTGTTATCATATCATCGCCAGAAATAACTAAAAAATTACTCGGTTTTGTCTGGATAATTTTCATCGCCTGAACAAGATCTCCCGCTGCTTCCTTGATTCCAACTATGTTTTTAAAATCGTTTGCCAGTTTAACGACCGTTGCAGGCAACATATTACTCGCAGTTCGTCCGGGTACATTGTACAAAATTACTGGAACTGGCGAGACTTTCGCTATCGCACTAAAATGTTGATAAATACCATCCTGCGTAGGTTTATTGTAATAAGGTGAAACAGATAAAATAGCCGAAAAGGGACTAAAATCACGCGTTTTTAACTCATCTACAACTAGTTGAGTGCTGTTGCCTCCAACACCCAAAACCAGAGGCAAAAGTCCCTTGTTTGCATCAACAATAGTTTTGATTACCAATTCTTTTTCGGTGGCGGTTAAAGTTGCTGGTTCGCCAGTTGTTCCAAGAATTACTAAATAATCAACGCCACCATCGGTAACAAAATTAACGATTCTGATAAGTGCCTCTACATCAACTGAAAAATCTTTTTTAAATGGTGTTACCAGTGCCACACCTGTTCCTTCAAATAGTTTCATTTTTTTATATTTTTTTTAATATTTTTAAGTATTTTAATAATTCTGAAATAAAAATCTTATAATTTTCGACATTTGATTGAATTATAAATTGATTCAGTCTTACATCAATTGATGAAAAACCAACTTTAAAACTCGCTTTTGATTGAGCACTTACTAAAATTAAAGCTGCTTTTTCGGCATCATAATAATTAATCAATAAATCAAATTTTTGGTTTGTAAAATTTTTTACGTCTTGATTGTTATTGCTTCCATTCCATTTCAAATCTTTATTCGAAAAAATCGGAAACAAAAATTGATCAGCTTTCTTAATCGAATTTCTAAACAGCAAAATGTGAATATCGTTTTTTAAAAATCCAAAATCAATTAGATTCTTAATGAGATTTTCTTTTTCAAAAAAATAGGTTTCATCAATTAAAATTCCAATATTTTTAATTTTATCTGAGGTCGGAAAATGAGGATTTTGAATATAATTATTTCTTAACTTTCTTTTTAAAAAAAAATCCTTGCAAAAATCTAAAAACATATTACTTTTACTAAAATTACAAATTTAATTAATTCGGAGGTATTTAAGATGGTAAATCTAAAAAAGTATAAGGTTTTATTTCAAAATTTTGGATTATTCTTAACACTTTTAGTTGTTTTTTCGTGCAATTCGCATAAAATGACAGTAACAAAGGTTGAAGGAAAGCTCATAAACATAAATAAAACTAATAATGAAAATAAAGAAGTAGAAGACTATATTAAACCTTATCGGGAAAAAATTGACGCCGATTTGAATGCGGTTCTGGCAATTGCACCTCAAACTCTGGACAAAAGTGGTTTATGGCAATCTACGATTGGTAACTTGTTGGCGGACGTTACTTTACAGAAAGGAAATGTAGTGTTTAATAAACGAGAAAATAAATCAATTGACATTTGTTTGCTTAATTTTGGCGGTATCCGAGCGATAATAAATAAAGGAGAAGTTACTGCCAGAACTGCTTTCGAAATTATGCCTTTTGAAAATAGCTTAATCGTTGTGGCATTAAATGGAACTCAGATTCTGGAAATAGTCGATTATCTGATAATAACAAAAAAAGCTCAGCCGCTAAGTGGAATTACATTTACAATCAGTAAAAGCAAAGTTGCCAAAAATATTTTAGTACAGGGAAAACCAGTTGAACCAGATAAAATTTACTATGTTGCCACATCAGATTATTTATCAAATGGTGGCGATAATATGATTTTTTTTAAAAATGGGTCGCAGTTTTTCGACTTAAATTATAAATTACGAAATATTTTAATTGATTATTTTAAAGATGTCGATAGTATTCCGTTAATCAATGACATTAGGATAACCGCAGAATAATTGGCGCTGACAATAATGCAAGGTTGACAGTTAAAAAAAATGCCAATATTTAATTTAAAAAATTAAATAATAAACGCTATTGAAGTGTTTAAAGTTATCCGGCTCAATATTTCTATCGGTACGACCTTTTTAATTAAATCAAAAGAAAATTTGTTTTCAAATTCTTAAAGATTTTTAATCCAAAACCATAATGATTGCGCTCAAAGGAAAAAATGTTTATCTGCGGGCACTTGAACCAAAAGATTTAGAATTTATTTATGCCATCGAAAATGACGAATCGGTATGGGAAATAAGTCATACGCAAACGCCCTACAGCAGGTTTTTGGTGAAACAATATCTCGAAAATGCCAATCAAGATATCTATGAAGCCAAACAATTGCGATTGGCAATTTGCAATTCAGATAATGATTTTGCAATAGGTTTAATTGATTTGTTTGATTTTGATCCAAAAAACAATCGTGCAGGAATTGGGATTTTAATTCAAAATAATAAAGACAGAAATAAAGGTGCAGGCACAGAATCGTTGTCTTTGCTACTTCAATATGCATTTTATAATTTGAATCTCAATCAACTTTATGCAAATATCGACACTGAAAACGAAAATAGCTTAAAGCTTTTTGCTAAATTTGGATTTAAAAAAATTGGAGTCAAAAAACAATGGAATTTTGTGAATGGCAAATATAAAGATGAAATTTTGTTCCAATTAATTCGTAAATGATTTAAAATTAAAAAATGAAATTAAAAAAAATACTTACAATATTCTCGATAATTCTGGTTAGTGCTGCTTCAATTTATGGCTATATTATTTATCGGCAAATTTTCGCAGGCAATACCAATTTCGATTCTAAAGAAATTTTTGTTTACGTGCCAACAACTGCTAATTTTGAAGATGTAGTTGCAATGATAACACCATTTGTCAAAGATATTGAAAGATTTAAAATGGTTGCCGAAAAAAAATCATATCAAACCAACATAAAAGCAGGTAAGTTTTTATTAAAAAATGGAATGAACAGCAACGAAATTATCAATTCGTTGCGGCAAAATGTTGCAGTCGATTTGGCTTTTAACAATCAGGAACGATTAGAAGATTTTGCCGGCAGAATCGGTTCTCAAATCGAAGCCGACAGTTTGTCGCTGCTATCGGCATTCAAAGAGCCAAAATTTTTAGAGGAAAACGGTTTTACAGATGAAAATGTTTTGAGCATGTTTATACCAAATTCGTATGAGTTTTTTTGGAATATAAATGCAACAAAATTTAGAGATAGAATGGCAAAGGAGTACCGAAAATTCTGGACATCTGAAAGAATTGAAAAAGCAAAAAAATTGAATTTAACACCCATTCAGGCTTCGATTCTGGCGTCAATTGTGCACAAAGAAACAGTTAAAAAAGACGAAAGACCACGAGTTGCAGGCGTTTATCTGAATCGTTATGCAAGAGGAATCAGGTTAGAAGCCGATCCAACTGTGATTTATTCCGTAAAAAAAGCTAAAAATGATTTTAATATCGTTATAAAAAGGGTTTTGTACAAAGATTTAGTAACCGATTCTCCTTACAATACTTATAAATATCCGGGATTGCCGCCAGGACCAATTGCAATGCCCGACATTACGGCTATTGAGGCAGTATTAAATCCGGAAAAGCACAATTATATTTATTTTTGTGCCAGTGTAACCAATTTTGGCTATCATGAATTTGCTGTTACAGCTGCTCAACACGAGGTAAATCGTCAAAAATATGTAGCTTGGGTCAACAAACAAGGCATAAAACGATAATTTTGAAATTTATACAATTTTTGTTTTTGACGATTTTTATTTTCTGCTCTGATGGTATTTTCGCTCAAAACAATTTTGACAATTTTCTAAAACCAGCTGATTCATTAGACCAAAACAAACTCAAAATTTTAATACTTGCAGAAAGTGCATTGGTTACTTCTGGTTTAATTGGATTGCATCAGTTATGGTATAAAAACGATCCGAAATCAGATTTTCATTTTATAAATGACAATTCAGAATGGCTTCAAATGGACAAAGTTGGTCATGTTTTTTCAAGCTATCATATTGGAAGAGCAAGTGCCGAAAGCTTTAAATGGGCTGGAGCAAGCAAAAAAACACAATTAATTTACGGAGCAACTCTCGGTTTTTCATTTCTGTCTGTTGTTGAAATATTTGACAACTATTCCGCGGAATGGGGCGCTTCAGCTGGTGATGTGATTGCCAATGCTTCGGGAACCATATTATTTATAGGACAGGAATTGATTTGAAAAGAACAACGAATTACTCCAAAATTCTCTTTTCACCAAACGGATTATGCATCATTGCGACCCAATGTTTTGGGAAGTTCGTTTTCAGAGCAAATTATGAAGGATTACAACGGTCAGACTTATTGGCTTTCGGTAAACATAAAATCATTTTGTAAAAATTCCAAAATACCAAAATGGTTAAATCTGGCTGTGGGATATGGAGCCGACGGAATGATTACTGGAAATGAAACTCAATTAAACACTTTTTTATCACCACAACAGACCAGAATCAGACAATTCTATCTAAGTTTTGACGTCGATTTAACAAAAATTAGCACAAAATCACACATTTTAAAAACTTTTTTCTCTATTTTTAATACTATCAAAATCCCAGCTCCAACGATTGAAATCAATAGTTCGGGAAAATTCAAATTCCACAGTTTGTACTTTTAACAAAATTTAACACACTGATTTTCAAGTTTATATTATAATTTGTATCTTTGTGCCGTAGAAATTTCCAGATGTGACAGGCTGGAAGAAAAACAATTTATGATAAAAAAGTGCATCTATTATATCAGTATTGCAATTATTGTAGCTTTTATTAGCTCGGGTTTTCAAACTTTAGAAAACCATAAACCAACTTGGTTTTTCAAAACCAAAAATGAAGTTACTCTTTATTTATTTCCATCGCAGGAAGTAACAGAATATTCCAGTTTTAACGCTCCTTTTTCAGGAAAAACATTCACAGGTTTTAAAGAAGCTTTGGCATTCAGAGAATCTCAGGGTCAATTCAAATTAATCAATTCTTTAGGTTATATGGGCAAATATCAGTTTGGTATTTCGGCTCTTAATACTATCGGAATTACCAATACCAATTTATTTTTGAATACTCCATCGCTACAGGAAAACGCATTTATAGCTTTACTGTCAATCAACAAGTGGGAATTGCGAAACGAAATTCAAAAATTTAAAGGAACAATTATGAACGGAATTCCGATAACAGAATCTGGAATTCTTGCAGCAGCGCATCTTGGCGGAGCTGGTTCAGTAAAAAAATTTTTTAGAAGCAACGGAATCAGAGCTGTAAAAGACAATTATGGTACTTCAATTAAAAGTTATCTCAAAAAATTTAGTGGTTTTGACACCTCGGTTATAATTGCTGATGGTCAGGCAAAAATCTAAATCTATTTTTTTGTTTTTGTATATTGATATTGTTTACTTTTGAAAATCACTTCAATATCAATTTATGAAAACTCGTTTTCATGGTTGAGTGTTCATAATAAACACCTAAAGCTTCGTGCTCCCGCTTTTTCGCAACTGATTGAGTCGCTCGTGCAACAACGGTCGCAATGCCGTTGCTACAGGAGAGCATCTTCTTATCAATTTGTGGCTTTGGACGCTTTGCAAAAAGGCGATCCGAACAAGCGCAAGTCAGCCTGGAAATAGCTAGCGTCGGGAAATCGTGCGGGCAAGCCAAGATGCTAACCTCAAAGCCCAAATCCTTGACCGATCAAGCACCTGTGACCGCACTGCAACAACTGCTGCAAAGCTTTCGTAACGCCGCACTTTCTGAGCGCGAAAAGGGCACGTACT
>ENA-OFCF01001071-OFCF01001071.1-metagenomes-genome-assembly--contig:-NODE-1071-length-11123-cov-3.300054_pt1 | contig 11123 bp, 9 predicted proteins | sample MGYA00153387_OFCF01 | MGnify analysis MGYA00153387 | reverse complement strand
AGGAACGGGAATTGTACGAGAAGTTACGAGAGGTTGAGTCTTTTAAACCGCGCCAGGATTTGTCTGTATAATAGAGTTAAATTATACTTGTTACTAGGCTCTGCCTGGTAGCACAGATCCGGAGGCTCTGCCTCCAATCTTCCTAATAGCTTGCGAGGCAGAGCCTCTAGACATTGGTTCCCAGGCAGAGCCAGGGAACCAGTGAACCACCAATTACCCATTACCCATTACTCATTACCTATATGATGACATTCATCAATCCTAAGACTGCTTTTGCTTTTGGAAAAATTTTCGGATCGGAAAATAGCAAAGACATTCTAATTAGTTTTTTGAATGCCTTGCTATACGACAGTCAGCCCACCATCCAAAGCTTAAAAATCTACCCTCCTTATTCAGCGCCGCGAATTCGAGGTCTTAAAGAGACTTATTTAGATATCAAAGCTGAGTTAGATGATGACACAACAGTAATTATTGAGATGCAGGTTCTGAACGTAGAGGCATTTGAAAAGCGGATTTTGTACAATGCAGCTAAAGCTTATTCCACCCAATTAGAAACAGGAGACAAATATGCGCTACTGAATCCAGTAATTGCCTTGACTATCACTGATTTTGAGATGTTTGAGGATTTTACCAAAGTAACTTCGCGGTTTGTCCTTAAGGAAAAAGACTTTTTGATTGATTATCCGGTTTACGATATTGAATTAGTGTTTGTTGAGCTACCAAAATTCAAAAAAACGCTAAATGAGTTAGAAACATTGACCGATAAGTGGATTTATTTTCTCAAAACTGCTAAGGATTTATCAGTAGTCCCTGAAACAATGCAAAGCGTGCCGGAAATTCAGAAAGCATTTACAATAGCCAATCGATGTGCCCTAACTCGCGAGGAGTTAACAGACTTGGAAAACGAGGAAATTTATATTCAAGATCGGCGAGGGGCAATATCTAAAGCAGTCAAACAAGGAAGAGAAGAAGGAAGACAAGCAGGAATCAAAGAAGGAAGACAAGAAGGAAGACAAGAAGGACAATTAGCATTAGTTATTCGTTTATTGGAACGCCGTGTAGGTGCTTTAGATTCCGAAGTTGAAAGTCAAATTCAACAATTGCCGATCGCACTTTCGGAAAATCTAGCAGATGCGTTGTTAAATTTTAACGACATATCCGATTTAACAGCTTGGCTACAAACAAATGATTTGTCCTCAAATACTTAAGTATAATTACTGTTGTAATTATTGCTGAAATAGCGAATAATTTACAGCAATATAATCTTTCCACAATCGGGAGCATTCTGCGACAATGACTAAAATGCCACCTCAATGCCAAAATCTGCAAGAGCAAGTTGACTCTTTACTGCAACTACTGCGTCAAGAATCGTCTTTGCGACAACAAGATATTACAGCGGTGCAAGCTTCTTTAAAAAAAGCTATTTCTCCCGAGTTTGAAATAGTTTTCGCAGGTGCTTTCAGTGCGGGAAAATCGATGTTAATCAATGCTTTGTTAGAGCGAGAATTGCTCTACAGCGCAGAAGGACACGCCACAGGTACTGAATGTTATATCGCATTTTCTGAGCCGGATCAAGAGCGAGTGGTTCTCACTTTTTTGAGCGAAGTTGAAATTCGAGAGCAAGCGTATGCTCTTTGCGAAAAGTTAGGTTTAACTACTGAACTTAATATCAATCACATAGATGTATTACCGCTTTTGTCTAAGGGATGTCACATAATTATCGAAAAGGAAGGTGGCGAAAATAAATCGGAATTAGCCAAACAAGCTAAGGCTTTGATACTGCTGTTAGAAGGTTTTGAGGCTAATCGCGATCGCATTCATACTCTCGAAAACGCCACCTACTCGATGGAACAGTTTAATTTTTCCAATCTGAAGGAAGCTGCGAGTTACGCCCGTCGCGGTAGCAACAGTGCGGTGCTGAAGCGGGTAGAATATTATTGTTATCATCCGTTGCTGCAAGATGGCAATATTATTATCGATACGCCGGGAATTGATGCGCCTGTACAACGGGATGCGGAATTGACCTATGATAAGATTGAAAGCCCGGATACTTCGGCGGTTGTCTGCGTTTTGAAAGCGGCTTCGTCTGGAGAAATGACGACGGAAGAAACGGAGTTGATGGAAAAGACGCGGGGAAATCCGGGAATTCGCGATCGGCTTTTTTACATTTTTAACCGCATTGATGAAACTTGGTACAACACCCAACTGCGACAGCGCTTGGAAAATCTGATTAATTCCGACTTTCGCGATACCGCCAGAGTTTACAAAACCAGCGGGTTGTTGGGATTTTACGGCAGTTTGATTAAAAATACCACAACGCGCGATCGCTTTGGTTTAAACACAATATTTGCCCCAACAGGGCGGGTTTCTGTAGATAGTAAGTTGGATTCACAGTCGATCGCTAATAGCGAAGAAACTCCGCAATTTATCAGCGAATTCAACCGCTACTGTGCCAACTCTGGCAAATTATCTCCCAGCAAATTTCGGATTTCAGTTAACAGCTACGAAACACCAAATGAAAACTACGTGCGGATTCTAGCCGAACAAGGCAAACCGTTAATCGAGCAATTAATTCAAGATAGTGGTATCGAAGATTTTCGCACGGCGATTACGCGCTACCTCACAGAAGAAAAACGCCCGCAACTGTTCAAAAATCTCGCCGACGATTTAGAAGACTTGTGTATTCAACTGCGGAAAAATTACCAAACAATTCAGCGGGAATTGGACAGCCAACCCCGCGAAATTGAAGCGATGAAAGCACAGGAACTTCTGCGGTTAAATCAAGAATTGCAGCAAGTCGGACAGGATTTTCGGGAACATATCGCTACAGAAATCAATGAAATGATTATGAATAAATGCGATGTTTTTGATAACGATTTTCGGCAACTGCAATCTCGAATGATTCGGCGCTTGGATGAATTGCTAGATGGCTTTTCGGTGGAAGCAGCTTACGGGCGCACTGTGCTGACTCATCCCCGCAATGCTACAGCACCTTTAATTGCTGTTTTAGTTGAGGCGCTTTACTATTTGGCAAATCAGTTGGAAGATATTTTAGTAGAGGCTACTGCATCGCTAGTGGCTAATTTTTTCCAGTATTTGAAAGACAGCGTTCGCAAATCTGAATATTATCGACTTCTGTATCGGTTGTTGGGGAATGACGGGGGAATTGAAGAGCAGTTAGATGAGTTGTCTAAGCGGGTTTCTGATGCTTTGGTGAATGCGGCGGGCGTTGAGTGCGATCGCTACGTGCGAGAAAGTCCCCGTTTTTACGATGAAGATACGTTTTCGATTTATCAATTCCGGCAAACATTGCAGCAAACATCTCAAGGTTACGACTGCGAAAATATGGTAGATGCCCAACCAGCTATTCGGCAATTGTTGCGACTGGATTTCGAGCCAAAAGTATCGAAAACTATTCGGCAAACCTTCCGCCAAACTGTTAATAAGACGCTGAAAGATCATTTGTTACCGATGGCCGAAAAGCAAGCGGATGATATTTTGCAGAAATACAGTCAAGCCCGCGATTATGTGGAGCAAACTCTAGCGCAGGAAGCGGAGGAGAAAATTGCCCGGAATCAACGGCTGCAAGCTGAGAATGATGAAAAGATCGAAAAGTACGATCGGGCGGTTTCAGGTATCAATACTTGTTTGCAGGCGATGCAGTTGTACGAAAGTTTGTTGCCTGCGATCGGGCAAAATAATGATGTTTTGAGGGAATTTGAGGCAAAAGATACTGATTGAAATTCCGGCGATTTTCCAGAGACTGTTGGCGAATATATGAGGATTTTATATTGTTTCTGGTTGCATCGGAATTATTAGAAATCAGGACACAGCAGTGCCGTTTCTTGCGCAATTAATCAAGGTAGGGAAACGGCACTGCCGTGTCCGACCTATTATTCCGGCGCAGCCGGAATTGATATCATTCATTTTTACAAAAAAAAGAGGCGCAATTGCGCCCCCCAAATCTTTCATGTCTGCGTTTTAAACACTCACAGCCACTTTCGATTCCTTCGCAGTCAACTTCTCGTAAGTCGCCCGCATCTTCAATCCCACTAATACTTGGAACAAACCAGTTCCGTTGTTAGAACCAGGATACTCGCGGTGCTGAAGCAATAGGTGAGTCAACTCGCCTTCGTACTTCGCAGAAGTTTTGCTCAAATGGCTTTCGATGTAAATAACTTCTTCGAGATTTTCAAACTGACCGTCAACTTCCAAAATCGAGACTTCGTGGCCGTAGAAAGCGTCCGGCCCGTAATACATCTTAATTCCTGGATAGGAACAAGTCAGTTTGCGGCCGCAAGGAACCCAGTTAATTGTTGAACCTTCGTCAAACAAATAGGCTGGCTCAAAATTGGCGATGCCTTCGCGCTGAATCATCTGCACGCGCAGAATCTTCCGCTCTTTGTCATCCTTAATTAAATTGGTTGTCAATACTTGAATTACCACGTCAGCATATTGCTTTTGTGGGTCGATGTAGGCGGTAAAATCGGGTTTGCGAGCGTTGATCGCAAACAGCACGTCTTCGTAACGGTGGCCCCGTTCCGCCATGTCGCGCTGGATTTTCCAAGCAATTTTTACTTCGTCGCTGATGTCGAGGTAGACGCTGAAGTCGAGGAGCGATCGAACTCGCTCGTCGTACAGCGGGTGCAATCCCTCAATCACGATCACGTGATTCGGTTCTACGCGCTCAGGAGGATCGAGTAGGCCGGTTTCGTGGTTGTAAATCGGTTTGTCGATTCCCCTACCTTCTTTGAGGGCTTTCATCTGCTCGGCCATCAGGTCGAAATTGTTGGCTCTGGGGTCAAGGGCGGTAATTCCTGTTTCTTTGCGCTGTTTGCGATCGAGACAATGATAGTCGTCCAGGCAGATGACGGTAACGAAATCTTCCCCGAACAAATCTGTCAATCGGCGCAAAAAGGTAGATTTTCCGCACCCGGAGTCTCCGGCAACGCCAATTAAAACCACGCGATCCGGCTTACTTGTCATAGTTTCCCTCTAAAAAAATCACAGTTTACTAACAAAGAGTCTAGATTCCACAAAATTTCAGCCCACAGGTAGATCCAACCATGCTTTGCGCAGCTTTGCTACCCCCACGGGATCAAGCTCTCACGAGCATACAGCAGTCCGTTGACTGTTTGCTAGGGGAGACCCAAGCAATTTTCAAGGCAAGTAATTAATAGCTTGTAAAAGTATAGTCATTTATGTATGACATCAGAGGCGTTAATCCCTCCCCTTTCTTTTTTACTTCGAGCGGATTGACCCTTCTCAAGCTGAACTACGAAGCTCTCTATCAAGAGTGCCCAAGGCATTTGGGACTGCTTGGGGCATGATATCGTAAGACCTATTAACACTAACTTTAGTTAATAATCCTACCAGAATGTGATCGCCCCCTACAAGTTCAACGTCGATCGATCTTAGATTTGAGATTTTAAATGGGAGATTTAACGCCGTCAGTCAGGAGGCGTGCAGGCATAAATCCAGAACCTTGTAGCTGACTGCTGTTGGTCAATACAAGCTATTTTTGCCCCGATGCGGTACTTCATGCCGGACTGCCGATCGAAACGACTTATCGGGGTCGATCGCTCGATCGGGTAAAATAGTCGCAGTACGCAGACAACAATAGCTATAGGTCAACACCTGAACGCAGCCGGCCGAGGTCGGTTTGATGTTCGGCTAATTGGGAATTCCAGACGCGAGCGATCGCAACTTGACACTCCCGCCCAAAAGCGAGGCCCAAAAGTTGGCGTGGGCAATTAGTCCAGATGGCCTTAAGAAAAAAGTAAATTGAGTCTAACGTCACATTCTCTCTCTTGATAACTCTGTATCGTGAAGGATAAGCAACAAATGTACAGCCCAAGCATCTCTGGCGTAGCGGCCAATTCAAAATCAGGCAGCCGCATCTTTGTTTACGAAGTTGAGGGTATGCGTCAGAATCAAGCAACTGACCAAACAAGTCACCAGATTCGCCGTAGTGGCAACGTATTTATCTCCGTTCCCTACGATCGCATGAATCAGGAAATGCGGAGAATTACTCGAATGGGTGGCAAAATCGTCAGCATCCGCCCTTTAAATGGCGCTCCCGAAACGACGAATGGCACAGTCGCACCAGAAGAAGCTGGGCTACAGAGTCAAAAATCTGGAGAAAAAACTAAGCCCATGACCCAAGCAAAGGAAAAAGTTCAAGTTCCTGTTAACTTATACAAACCGGCCAATCCCTATATTGGTAAGTGCATTTCTTCTGAAGAAATGGTCAAGGAAGGCGGAGATGGCACAGTCCGTCACGTTAAAATTGACATTTCTGGAGGAAACTTGCACTATCTGGAAGGTCAAAGTATTGGCATTATTCCAGATGGGACAGATAAAAACGGTAAACCTCACAAAATTCGGCTTTACTCGATCGCCTCCACGCGTCACGGAGATGATGTCGATGACAAAACTGTCTCTGTATGCGTCCGCAGGCTAGAGTACAAAAGCCCAGAAACAGGCGAACAAGTCCTCGGCGTTTGTTCAACTTTTATCACCGGTTTGGAACCAGGGGCTGATGTCAAAATCACCGGCCCGGTAGGCAAGGAAATGCTCTTGCCAGATGACGAGGATACCACCATTATTATGATGGCTACTGGTACCGGTATTGCTCCTTTCCGCGCTTATTTGTGGCGGATGTTCAAGGAAAATAATCCAGAGTACAAGTTCAAAGGTTTAGCTTGGCTGTTCTTTGGCGTTGCTTACACTCCCAACATTCTTTATAGAGAAGAGTTGGAGCAATTACAAGCTGAATTCCCCGATAACTTCCGATTGACTTATGCCATCAGCCGCGAGCAAAAGAATGCTGACGGTGGCAAGATGTACATCCAAAACCGGATTCAAGAGAACGCTGACCAATTGTGGGAATTGGTACAACAACCCAAAACTCACACTTACATCTGTGGTTTGAAGGGAATGGAAGGCGGCATCGATGAAGGAATGTCGGCAGCATCTAGCAAGTACGATGTTGACTGGACTGCCTATCAGAAACAGTTGAAAAAAGATGGTCGCTGGCACGTTGAAACTTATTAATGTGTTCTAGGTAACTCGATCTGAGTTGTAGGGCGGGCATTGCTCGCCCTATAATTTTTATCAACAGATGTAATAAGTTTGTAGGGTGCGTCCCCATCAAAAATCCTAAATAATATCGACAATTTCACCGCGACGCACCCTACAGCTTAGCAGTTGATAGTTGACTGTTCAGAGCATTGAAAATTAAAATTTAATTTTTCGGGTGGGCAAGATACCCCATCAACAATAGTTTAAAGTGTAAAATATAAAGTAAGCTCACCGATAAAGGGAGATAATTGAGATGATCCTAATTTCTACCCAAAAACTGACATTTCAAGAGTATTTAGACTACCAGGGAGAATCAGGTGTCTGTTATGAATTATATCGGGGACATATCATTGAAATGCCAACACCCACAGCTATACATATCAAAATCATTGAATTTTTGGTTTACCAGTTCCGGCGCTTCTTTGCAGCACACAACCTACCGCTAGTTGCAGTTGTCACTACCGCCGTCCGAACCGAGGAAAATTCTTCGCGCGTTCCTGATGTGGTGATTTGCACTCAGAGTCTTTGGGAACAAGTCTGTGCACAACCTGGTTCCGCAGTCTTGGACTTTGAAGAAAAACCACTATTAGTGATAGAAGTTACCAGTCAAAATTGGCGGGACGACTACATCCGTAAACGGGCAGAATATGACTTAATTGACATTCCTGAATATTGGATTGTAGATGCCAATCAACCTAAAATCCGAGTGTGTAGCCGTCCCGAAAATGAAGGGAGTTATTCTCACCAGGAATTTTTGCCGGGACAGCAAGTTCAGTCTGTACAGTTCGCTGAATTTATTTTATCGGTGAATCAAGTGCTATGTCCGCCGCTAGTAGAAGATTTAATTCGAGAAGAACAAGGACAGCTACAGCGGTTAGAACAGCAAAATCAGGAACTAGGACAGGAAAATCAGGAACTAGGACAACAAGTTAATGTAGAACGTCAACGGGCAGAAAGATTGGCCCAGCGACTCCGAGAAATGGGGGTAGACATGGATTCAGAACTTTAAATTGTCATCATATCAAATTAGATACCAGACTTCTTGAAAAAGTCTGGTATTTGGATATTGAGCTTAGTTAAATGACAAATTGCTTGATTAGCATACAATGATTGTAGGTTAATTGAGTTTCTACGGGTCAAAGTTGTGGCTTTCAAAATTGGTTTGCTAGGTTTAGGTACTGTTGGCGCGGGAACGGCAGAGATTTTGCTCTCCCCAGATGGCCGCCATCCGCTGTTGCAGGAATTGGAAATTTATCGGGTGGGAGTGCGCGATATTTCTCGAACTCGGTCTTTACAATTGCCAGAAAATGTGCTGACAACTGATCTGGAAGCGATCGCAACTGACCCGGATGTTGATATTGTAGTAGAATTAATTGGTGGATTGGAACCGGCGCGATCGCTGATTCTCCAAGCTATTGCTCATGGTAAGCACGTTGTCACCGCCAACAAGGCAGTTATTGCCCGCTACGGTAATGAAATCTTTGATGCTGCTAACAAAAAAGGCGTTTATGTAATGTTAGAAGCTGCTGTCGGCGGCGGCATTCCAGTCATTCAAACCCTCAAACAATCTTTAGGTGCAAACCGCATTCAAACTGTAATTGGCATTGTCAACGGCACAACTAATTACATCCTGACGCGGATGCAAACAGAAGGCGCAGACTTTGGCGAAGTGCTCGCAGATGCACAGCAATTGGGTTATGCAGAAGCTGACCCTACAGCCGATGTAGATGGATTAGATGCTGCTGATAAGATTGCTATTTTAGCTTCGCTAGCTTTTGGTGGACGCATTAAATTAGCAGATATTCACTGCGAAGGTATCAGACAAGTTAGTGCGGCTGATATTGACTATGCAGACAAGTTGGGATTTGTGATTAAATTGTTGGCTATTGCTCAAGATATCAAGTCAACACCGGATACAGAGATGCTTTCAATTCGAGTCCATCCTAGCTTTGTACCGAAAAGTCATCCGCTGGCGAGTGTCAACGGGGTTTATAATGCAGTTTTAGTGGAAGGAGAGCCGATCGGGCAATTGATGCTGTACGGGCGCGGTGCGGGTGCTGGGCCGACAGCTAGCGCGGTAGTATCGGACATCATGAACATTGCGGCTATCCTAAAAACCGAAACAGTGCCTATTCCCCATCCTTTGCTGAGTTGCAGTCACCAACACTACTGCAAAATTGCTCCAATGCAGGAACTTGTTACTCGCTTTTATGCTCGTTTTCTCACCCGCGATACTCCGGGCGTAATTGGGAAACTAGGCACTTGTTTTGGCGATCACAAAGTGAGTTTGGAATCAATTGTGCAGACGGGAATTCACGGCGATTTAGCAGAAATTGTGGTCGTAACTCACGATGTGAGGGAAGGTAATTTTCAACAAGCACTCGATGAAATTCGGGCGATGGCAGCAGTCGATAGTATTGCTACCACGTTACGAGTTTTGTAATAATTGCGCGCAGTTTAGGTTTGTAGTGAGGACTTTAGTCATTAGGTTTTCATGAGGAATAAAATCTTCACTACAAACATTTTTTGTATTGTTTTTAGTATGGTCAATAAAATTGGATTTTGTCGATCGCCAAACAGGACGACACTCACTAGACGTTATCTACGAAAAGTTTGCCAAACCTCAACTACACGATACTTTGAAGCCGAATAATCCTTCAATTTACGTTCGACATCAAGAAGGAGAGTTAGTGCATGGTTATCTAGTAGAAAAAGTGTTTGAAGATTTCAAAACAGGTTTTTATGCTGAAGCTCGTTCTAGTACAATATATAATACTACGCCTGTTTTGGTAATTCGCGGTTATGGTTCGTGGTATCCTTTCGATCGCGTTTTGGAAGATACGCCAGATGTGTTTATGGCAAAACTAGAGCGGCAATTAAAATCTGCGGAAACTGTGGGTGTTATTGATTGGCTAAAGCAGCAGTTTGAGAGTGGGAATCCGGCTGATGTCATCGGAGAAAGTTTGGGCGGGAAAGTCGCTCAGCAAATTGCTGCAAAATACTACAATTATATGCGATCGACTGTCACTTTTAATGCTTTGGGTGTTTCCAGAAAGTTGGTTCAAGCTTCTACAGCTACGAATGTTTTTCACTACTTTACGTTAGGTGAAAGGTATGCTTTCTGGGCGAATCGAGGCGATTTTATACCGGGAACGACTTTTGTGATTTCCAAAAATGGGAGAAACTGGTGGTATAAGATAGAAGAGGCGATCGTCCGAATGGCCCGTTTGGATGAAAAGTTTCGGAAAAGGCGGGTGCTGGTGGTAATGTTGGCTTATTGGCTTTTGCTAAACAGACATAACGCGATCGTCCTAAACAAGAAAAATCCCGTGGTAGTTCAGATATACCCCAACCAATTACAAATTTTCCGAAACAGCGATTTTACCTAAACTCCGACTAAATTGCTAGACGGCTGATTTTCGTGCGCTGCGACGGCGAGTACCAAACAAAGTGCTGCAATCGCTTTTTGCCATTCTTGCTTGACGGCGGTGGGTTGAACCTCATCAAAGGCGCTAACTAAACGAGGGATTGATCGTTCTAATGCCTGTCTAGGAATCGATTTGTGCAACTCAACTAAATGAGTTAAACTTTCTTGATTCCTCAAAAAATCGACTACCCATTTAGTAGCATGATCGGGACTATCAGGGACGTTTTTAATTCCTAGTTCAGTTTGCAACCAGTTGTAAAAAGCCGGAAGCTTTTGAGCTAAAACAGTTCCAGCAGTAGGCAAAGTTTCTTTGAGCAAAACAGTATCCAGACTTCCCAAGACTTGATTGAATTCCGGTGAATCGAGCAAGCTGGTTAATGGAATTGAAAGCAGGGCTTCTGAAGCGTCAGGGGATAAACTTAAAGTCCGAGAAAATGTTTGTAGCATTGGAAAGTATCTGGTATAGATGACCTTTTCAGTATAACAATAAGGCGAATCAACGAATATGAGCTAGCTCATATTAACAGAAATTATACACAGAAGTTGCGGCCGGGGCGGGTTTACTAGGTTGTTGGTTTTTGACCGTTATGGTTTGTAAAACCCGCCCCTACAG
>ENA-OFCF01001070-OFCF01001070.1-metagenomes-genome-assembly--contig:-NODE-1070-length-11123-cov-8.925280_pt1 | contig 11123 bp, 7 predicted proteins | sample MGYA00153387_OFCF01 | MGnify analysis MGYA00153387 | reverse complement strand
CGGTGCGTAACCCAGCGCATCTGAATAAAATCGGTGGTTTTGTATTCCGGCGTTTTTGATGTTCAGTGCATGGGACGTGGCGATTGAACAGATCATTCCGGCGAGAATATGCCACTTAGATAGATGCTTTGATATTGATAATGACATTGCTAGTTTTTTTTGCTGGTGTGAGAATTTTAAGGCAATCAATGAATTGATATTGCTGCGCTGCTTTTGGATGAGTTTTTGGAAATTTGATTGGGCGCGGAAATTCATGGTGGCTCAGGTCTATTTCTAATCCCGCAGACGAAAAAAGCGATGGGTGGCTGCATCTTGAACCCGAATGGTGACCTTCTCAGTACCAATACCAGCCGGTGTCAATGAGGTGTTTAGCGAAGGGACTTCCGAGACCGGAAGCCAGTTGATTAGATTGATGCTGGTTTCAGCAACTGACCGAGCAGAGTCCATAGTCGGGCGTAGATACTCAACCCCTCGTTGATTACCGCTACTCAGTATTTTTAAGGGTTGCGCGTCTGATACTAAGGATGGAATTACAATGTCAGAAGCTGATGGTTCAAGGTCTTGAATCACTACTCTATCGATAAATGAACTTCTATCATCTGTGCTGTCTGTTGCTTCGAGGCGAAGTGTGTGGCTACCCGCAGCCACAGCGAATGAGTCAGTGGTGTATTTGTTGAAATCACCCGATGCGGGAATGATAGTCGGGCCAACTTGCTTACCATTAACACTAAACTTGACGGGCTGAATTTCGTTAGACCGACGTGCTGAATAAAAACTGATATTGTATGTGCCACCTGTGAAAGTAATCGATTGGCTGATTGCACCTAATGCGCTTGGGGTTCCTTGTAAGACGGCTGTCTGGATGCCATTAGGCGCGTTAGAAGCTCCCCAAGCACTGCCATTGGCTTGTATGGCCGATCTCCCAGTAAACCTCCAGTCACTGCCAGCAGGATTGTAGAGAAACCTATTTACAACCCAAGTCACCACTGGGGTTTCAAAGCTACCGCCTTGATCGGGAGGCGCGTTGTCTGGCGGGAAGCCCACCTCCGCAGTCGCCATCTCCACAAGGTCGATGAAAATGCTGTTGTCGCCGTAACTATTGATCACTTCAAACCGAAGATTATGAACTCCCGCGGTGAGCGTAAACGGTTGCAATGTATAAGTATCGAAACTGTTACTCGTCGGTTCTATCAAAGTGCCAATTTGGTTATCGTCAACGCTAAATCTAACCAATTGTGACTGATTGGTTCGGCGCGCTACTTTGAAGCGCAGGACATAGCTTCCAGCTGCTAAATTGAGCGCTTGGCTGATCGCTCCCATCTCTTCTCTAGCTCCTTGTAGGGCCGCAGTCTGAGTTCCATCGGGTGCAGCTTGCCCTTGCCAAGCGCTTCCATTAGATTGAATGACTGCACGATTGTTAAATGACCAACCAGAACCTAACGGCCCATACTGAAATTTACTGGTTAGAGTGCTGACTACCGGGGTCTCAAAGCTGCCGCCCTGTAATGTGGTCGGCAAACCTGCGTCTGAGCTAATGATGGTGACAGCGAATGTTTTGCTCGCCGTCAAAACACCGTCACTTGCTGTCAGCGTGACTGTGGCTTTTCCGCTCACACCCGCGGGCGGAGTGACAATTAAGTCTCCTGTGTTGCCAGTGCCACTGTAGGAAAATGAGCGGTCTGGCAATACCGCTTGGTCCGAGGACGTGGCAGTGAGTGTGATGCCATTCGCCGGAGGTGTATCGTCGATGATTTGAAGATTTGGCGATTTAGCGGTATCCCCCGGAAGGAAAGTCAGATGGTTCGCACCATAGATTCGTGGTGCCGTGTTATTGACCGACTGGCGGGTGATTTTTTCACCGGGATGACGCTCTGCGATGTAGGCATCGATCTGATCCGCGTAATGTGGGGCAAAGCTGGATAAAGAAGTGTAATCAAGATTCGCGCCCTCTTTACCAAAATACCCAGAATGAGAACCACCTGCGAAGATTTGCCCCTCATAGAGCAGCCCCCATGGGCTGCCACTTTCGCCATTCAATCCGCACTGGTTGGTGTAACCTCCGCTAGCTCCGTCATACTTGAAGTAGATACACTGCCCGACGTAGCTAAACACTCCACTCATTCCTATGAAATTAATTGTATTTAGCCCGGCAGCATTACCTCCGTTCGTGCTGTAAACCAGTATTTGCTTGTTGAGATACCACTCCCAATTATTCGTTGGCTCCATCATCATCGGGTAGGTTGCGATTTTATCCGCTACCGTAACTCCATCCCCGCTCAATCTGCCAACGTAAAGATCTGTGGTGCTATGACTGCCATCAGTCCAGGGGTTAACCACGGCTCTACCGCTTTCAATGGGCTTTTTAAGTATCACCCCATCTCTATTCTTGAAAAAGAGTGTATCAGCATTGGCGAAGTGAGTCGCCGTGATGAAGTAGTGAGGAGAAATCATCATGGCTCCACCGCCATGACCTTCACCACCTGAAGCGCCAGCGACCGCGATGCCAGATAAGTCGTAGGCACGGCCTATGAATAATGGATTATTAGGGCTCTGCGGTGCGTAACCCAGCGCATCTGAATAAAATCGGTGGTTTTGTATTCCGGCGTTTATGACGTTTAAGGCATGGGACGTGGCGATTGAACAGATTAGTCCGGCGAGAATATGCCACTTAGATGGGTGCTTTGATAATAGTGATGACATTGTTAGTTTTGTGATGGTGTGAGAATTTTAAGAATATCAATAAAGTGATATAGCTACTATGCTACGGGTTGAGCTTCTGGAACATTGGTTGGATTTGATTGGCCGCAGAGAATCATAAAGCAAAAAACCGATCTGACAGAAGGTGAAAGACACACCTCAAACCGAGATTGTAGATGCTGCATATCGTGTAAGAAACCCATAAAACATAGCTTGGGATGCCGTATTGCAACATCATTTTTTTTGCACTGTAATTTTTTGCACTCTGGAAGGCCAGCTCAGGGGAATTGAGGTGACAAAAAATGGGTGGTCGCCCTTTTGACTTTGGACGCAGACAAGCATTTTAAGTGCAATCGGCGGATGCAGAAGGGAAAACCTTCTGCATCCGCCGACTAATGGTTCGGGGGGTGTTTATGTCATCGTAAGCGTTTGGGGGGGCTAGACTCGCGGCGACACGTTACAGTTACCCCATTTTCGGCCATCCACCATACCGCGATTGCGTAATGATTTCGGGGATGGATGTTTTCCGCCTTTTCGTGGTGAGCCTTCGCGATCATTATCGCGGCGATGCGCGACGACACCCACCGCTGGATCCAGGCCGATCAGGCGCACTGCTGGCACCCGTTCACCCGCCAGGGCGAGTGGTGCGCAGAGGATCATGAACCCTTGGTGCTCACTCACGGCAAAGGTGAATGGCTGTGGGATTCTGAGGGCATGCGGTATTTGGATGGGAATTCATCGATTTGGACCAACATCCATGGCCACGCACATCCTCTGATTTCCGCTGCCATCCGTGAGCAGTTAGAAAAAACTGCGCATGTCTCGTTTCTTGGATTCACGCACCCCGGGGCGGTGGAGCTTGCCTCACGCTTGTGCAAATTTTTTCCAGAAAACACCCTTGATCGCGTGTTTTTCTCGGATGATGGCTCCACCGCTGTCGAGTGCGCGTTAAAAATGGCCGTGCAATACCGCCTGCAAACAGGCGAGCCGAGCCGCACCAGCTTTGCTGCATTTTCTAACGGATACCATGGCGATACTCTAGGCGCGGCGTCGCTGGGCGGAGTGAATCGGTTTTTCGAGCGCTTCAAGGGCCATGGCTATCCGGTGACACATGTCGCGTCGCTCAATGAATTATTTTTGTTGGAAACGAAAAGTCTAGCAGCTGTCGTCATCGAGCCGATGATTCAAGGCGTGAACGAAATGCGACCATGGCCAGCGGGAATGTTAGCGGAACTGCGTGCGTGGTGTGACCGGACCGGTGTGCATTTGATCCTGGATGAAGTCATGACCGGCTTCGGGCGCACCGGAAAAATGTTTGCCTGCCAGCATGAAAACGTGGTGCCGGATTTCCTCTGTCTAGCAAAAGGACTCACCGGCGGATATTTGCCACTGGCCGCGACGCTGACCACTCGTGCAGTGTATGAAGCTTTCCTTGGATCGGCAGAACGAGCATTTTACTACGGTCATAGTTACACCGCCAATCCACTTGGCTGTGCCGCCGCGCTCGCGAGTCTGGATGTTTTCAAACAGGAACGAATACTAGAATTTCTACCAGAAAAAATCCATCACCTGCGCACTGGTCTCGCCGCGCTCATGGCGGCCCATCCGATCATCCACGACGTGCGCCAATGCGGGTTCGTCGCCGGCATCGAACTACGTCAAGCCGATGGCCATCGCTTCCCGCCAGAGCTCCGCATGGGTGAGAAAATCTGCAATCGCCTCTGCGCCCACGGCCTGCTCACGCGGCCAATCCTCGATACACTGGTTCTGATGCCGCCACTGTGCACCACATCCGCCGCTCTGGACCATGCGTTTTTAGCTATCGGCAAAACATTGGCGGAGCGAGGGTGAAACTCAACAGTTTCCAACTTGTGAGTTTGTTTTCATCGATCTTGTCTATCTGCGTTCATCTGCGGTTCATATTCCTCTTTGTCAATCGGGCTTTCCACGCCTGGTGGGGGCGGAACGTATGCAGCTAACGGTTTCACCAGATTGGTTGGCAATGGAAACACCCGCTCGAAGATGCCGGGTGAAATTTCCTGACTTTGTGCATACGCGTCGCGAATCATTTCGAGCTTGGCGTCCATGTTATCGATGTAGTGCAGCGCAAACGCCTCAGGGACGCGTGGCAGCACGGGCGAGCCGAATTCGTATTCGCCGTGGTGACTTCCTATCAAGTGAAGCAAGTGCAGGCGCGTGTTCTCCGAACTCGGATGGATGTCTAACCACTCGGCGGCTTCTTCGGAATCCATCATTTCCCGCCACAGTTTGTTGACCATTTCGATGCCGAGAGGAATATGCCCTAACATTTCTCCAGTGGCGCTGTGGATCTGGGTGAAACCATGTTCTGGATAGGTGTTTTCCCACAATTTCCCGCAGTCGTGAAATAACACGCCAGCAAGTAACAGATCGCGGTTGAGCTCCGGATAGACCGGACACAGAGCGTTTGCCGAGCGCATCATCTGGGCAACATGCTCGATCAAGCCGCCGCGGCGAGCGTGGTGGTTTTTCTTGGCGGCAGCGGTTCGGCGGAATCGCTCGCCCATCTGGGTGAAAAACCGCTGGCAAATCGCGTGCAACCGTGGATCGGCGATGGATGCACAGAGCGCTTCGATTTCCGCGTAGTCGCGATCTTGTTTTTCGCGGATTACGGGGTCACCCGCAAAAAAATCAGTTAGCGCGTTTTCGTCGGCCCGAAAAAACGCCAGATTCTTGGCATCGACGCCGTAGGAATTGATCGTCCACTCCGCTTCGAGGCGCAGAACGGTGGCGAGAGCAAGCGCATCGGCGTCCTTGTAGATCGGCGAGTCCGACCAAATTTTCACCGAAAAATGCCCGGTGGCGTCGGCGAACGCGAGTTCGAGGTAAGGTTTTCCGGCTTTGGTCGCACGGGTCGAGCGGGATTGGAGTTGCGCGTGGATGGCGGCAAGCAGCGGCTTTTCTCCGGCGGTTTCTTTGAGGGTGGCGATGGTGATCGGGCTCACACCGCTGACTTTGCACAGAAGCGCAGCCGCTGTCACGCCCTGAGGCGGGGGAAGTAACCCAAAACGTCGGCATCGACAGCGCGGTTTCGCCTGTTTAGGTTGCGCGGCGGATGACCCTCAAGGAACTCGGATGGAACCCGGAATTGGAAATCGCCTTCGCTCCTTATCGAGCGAAAGGCTGGGCACCCGCGCGCCTGATTCGCGAGTCGCCGATCAACTTCGGCGCATTTCTCAAGGACGGCGAGGAAATCGATGTGATTTTGTGCGGACGCGTCTGGCACGAGGCCACCTGCGATGCGGATTTGCCGGCGGTGGGGGATTGGGTGGCGGTGGAGTTAGGAAATGAAAATCACGACCATGTGATCCGAGCCACCATGCCGCGCCGGACGTGTTTTTCCCGCAAAATGCCAGGCAACAGCTCGCAGGCACAAGTGATCGGCGCGAACATCGACTTCGTGGCGGTGGTCACCGATGCCGGCCCGGATTTCAACCTGCGGCGAATGGAGCGGTACTTCATGCTGATCGAACGCAGTGGCGCCAAGGCCGTGGTGTTAGTCAATAAATCCGATTTGTATCCAGCTGCGCAAAACCAGAAGGCTGCCGCAGACATCGCCGCATTGTGGAGCGGGGCGAGCGTGTATGTGACCAGCGCGCTGACCGGCGAGGGCCTGAAAATTCTCAAAAAACACCTGAAAAAAGGCATTACGATGTGCATCGTAGGTTCGAGCGGCGTGGGGAAATCCACTCTGGTCAATCAGCTTTACGGCGAAGAATGGCAATGGACGAGCGAAGTCAACGAAGCCACCGGCAAGGGCCGTCACACCACCACCTCACGCGAGTTGGTGCCGCTACCCGGTGGAGGAATGCTCATCGATAATCCTGGCATGAGGGAAATCCAGATGTGGACCGATGAAGTCACGCTGCGTGAAAGTTTTTCCGATGTGGAGCAGATCGCTTCTAACTGCAAGTTCGCGAATTGCGGACACCGCAACGACACTGGCTGCGCGATCCGCGCGGCAGTAGAGAGTGGCGTGTTAGACGCGGCTCGACACACTCATTTCCTCAATCTTGAAACTGAAATCGCTGCCCTCAAAAAACGTGCGGAAAAACGCCAGATGGCCGTCGAGCGCTGGGCGAAACGCAATCGCCGCGTCAAGGCTCGCAACCTGAATGACCGCATCCAACTCGAACGCGATGAGCGCGGCGATGTCGAATGAGTCATAATTTCCGACTATCTATTAAGCCTCAGATGATTGATTGTGCCTCATGATTGCCCGCCATTCTAACTTGCGACCCGAACTGCTTTCCCCGGCGGGAAATTGGGACTGCGCCCGCGCGGCGGTGGCCGCTGGTGCAGATGCAATTTATTTCGGCCTGCCGCGCTTCAACGCTCGGCTGCGTGCGGACAATTTTATCGATGCTGATCTGGAGGAACTGATGGAATTTCTCCACCGCCATGGCGTGAAAGGATATGTCACGATGAACACGCTGGTTTTTCCGCGTGAGTTAGAGGCGGCTGAGACGCAGTTGCGCAAGCTCGCTGCTGCTGGAGTGGATGCGTTAATCATCCAAGATCTCGGACTCGCCAAGCTTGCGCATGAAGTCGCTCCGGATGTGGAAATCCACGCGTCCACCCAGATGACCATCACATCGCCGGAGGGTCTCGCATTTATCGAGTCGCTCTTTCCGATGGAACGCGTGGTGCTTGCGCGCGAACTTTCTGTCAGAGAAATCGAAAAGTTTTCCCAAGCCGCAACACCCACCACCACTCCGTTAGAAGTTTTTGTGCATGGCGCTTTGTGCGTCGCGTATTCCGGCCAGTGTCTAACCAGCGAATCACTCGGCCAACGCAGTGCGAACCGCGGCGAATGCGCGCAAGCCTGCCGGATGCCGTATGAAATCGTGGTCGATGGTGAAACTCGCGATCTCGGGGAAGTGCGCTATTTGCTCAGTCCGCAGGATCTAGCAGCGGTCGATTTGCTGCCAGATTTGGTAAAAGCGGGGGTGAAGTCATTCAAAATCGAAGGTCGCCTCAAATCGCCGGAATACGTCACCGCTGTGACCCGAGTCTATCGAAAGGCGCTGGACGCAGCCATCGCGCAGGCAGAATCTCCGGTCACGGAAGAAGACCGCTATGCATTGGAGATGACATTTTCACGCGGTCTCTCGACAGGATGGTTAGCGGGCACCAATCATCCATATCTCACGCACGGCAGGTTTGGCAAAAAGCGCGGCCCATTGTTAGGTGAGATCATCGATTGTGGCGCCGGTTGGATCAAACTTGGAAAAACGACTGACGTGCCGATTTCTCCCGGCGATGGCGTGGTGTTCGACGCTGGAGAAAACCGTGATCTCGAACAGGGTGCACGGATTTGGAAAATCGAAAGCGGACGCATCATTTTTCACAAAACTTTTAGCGGCATCAACTTCGAGCGCATCCAGCCCGGCCACACGGTTTACAAGACTTCGGACCCAAAACTGGAATCTGAGCTGCGTCGATTCTGGCAGAACACCCGCCCCGCAGAAAAGAAGACACCGCTCAATCTAATCGTTTCTGGCATAACAGACGAACCATTGACTGTCACAGCCGTCTGCGAGCATCGCACAAATATCGCTCAAGTGACCTCATTGATTCCTCTGCAAGCCGCAGCCAAACGACCACTCGACACCGAGACTCTCACCGCGCAACTTGGCCGACTAGGAGAGACGTCGTTTGAACTCGCATCGTTGCAAAACCAACTGGAAGGCGATTGCCATTTCCCGCTTTCTGCGCTCAACCAACTGCGGAGAGATTTAGTGAAACTGCTAGAAAAGAGCGCTGGCCCACGTCCGCAGGCTCCAGTCATCACCACAACATTTCGCGATCTGCTGCCGGAAATTTCCGCCCCGGCGATCCAGACGCCACAACTTTCCGTGCTTTGCCGTGATTTCTCACAGCTCTCTGCGGCGATCGAATGTGGCGTGGAAACGGTTTATTGCGATTTTGAAGATCCGCGGCGATACAAAGAGGCGGTTTCGATTGTTAGGTCTCAAACATCTCACGCAAAAATCCATCTCGCCACACCGCGCATCATGAAGCCTGGCGAGAAGGGATATCTCAAGCTCATCGAACACGCTGAGCCGGATGGCTTGCTGCTGCGCAATCTCGCGGCGCTTCATTACTACAAAGATCGTAGCGACCTCCAACGCATCGGAGATTTCTCGCTGAACGTGGCCAATCCGATCACGGCGCGTCTTTTGATGGAGCAGGCAGCACTCAGTTTTCTCACAGTTTCTTATGACCTCAATATCGGCCAAGTTATAGATCTGTTAGCCGGTGCGCCGCCGGATTGGTTTGAACTGACGCTGCACCAACACATGCCGATGTTTCACATGGAGCATTGTGTGTATTGCGTTTTTCTAAGTAACGGAACCACTCACAAAGACTGCGGGCGGCCCTGCGAAAAACATGTCGTCCACCTGCGCGACCGCGTTGGCCAACTTCATCGGCTGCAAGCAGACGTCGGCTGCCGCAACACGCTTTTCAACGGCAAAGCACAAACCGGCGCACGGTTTTTCCCAGCACTGCGCGACGTCGGGCTGTCGCGTTTTCGCGTCGAATTGCTAGATGAAGATGCGGCCACCGCAGTCATGACAATCAAGGCCTATCAGAATTTGCTTTCTGGGGCGCTGGCAGCTGAGGTATTGCTCAATCAAGTGCAAGCATTGGAAAAACTTGGTGTCACTGAGGGCACGCTTCAGGTGAAATAATTTGTAGCTGCGGCATAACAGTGCCCAATCCGGGACTTGTGATTGGCGGGTTATCGCTTAGAGTTTCGGTGTTCGATGATTTCCGACACCACAATTTCTCAACAAATTTCTAGCGGCGTGGTGTTCGAGGCACTCAAGGTGCGCAAGGTTTACCACACTGGAGAACTCGATGTGGTGGCGCTGCACGGCGTGGATCTCGATCTCCATGCAGGCGAATTGGTCTGCCTGTTAGGCGCATCCGGCAGCGGCAAGTCCACGCTGCTCAACATACTCGGCGGCCTTGACTTACCGACTTCTGGAGAGCTGCGTTACAAAGGCTGGCCGCTCGATGGCTCGCAAGAAGCAACATTAACGCTATTCCGCCGCAACTGTGTGGGTTTTGTTTTTCAGTTCTACAATTTAATTCCTTCTCTAACCGCGAGAGAAAATGTCGCGCTCATCACCGGGATCTCACTGAATCCAATGACGCCCGAAGAGGCACTGGAAATGGTCGGCCTAGGCGCACGGATGGACCATTTCCCGTCCCAGTTGTCCGGCGGCGAACAACAACGCGTGGCCATCGCCCGCGCCATCGCCAAACGCCCCGAAGTTTTACTCTGCGATGAGCCGACTGGCGCTCTCGACGTCACCACTGGCATCACCGTGTTAGAGGCGGTCGAGCGAATCAACCGCGATCTCGGCACCCTCACCGTAGTCATTACTCACAACGCAGTGATGGCCGAAATGGCGGATCGGGTGATTCATCTATCCGATGGCAAAATTGTTAGTTCACATCGCAATGAAACCCGCCTGCCGGCCTCACAGTTGAAATGGTGATCCTCATTCTGTGGATTTCACCGGCAATCAACCCGTAGTAATGACGGGCTTTCAGCCCTCAATCTGATCGGTATGATCGAGAGCCATTGCGCTACGGAATACGCTTGCGACTCTCTCAAACTCACGGCTTACGCCCCAGCTCTTCCATCACTTTTTCCCAGCCATGAAGACGGTATTTGCGGCAGGTTTCTCCCAGTTTCTCCAAATCTGTTTCGGAATTTCGGCGGAGCAATTCCACCACATCTGCTAGAGACTTCCAACCACCCGCATACAGCTTCAGCGCCACCAATTGCGGAATAGGCACCACCCGCAAGCCCCCATTCGGTAACGTCCGAATGTCTTCCCCGGCAAGCCCGTCACGAATCGCAGCGGGGAAACCATTCTCAAAACTCACAATCTGCACCACCCCGAATGCCCCTGTAATATCGATCACTCCGCCGAGAGGATCCTCACCATCCGGTTCGTAAAACACCGCATCATAACCCCGCGAGTGCAGCACTTCTACCAGATGGTGCATCTGTTTCAAATCGGCATTCACCTTCAGATCCACATCCTGCGTGAATCGAATATAGCGATGTGCCGCAAGCGCAACCGCACCGATCACCAAGCACTCCACTCCCTCCCCCGCGAGCAGTGCTGCAATGACCTCAGCCTCTCGCAGGCTATCATGAATATCACCCGTGGCCATGGAGGTTTTTGGTTTGAGGCGCGGGATGCTTTCCTGAAAATCCCTTGCCCAAGGTTAACGCGGCACGCATTCGTTGTTCGATCGTCATTGCCTCTACACGCCGCATCTCCGCACGCAAGGCCGCATCAGCGCACTGTCGGCGACTGAGCAAAAGTGGAATTAATTGTCTGAGCAAAAGTGGACAGGTT
>ENA-OFCF01001068-OFCF01001068.1-metagenomes-genome-assembly--contig:-NODE-1068-length-11127-cov-3.705564_pt1 | contig 11127 bp, 12 predicted proteins | sample MGYA00153387_OFCF01 | MGnify analysis MGYA00153387 | reverse complement strand
CTGCACGCAAGCAGTTGGGCGTTGTGCCGCAGGAGCTGGTGTTCGACCCGTTTTTTACCGTGCGCGAAGCGCTGCGCATCCAGTCCGGATATTTCGGTATCAAGTCCAACGATGGGTGGATAGACGAGCTGCTCAGCAGTCTCGGGCTGGCTGACAAAGCCAACGCCAATATGCGCCAGCTGTCGGGCGGCATGAAGCGCCGCGTTTTAGTTGCCCAAGCTTTGGTACACAAGCCGCAAGTCATTGTGCTGGACGAACCCACCGCCGGCGTTGATGTCGAGCTGCGGCAAACCCTGTGGCAATTCATTGCCAAGCTCAACAAACAAGGCAGCACCGTGCTGCTGACCACGCACTACCTTGAAGAAGCCGAAGCGCTGTGCAGCCGCATTGCCATGCTCAAGCAGGGTAAGGTGGTGGCTTTGGCCAACACTTCAGAGTTGCTGAAGGCCGCGTCTTCAAACGTGCTCAGATTCAAAATTGATAGCGAACTCCCGATTGAATTAAGGCGCAAGGCACGTATTACGGGCAGAATTGTGCAGTTTCCAGCGCACAACGCCAACGAGATTGAGCAATATCTGGCGGCGGTTCGTCAGGCGGGCTTGATCGCCGAAGACATTGAAATTCGCAAGGCTGACCTGGAAGATGTTTTCCTGGATGTCATGTCTGGCAAAACAGGAGTAGCAGCATGACCGGCTGGCAAACCCTGCTTTACAAAGAAACTTTGCGCTTTTGGAAAGTGGGCTTTCAAACTGTCGGCGCGCCGGTGTTAACCGCCGTGATGTACATGCTGATCTTTGGCCATGTGCTTGAAGGCCAAGTCAAGGTGTACGGCACTGTCAACTACACCGCCTTTTTGGTGCCCGGCCTCGTCATGATGAGTGTTCTGCAAAACGCCTTTGCCAACAGTTCGTCGTCGCTCATTCAAAGCAAAATCATGGGCAGTCTGGTGTTTGTGCTGCTCACGCCGTTGTCGCATTGGCACTGGTTTTTTGCATACGTCGGCGCTTCAGTTGCGCGTGGTTTGCTGGTGGGCGCCGGTGTATTTGTGGTCACAGTTTATTTTGGCCGGCCTGACTTTGCCTACCCGCTCTGGATCGTGCTTTTTGCCATTTTGGGAGCGGCCATGCTGGGCGCTTTGGGTGTAGTGGCTGGGCTGTGGTCTGACAAATTCGATCAGATGGCGGCGTTTCAAAACTTTGTCATCATGCCCATGACATTTTTAAGCGGCGTGTTTTATTCCATTCATTCGCTGCCCCCGTTTTGGCAGACCGTTAGCCATCTGAATCCGTTTTTCTACATGATTGATGGCTTCAGGTACGGCTTTTTTGGCGTGAGCGATGTGTCGCCTTGGCTCAGTTTGGGCATTGTGTCGGCTGCGTTACTTGTAGTGAGCGCTATTGCTGTCAACATGCTGCGAACTGGCTACAAAATCAGAAGCTGATGGCACCACGCTCACTCACTTCGTGTAGCTCTCTGCCCCTGAGGCCAGGTAAAGCCAGCTGCGCGGCCCATGCTTGAAAAAACATCACCTTGAGCGTACGACAGATAACAATATGACCAGCGAAGAACTCCAAACCATCATTTCCAGCGGCCTGCCGTGTGAGCACATTGAGCTGTCAGGTGACGGCCAGCATTGGTACGCGACGATCGTGTCCAATGCTTTTGAGGGCCAGCGCCTTATCCAGCGCCACCAAAAGGTGTATGCAACGCTGGGTGGCCGCATTCAAACCAACGAGGTGCATGCGCTGTCGATGAAAACCTATACGCCCGCTGAGTGGGCGGCCAACTCTTAAAGTTCAATTCCCAAGTCAAAGCCATGGACAAAATTCTCATCAAGGGCGGCAATGCGCTGAACGGAACCGTCACCATTTCAGGCGCAAAAAATGCAGCCCTGCCAGAGTTGTGTGCCGCGCTGCTGACGGCCGACACCGTCACGCTTGAAAACGTGCCCGGCCTGCAAGACGTGTCAACCATGCTGAAGCTGGTGCGCAACATGGGAGTAACGGCAGAACGCGATCCATCCATGCCAGGTACGGTGGTTCTCAACGCGGGTGCATTGAGCTCGCCCGAAGCACCCTATGAGCTCGTAAAAACCATGCGTGCATCTGTATTGGCGCTGGGCCCTTTGCTGGCGCGTTTTGGCGAGGCCACGGTGTCTTTGCCAGGCGGCTGTGCCATTGGCTCGCGCCCGGTCGATCAGCACATCAAGGGGTTGCAAGCGATGGGCGCCGAGATTGTGGTCGAGCACGGCTACATGATTGCCAAGCTCCCGGCAGGCCGCGCGCGCCTGAGGGGTTGCAGCATCACCACCGACATGGTGACTGTCACTGGCACTGAAAACTTTTTAATGGCCGCCACGCTTGCAGAGGGTGAAACCATTTTGGAGAACGCCGCCCAAGAGCCCGAGATTGGTGATCTTGCTGAAATGCTGATCAAAATGGGCGCGAAAATTGAAGGCCACGGCACACGGCGCATTCGTATTCAAGGCGTTGAACGCCTGCACGGCTGCACGCACCGAGTAGTTGCTGACCGAATTGAGGCCGGCACGTTCTTGTGTGCGGTAGCCGCCACCGGTGGCGACGTGAAGTTGCTCAATGGCCGTGCCGACCACCTGGATGCGGTCATTGACAAGCTGCGTGAAGCGGGCGCCACCATTACTTCGGGCGATGGCTACATTCAGGTGAAGTCGCACGGGCGGCTTAAAGCCCAGTCGTTTCGCACCACTGAATACCCGGGGTTCCCAACCGATATGCAGGCGCAATTCATGGCGCTGAACGCCATATCCAGCGGGTCAGCCAGCGTGACTGAAACGATTTTTGAAAACCGTTTCATGCATGTCAATGAAATGGTCCGGCTGGGCGCAAAAATCCAGATTGAAGGCAAAGTGGCCATCATGGAGGGCGTTGAAAAACTTTCGGGCGCAACCGTAATGGCAACCGACTTGCGCGCCTCGGCCAGTTTGGTGATTGCCGGGTTGGTGGCGGACGGCGAGACGCTGATTGACCGCATTTACCATCTCGACAGGGGCTACGACCACATGGAAGCGAAATTGCGCGGTATCGGGGCTGCTATTGAAAGAGTCAAGTGATGATCAAAGTGCTGCGCCGCCACGCTTGTCACAACGCGCCCTGCGCTGCACCTTGCAGGCCGCCGCTCGCCGGAGGCTTCGCTTCTGCCGTCTGTTCAAACCTGCCTGAGCAGGTTTGTAGCCGCAGGCTCCAGCCCCGCGTGGGTCGGCCGTCTGCAGTCCGGCAAAGCCGGCCCTGTGGCTCGAGCTTGGTAAGGCGGGGGAATTGAGCATGATTACTATTGCATTGTCTAAAGGCAGAATCTTCGACGACATTCAGCCGCTGCTAAAAAGCGCTGGAATTGTGGTGCTGGACGATCCAGAGAAGTCTCGCAAATTGATTTTGAACACCGATCAGCCCGATGTGCGCGTGCTTTTAGTGCGTGCCACTGATGTGCCAACTTATGTGCAGTACGGTGGTGCTGACATGGGTGTGGTCGGCAAAGACACGCTACTCGAATCTGATACGCAGGGCCTTTACCAGCCGCTTGATTTGCAAATCGCAAAGTGCCGTATCAGCGTTGCGGTGCGCGAGGGTTTTGATTATTCAGCCGCCATGCGCCAAGGTTCGCGCATGAAAGTTGCTACCAAATTCGTGGCGATTGCGCGTGATTTTTTTGCATCCAAAGGCGTTCACGTTGATTTGATCAAGCTTTATGGCAGTATGGAGCTCGCTCCGCTGACGGGCTTGGCCGATGCGATTGTTGACCTCGTTTCAACCGGAAACACCCTCAAAGCCAACCACCTGATTGAAGTAGAGCGCATCATGGACATCAGCTCGCATCTGGTGGTGAACCAAACCGCGCTGAAGCTCAAGCAAGCGCCGATTCGCAAGATTGTTGATGCGTTTGCAGCGGCAGTCGGTAAATAAGTTAAAGTCTAAAACTATGAGTTTGATAGCTGCTCCCGCCCGTATTTCAAGTGCTAGCAGCACTTTTGATGCTGAATTGAAGGCGCGCCTGCATTGGTCAGCTGGCATCGATGCGGAAATTGAGCAACGCGTTGCCAGCATCTTGGCCGATGTACAAACGCGCGGAGATGCGGCGGTGCTGGAGTACACAGCGCGCTTCGACAACCTGACCGTGCCGTCAATGGCTGCGCTGGAGCTGACGCAGGCTGAACTCAAGTCCGCATTTGAGGCCATTCCTTCAGCGCAGCGTGACGCGCTTCAAGCGGCGGCCAAGCGCGTGCGCACCTACCACGAAGCACAAAAGCAGGCCAATGGGCAAAGCTGGAGTTACCACGACGAAGACGGCACACTGCTGGGCCAAAAAGTCACGCCGCTGGACCGTGTGGGCATTTATGTGCCGGGCGGCAAGGCGGCGTATCCGTCGTCGGTGTTGATGAATGCGATTCCAGCGCACGTTGCAGGTGTGGGTGAAATCATCATGGTGGTCCCCACCCCTAAAGGCGAAAAAAATGCTCTGGTGTTGGCGGCTGCTTATGTCGCAGGCGTGACGCGCGCCTTCACCATCGGCGGCGCGCAAGCTGTCGCTGCGCTGGCCTACGGCACGCAAACCGTGCCCAAAGTGGACAAAATCACCGGCCCCGGCAACGCTTACGTGGCCAGCGCCAAAAAGCACGTCTTTGGCACCGTCGGCATCGACATGATTGCTGGGCCATCGGAGATTTTGGTTATAGCCGACGGCACAACCCCGGCAGACTGGGTGGCAATGGATTTGTTCAGCCAGGCCGAGCACGACGAGCTGGCGCAAAGCATTTTGCTCAGCCCAGATGCAGCCTACATTGATGCAGTCCAAGAAGCCATCGGCCGCTTGCTGCCGACCATGCCGCGCGCTGCCATCATCGCAAAATCTCTTACGGACCGCGGCGCTTTAATCTTGACCCGCAGTATGGAAGAAGCGTGCGACATCAGCAATCGTATTGCGCCTGAGCACCTGGAAGTCTCTAGCCGCGACCCGCACAAATGGGAGCCGCTGCTCAAGCACGCAGGGGCCATCTTTTTGGGCGCTTACACCAGTGAAAGTTTGGGCGACTATTGCGCCGGACCCAATCACGTGCTGCCCACCAGCGGCACCGCCCGCTTTTCAAGCCCGCTAGGCGTGTATGACTTTCAAAAACGCAGCAGCATCATTGAAGTCAGCGAGCAGGGCGCGCAAGTGCTGGGCAAGATTGCAGCTGAGCTGGCGTACGGTGAAGGTTTGCAGGCGCACGCACGCGCGGCGGAGCTGCGTCTTCAGTAGTTTTACGGCAGCGCTGTGATTGAAGCAGCCCTAAGATTTCGGTTTTCGCTGGGGTTTTCCAGCCCGCGCCCGTAAAGCGCAATCCAGCACAAGCGCCGCCCAAGGCCGCATCGCGTCAGGAGAATCCATCGCGTCTTCAGGGGTGCTGAAATAATTCATCGAACGCGCCACGCCCTTCATGGGATAGGTGAATATCTTGCAGCCAGCTGCCTCGTATCGGCTGCGCGTGCTGTCGTCACCCTTCAGCCAAAGCTTCTCGCCATCCCCCAAATCCGCAAGAATTGCAATCGTCAGCCCCTCGGTGCTGAGGGCGTGACCGCCGAACATACGCTTGGGTATACAGCGGCCTGCGCTGGCCAGCAAGTCACAGCAATAGTTGGCGAAGTCTGTGTTGGTGGGCATGATCTCGCTGCTCAAACCAAGGTGCCGCCGACCTGCATCATGGCGTTTTGTAAATCCGCATCCAGGGTTGCCAAGGGCAAGCCTTCACGCAATGCCAATTCCAGATAAGCCGCATCGTAAGACGACAGCTTGAAGCGCCTTGCCAATTGCAAGGTATCGCCCAACGCCCGCGCGGCAGTGCTGGTGTCTGTAGTGATAGCCATTTCTGCCAGCAGGCCAACAAAGGCGCTTGCACGCGCTTCTGTTACCAAACCTTTGGCTTGGGCTTTGACAAGCACATTTCCAACTTCCAGAGACCAGACACCAGGTACCAACGCCTCGCTGCTGTCCTGGGTCAGCAAGTCGAGCACCCTCGCGGCATAGGCCAGCCGCTCTTGGCTGCCGTCATTGAGCAGCCAGCGCATGACCACTGAGTTGTCGAGCACAAACCGCATCAGTCGCGGCCCGCATCAATCAAGGTTTTGATGTCCAGGGCTTCAAGTGGTGGTGCCTCAAACATGAAGGCTCGCATAGCCGCCGCCGCCTGCGCGCCAGCACGCCGCACGCTCGTGCCCGCAGGCAGCAGGTCAGCCACGGGCTTGCCGCGCTGAGTGATGGTGAAGCCCTGCCCATCACGGACCCGACGCAACAAATCCGCCAAATGCGTTTTGGTTTCGTAGGAACCTATGGATTGAAGTTGCATGGTGTGGCCTTCATTTTGATGTAGACTAGATTGTAGACCAGTTGCTAAAAAAGAGGCAATGGCGTTATACAGGGATGGTCGAGAATTCATTCGGCGGTTTAGGGTTTTGGGGTCTGATTGTCGGTTGATTCAAATTTCAGATCTTCTCCAAATATCGTTTATTCAAGGCACTCCGTGCAAAGAGATTACAAACAGTATCAGCAAGAAGTTACAGAAGACATCGAAACAGTGCTTAGGGACGCCGGATGTCAATTTATATTGTTCATTGGCTCTGGGTTCTCAAAGCGATACGCTAATGCACCAAAGTGGAAAGAGTTGCTGCGTAGGTTGTTCGAAATTTGTCCACATATTGATAGGGACTACGCTTACTACAAGCAGACCTACGACGATCCTATGAAGATAGGTAATGTGCTTGCTGATGCTTACCGTGGATGGGCTTGGGATAAAGAAAAATCTAAATTTCCTAGCGAGTATTTCGCTTAAAATTTCCCGCCAGACATATTTTTAAAGCATAATTGTGGAGATATTGAAGGATCTCGGTCCGACACGCGGATCATATGGCTCGGTAGAGTTGGATGCTGAAATTTCTGCCTTGAAAGCTATGAGTCCTCACGCGGTTGTCACAACAAACTACGATGAACTTATTGAGCCATTATTTCCGGATTACGAGCGAGTAATCGGTCAAACAATTCTTCGTCATCCTTATTTATCTATTGGTGAAATTTTCAAGATTCACGGTTGCGTGTCTAAACCCACTTCACTTGTTCTTTTTAAGAAGACCACGATACTTTCAATACCGACAAGAAATATTTAAGCGCAAAATTGTTAACTTACTTTGCTGAGCATCCACTTGTATTCGTGGGGGATAGCGCGACTGATCTGAATATTAAAAGTGTTTTGTACGACGTTGATCGAATGATGCGTTCTGACTTACAACTGATACCAAACATTTATGTTTTGGAGTGGTCACCAGACATTACCAGTACTTCTTATCCAGCGCATCACAGAGTTTTATTTGTGGGCGACGACCATGAAATTCGAATAAAAAGTATATCAGCTGCGTCTTTTAAGTGGGTTTTTAAGGCGCTCGGATCAGCGGGATCTTTAGAGAAGGTAAATATGAAACTATTGCGGGGACTAATGGCCCGCACCGTTGATTTAATTCGAAAAGATGTACCAACCAAGCGTATTGCAGTCGATTTTCAGACGCTGGAGCACAAGATAAATTCAGGCGAGAGTGTTGCGACATTGCTTGGAATTACGTCGCTTGATTACGCTTCTAAGGTAAATGCAACCTTTCTGTATACGCTTACACAAGTTGCCGAGGAACTCGGCTACAGCTATTGGAGCCACGCTAATGTGCATATTGAGGAAGTAAAGAAAAAAACTGGGTTTGACGTCAAAGGATCCGATAATTCGTACCACATCACAATGAAAACGGGCAAAAAAAGTTGGACAATCAAATACTCTCAGGCAATTGTTGATCTTCTTTCTAAAGTTTCAAAAGGTGAAGAGTACAAATTGAATTCGGATTGCCAAGTCGCTGGCGTGCCAGTCGCAAGAAAAAAGCCAAATGAGCTATCGTGACCCATAAATCTGACTTTATGCACTCGCACTATTGCAATGCACAGCGGCTGCGTACGATGGTGAGTGATGCGTTGCCGCTTGAGCGCTATGACCAGCATGTGGTGATTAACCCTTTTGAAACGCCCCCCCCGATATGACCGAACAAATCAGAACACTGATCCAAACCCGCATCCGCCAAGACATCCAGTCCATGCACGCCTACGCGGTTCAAGACTCGACTGGCATGGTCAAGCTTGACGCGATGGAGAACCCGCACCGCCTGCCTGCTGCGCTGCAAGCGCATTTGGGTCAGCGCCTCGGTGCGCTGGCGTTTAACCGCTACCCGAATAGTCGGGTGAATGACCTGCGCCAGGCTCTGGCTAACTATGCGCATATGCCTGATGGTTTCGACATCATGCTGGGCAACGGTTCGGATGAGTTGATTGCGCTGCTTGCGCTGGCCTGTGACGTGCCTGGCGCTGCTATTTTGTCGCCGCTCCCCGGTTTTGTGATGTATGCCATGAGTGCGCAATTGCAAGGCTTGCAGTTTATCGGCGTGCCGCTGACCGCAGATTTTGAACTCGATGAAGCTGCCATGCTGGCTGCGATTGCCGAGCACAAGCCAGCCATTACTTACCTCGCCTACCCCAACAACCCCACCGCCAATTTGTGGAATGCTGCCGCTATTTCCCGCATCATCGCGGCTTGCGCTGACGTCGGCGGGCTGGTGGTGCTGGACGACGCCGGCATCCAGGTCACGGCGCAGGGCTGGTTCATGGTGCGCGCGGTGGCGATGGTGTTCGACCGCTGCTTGCAGGCCGACCGCAACCGCGCGCAGTTCTCGCGCATCATTTGACCGGCGGGCCAGTGTCATGTCCACCACGCTCGCCGCCACCGCGCTGTTCGCCTGGAGCAGCTTCGGACCCAAGCCGCGCGCCGGCAGCGCGCCGCCGCCAGCATGGGTGACGGTGCTGACCCAAAGCCTCATCGGATTATATGGCGGCTTTTTCGGCGGCGGCGTCGGCATCAGCGGCCACGTGAGCATCGCCGACCGCGTCGTCGTAGGCGCCGACGGCTGCCGACCCGAGGGCGGCCACGGCCGCAGGCGCGACCGGCAGGCTGGTCGCGCCGAGCAGGAGCTTCGGAGTGGTCATGGCGAGCGCGGAGTTGGTGAGAGGTCGGCGGGGCGACCGTGGGACTGTAGCGTGATCTCGCACATCTTCGTCGACGCCCGCGTGGGCCGACCCCGGGGCCCCGCGAGGCGATCGCCGACCTGCACATCGGTGGATCGTGGCCGGGCTTGGCTGTTACTGTCCGGGCGTGAACGTCGACTCCCGGCCCCGTCGTACCGCGTGGATCACCTCGCTCGCGCTGATCCTCGGCACCTGTGGGGAGGCGGCCGCCCCGGCGCCGGTGCCCGTGGAGTTCGATGACCCGTTCGCGGAGGCCGAGGCGCCTGTCCCGGAGGACATGTTGGCGGCGGCGGTGGGTGGGGTGGTTGTGACGGCGCAGGGTGGGCCAGCGAGCGCGGGTGAAGTGGTGGGGCCAGTAGCGGGTGAGGCGGCAGGGGGCGCGGGTGAGGTGGTGGGGCCAGTAGCGGGTGAGGCGGCGGTCGCCGTGGATACGAAGGCGGCCAGCGAGAAGAAGTCGGGCAAGAAGGGCGTGACCCCGAAAGCGAAGCCGGCACCTGTCCCTGCGGACAGCCCACCGGCGCCCGAGCCTGTGCCGGTGCCGGCACCCCCGCCTGCGCCGGTGCCCGAGCCGGCACCCCCGCCTGCGCCGGTCGAGCAGCCGGCGACACCCCCGCAGCAGCGCTTCGCGGGTACGTTTCGGTACGCGGGTGGGGAGGCGCAGAGGCAGGGGCTCGAGGCGGCGATCGAGGCGGCGGCGAGCGAGCTCAACGCGTTGATCCGCGGGATCGGTCGCAAGCGGCTCAAGGAGAGCAACCCGGTGCGCGAGCAGATCACGATCGCGGTCGACGGCGACAAGGTCAGCATGACCTTCGAGCCAGGTCGCACGGTGACCGGGCGGCTCGAGGGCCCGTCGGTGCCGTGGACGAGCGACAGCGGCAAGCCAGTACAGGTCACTTTTTCGCTGGTCAAGGGCCGGCTGGTCCAGACATTCAAGGCGGAGGACGGCGGCCGCCGCAGCGTGTACAGCCTCGATGAGACCGGCGCGCGTCTGACCTTGAGCGTGACGATCACGTCAGAGCGGTTGAGTAATCCGCTAAAGTATGCGCTGACGTATCGTCGTACCTGAATCGGTACCCGGGCTTGAAGCCTGGTCGGACGGATCGGGGCTGGACGCTCATCTCGAGATTATACAGTCCGGGGCCGCGGTGGCTGGCGGCGCCGTACGGGACATCGAGCGCGCCGTGCTGGCGCATGACGACGCCCTGGTCCTGCGCGCACCGGCGCTGGTCGGACCGAGCCGCACCCATGCCCTCGACCGTCTGCGTCGCGGCGAACGCAGCGTGCGCGGGGACCCGGATCGGCCGTTCTCGTACCTGCATGAGGCCGATCTCGCCGAACTGGCGGTGGCAGCGCTGGCCGGCGCCTTCGGTCGCGGCGTACTCAACGCGGCGGCGCCCGAGCGCCTGAGCGTGCGCGATTACTACCGCCTGCTCGCGCAGCGTGCGGGTATCGACGCCGATATCGTCGGCGACGGCCGCCGCCACGTGCTCTCCCATTCCGAGCAGCATCTCGAAGTCGACCGCGTCGCTCACGCCCCGCTCCACCGCGGTGAGGTGCGCGTTGGCGATGTCGAACAGGTTGTGTCCGGCGACGCCTACCGTGACGCTGCGCGTGTGCTCTCGCGTGAGCGCGTAATCAACGAGTCGCTTGTACTGCGCATCGGACTCCGCCTTTGAGGCCCACGTGGCGAGAGGCCACCCATGGATCTCGGCATCGACGCGTTCCATCGACAGGTTGGCCCCTTTGACGAGGCGCACCTTAATCGGCGCCCCCCCACGGTTCACCCGCGCCGATGCCCACGCCTGGAGGCGCTCCATGGCCGCCATCGAATCGGGCAGGTAGGCCTGCAGCACGATGCCGGAGGTGAGCCCCAGAAACTCGTCCTCGTCGAGTAGTGCGGTGAAAACCTCGATGGTGAGGTCGAGATCCCTGAACTCCTCCATGTCGAGGTTGATGAATTTCTGCGAGGGGCTGGACGCTGCCAGCTCGTAGAGCGGCATCAGCCGCTCCGAG
>ENA-OFCF01001067-OFCF01001067.1-metagenomes-genome-assembly--contig:-NODE-1067-length-11127-cov-9.889632_pt1 | contig 11127 bp, 12 predicted proteins | sample MGYA00153387_OFCF01 | MGnify analysis MGYA00153387 | reverse complement strand
CCGCATACGATCGTCTGGTAGCGGGTGAAATTTGTAGTTGGAGAAATTCATCCCAGATACCAGGCGCAACTGGTTTGACAGTCAACAGCTCTTCTACAGCAGCAGATCCACCCACGAGATTTGGGGGAGTAGTGCGAACGATCTTAATTGCTGGTAGGTCAATCGCCATCTTTATTTAAGAGTGAACTAACATAGGGACAATTGAGCATTAGACATCGATTGAGATGGAATATGATTAGTGTGGAGCGGGTTGCGACTGGGGAAGTTTTTGAGGTACCAAACAATAACCCATTGCTTTGACGATTCTCCTCCAGGAGAGGCTACGCCAACGATGTGACGTTACTCAGTCGTGGATTGCCATCATCAGACAAGGCTTTTTGCAATCCCTGTCTAGTCATACCAATTTGTGCCGCCATATCACCCACACCCCGCACACGAGCTAGGACACGCAATGAGGCAAGTAATACCCCAGTGTCATTATCTTCGGCAAAGTCTTGGAAAATCTCCGTCAGATAATCATCGATTTCTTCAGGATGGTCGCGGAAATATCCTTCAGTAACTTCATCAAGGGTTCTCAGTTTTCGCATTGATTTGATACTCCTGCCAATAAGCTTTGGCGTTTTCTATGTCGCGGTCTTGGCTATCTTTGTCTCCACCACACAGGATAATGACAATGTTGCCTGAATCTTCACCGAAATACACTCGATATCCAGGGCCGAAGAACAGACGTAATTCGGACAACCCCTCCCCGATTGGTTCGACATCTCCGTAATTTCCCTGCTGAACTCGAAATAAACGTTTGATAATTCGTCGCCTGCCTTGAGTATCGCGCAGAGCATCGAGCCAGACTTGAAACGGTTCGTTTCCGTCTACATCTGCGTAAAAGATAATTTGTTTAGGTTCTACGCTCCGATTCAAAGTCCGAACCTTCCTTAATTATAAATTATAGCCAACTATAGTTGGCATCAAAATCAAGGTCAAGATACTTTTCCGACCCTTTCCCCCTGCTTGGTGCAATCGCGCTGAGGAGACCTCCGCGCGATTGCATCCGCTTCCCCCTTCCCCTTTTCCCCCACACTCCACCAGTTACGTACACTTACAACACTACAAACTAATGATAAGAAATATTATCGCGCATCCGATTACTATCCGGTAAAATTGGGTAGTAAATTCGGATCGCGATCTAATATTACAAGCGCGCACATTAATTGCCACAACCATTCAGAGGTTTGATGAGAGTTACTCGATCGAGGATTAATTACTCGAATGAACGAGAACTGCAACCACTAAACTTGTATAGACAACCGATCTACAATGTGCAAAGATTGAAATAAATCAGGCTTGAGAAATTATGTCCTCTTCAGTATCTCGCTCTCCTCGGGATAGCAGTATGAATATCCGCCTCAATCATCAACAACGAGATGCGATCGACCGAGCGGCAAGTTATTTAGGCAAAAATCGGTCGGATTTTGTCTTGGAAATAGCTTGTCGGGAAGCAGAACACGTATTGCTAAATCGAGCTTACATTGCTGTTGGTGAGGAGACGTTCGATCTTCTGTGTCAATTGCTGGATGCTCCACCAGAGCCTTCAGAAGGTTTGCGTAAACTGATGCGGGTGAAAGCACCTTGGGCGTAGAGCAATTGTCATTACAGCCGCCTGTGCCCTTAACATCCACTCATCTGGTGACAGATTTTGATTGTGGTGTTGATTCGCTCAATGAATGGCTGGGCAAACGAGCGTGGAAAAATCAAGCAATTGGTGGATCGCGGACGTTTGTTGTAACTAATGGTGAAAGCGAAAAGTGCGGTCTTGGGCTTTGCCCAAGTGGAGCACCTTTTCAAGACATCGTTATCGGTTACTATTGTCTTAGTAGCGCAGCCATCGACCGAATCGAACTACCCAAGGCAAAACAGCGCAATATGCCCGATCCGATTCCCGCAGTATTAATCGGTCGGCTGGCTGTCGATGTGCGATATCAAGGACAAAAAATTGGTTTGAGCTTGCTCCAAGATGCACTCTGTCGAATTATTACGGCATCGCAAAGCATCGGGGTCGCCTATATTTTAGTTCATGCTTTGGATGATGCGGCCAAAAGTTTCTATGAGAAAAATGGCTTTGTAGCGATTCCCGAACAACCATTAACTCTGTTTCTGTCAGTAGCTACTGCTACGGTGGCAATGCAATCCGAACAGTGAATTTATTAGTCTCTACTATCCATTTGGAGGTTTTATGAAAGTCACCCCCCATCAGCTCGAACCAGCTCGACTGCAATATGATGAATGTGATTAGATCGAGCTAGAAAATGACAATATTCAAGCGTCAAATCAGCTCGTAGTCAGAGCTAGGTGTAAGTTAGTATGCCGAAAAAAGTCGGTCACAACTGTTTTCAATGCTCGAAATTAAGTACCGCAGAGGCTCAGACTAAACCTTGCTGGGATGCGGTGCGATGTCCGAACCGACGGCACTATCAACGCAATAATGCGCGGATTAGCCAACAGCGCAAGCAAAGTCGTCCGGTAGAGTCGTCTGGTAATGTACCTCGGACGATTGCGATCCAGCCACCGATCGGTACGGCTGTTAGTATTATCTTCTATCGCGAACGACAGGATGCCCCAGTCCACGCGATCGCGGCCCAGGTGTGGCAATCTGATAAGGGCAAGGTGTTAATGGTGCAACCAATGCACTGTCTGGGTTTATCGCCAGCTCAAGTGGTGGAGGTGATGGTAGAGATCTTGAAGGCTTGTTCGAGTGAGTTGGGAGTGGAAATTACTAAGTTTGTGAATAAAGTGGAATTACATCCAGATCAGTGTCCAATCTTGGATTGTCCGATAAATAGTACGAAATATGTCTAAGCTTAGTTATTTCTCCTCTGATTACTTTATGGCTCGATCGCGCTGGAGAACAGCAGCAATTCTTCGTCGCGCTCGGCTGGAGTCTTATGAAATCGATGCAGTCGCACCGAGTGATGAGCGACTGACGATCGACATCGCGATTTTTGGCAATCCTTCCGCGCGAAAGACTTTAGTTATTTCTAGCGGCTTACATGGAGTTGAAGGCTTATTTGGTTCGGCTGTACAGTTGGCGATGATTGAAGAATATCTAGCAAACCAGCAATTATCTTCAGATCTAGCGATTGTGATGGTTCATATGCTCAATCCCTTTGGTTGTGCTTGGTACCGTCGGTGGAATGAAGAAAATATCGATCTCAATCGCAATTTTCTAGTGGGTGATGAAGTTTATCAAGGTTGTCCGCCTGCTTATTCATCACTCGATAGTTTTCTCAATCCTCGCTCTTCACCATCAAAGCTGGAACCTTTTCTACTCAAGTCTCTAGGCTTAATCGGACGCTATGGGATGTCTACATTGAAAAGTACTCTCCCAGTGGGACAATATGACTTTCCCAAAGGGTTATTTTTTGGGGGGAATGAGCCTTCCCAAACTCAAAAAATCCTCACAACTCACATCCGTACATGGTTGGGAGCGGCACAGCAGGTAATCCATCTGGACTTGCATTCAGGTTTGGGTAAATGGGGGACTTATCGATTATTTGCCGAACTAACTCAAGCTGCACCGCGTTATAAATGGTTGTCCGAGCACTTTGTCGATGAAGCTTCTCCTTGGGAAAGTCGCATTTTAACAGTCGATCCTGACGATTTAGTGTATCAGCCGCGCGGTACTTTCGGCAGGTGGTGTCAAAGTGAATTTACAGATAGACGCTATGATTTTCTCTTAGCTGAATTTGGGACTTATTCAATGCTGCGGGTACTCAAAGCACTCCGCGCTGAAAATCGCGTTCACTGGTGGGGAAAGGTGGGAGATGAATCTTATCATCGGGCAAAGCAAGAGTTATTGGAAGTTTTTGTACCGAGTAGTCTGCAATGGAGGAAAATTGCGTTAGAACGAGGTATGGATCTTTGCGTGAGGGGAATTAATGCTTTGGCAGTTTTAAACATCTAAGGATATTTCTTGTTGGCTAAGAGTTTTTGACTTTTTGTTAGATTTCGCGATCGGGAGTTTCTGTTTAGATCTAAACAATTGATAATTGAGCAAACAAGTATTGACATACGACAGGACTTGGAGTGGTGAATATGAGTGTCGAATTAAGTCACCCTACAACTATTGTTCCACAACAGTTAGAACTAGATTTGTGGCAAATCCTGGCTGTCGCTCAAACTGAATCTGCAACGGTTAGTTTTATTGAGCTGTGCGGTCATTTGGATGGGTTGAGTCTGGTTGATGGGGGACGGGCGGTTGGGGAAATTGCGGAGATTTATCGAGTTCGAGCGGAGACGATTTTAAATGAGCTTGCAGCGGCTTATTTACCAGTTAAGGAGCCAGTTCTAGCAGATGAACTTTGGGCACATCTCTATCCCCAAACTTTCATTTTACGGGATGAGCATCTGTACCTGGAGGTAGAACATGACTATCCACAGGAGCGACAGTCGGTGATTAAGTGCTGGGCGGGTGCCCCGCCTAGCATGGGGGTGGAGGCGGATGAAGTGGTGACGTGCGCGATGATTCAAGCAGCAGTCTTGGGAAATGCTCACTGTGAGGAGATCGAACTGTGGGCGAGTCAAATTCGAGGGGTGATGGTGGAATGTGGGGAGAAGTCGCTAGATTCCTTTCCCTTTAGTCTTTTTAAAAGACTAAAGATCGTAATAAAGAGTTTAACAATGCGTTGACTCTGACTTATTTATTCTAAAATCTAAACTATTAAGAACCCTTAGCCGAACGAGACGCACGATGCCAACCTATCGATCGAAAACCTCGCGCGAAGGCAGACTGTATATGGTCAATGCCCACTGTGCCGATGCGCTGGTCTGCATTTCCAACTGTGACAAAATCACCCCTGGCATGTTGATGGCTGCCCTGCGGCTGAACATTCCCGCCATATTCGTCTCTGGCGGGCCGATGGAGGCGGGGAAGACTAAGCTATCAGAACATAAACTGGACTTGGTAGACGCGATGGTAGTGGCCGCAGATAGTCGAATTAGCGATGAGGTGGTTGCAGAATACGAACGTTCTGCCTGTCCCACTTGTGGCTCCTGTTCGGGGATGTTTACCGCCAATTCCATGAATTGTCTGACTGAAGCGATCGGTCTGGCTTTACCAGGTAACGGAACTGTCCTGGCGACTCATTTCGATCGGAAAGATCTATTTCTCACAGCCGCCCGCACCATTGTCAGCATTACGCGCCGCTACTACGAACAAAATGATGAATCGGTATTACCCCGCTCGATTGCCAGTTTCCAAGCGTTTGAGAATGCCATGATGCTCGATATTGCGATGGGCGGATCGACTAATACCATTTTGCATCTGCTAGCTGCCGCCCACGAAGCAGAGGTTGATTTTACGTTAAACGATATCGACAGGCTTTCCCGTCAAGTGCACCAACTGTGTATCGAGTATTCATCGCCTCAGATCCAGATCGGGAAGGCGAAGTGATTGGCTGGCATATTGCCCAAGTATTGAAACTCAAACAGCCCCAGCGGGTTATCTATCAGGAGATTACCGAGTCCGCAGTCAAAAAGGCCATTGCTTCTCCTCGCTCCTTAGACATGGCTCTGGTAGAAGCAGGTAGGTGTCGCGATTGTCTGGACAAATTAGTGGGTTATAAAGGATCGCCCCTAATTTGGCGACTGAATAACGGAGCAAAAAGCGTCGGGCGCGTACAATCGGCAACCCTCCATTTAGTCTGTCAACGAGAGCGGGAAATTCAAGCCTTCATACCTCAAGATTATTGGTCTGTATTTGTAGACTATGCCGAAGGATTTCGCGCTTTCTACAATGGCACGGCTCAAACTGCATCACCAGCCACAGACGAGGAAACTAGCGACGATGCTGGAGCTACAGAAAAAGTCGCCGAATCGACACGCGTATTGAGTCAAGCTGAAGCTGAGAGGTTAGTGGAGATCGGTAAATCTCAACCCCATCAAGTCCAGACAATCGAAGGTAAACTCGCTCCAAAAAAGCCCCCCGCCCCATTTATCACCTCATCACTCCAACAAGCCGCAGGAGCGCGGTTGAAGTTCAGTCCCGAACATACGATGTCCGTCGCTCAGAAGCTCTATGAAGCGGGATTAATTACCTATATGCGGACTGATTCGGTCGAACTCAGTCAGGATTTTTGCACAGCCGCACGAGAATGGCTACTCGCTCACGATCGAGATAATGTACCTACGAAGGTCGCGAAACAGCGTAGTTCCAAAGACGCTCAGGAAGCCCATGAAGCCGTCAGACCGACGGATATTACTAAAGCCTCCAGCGAACTCAAACAACAGCTCTCAGCGGATGAATTCGCGCTGTATCTGATGATTTGGATGCGATCGATTGCCTCACAGTGCAAACCCGCACAGATTCGCAAAACTACGATCGTCACTCAATCTGGCGAGATCCAATGGCAAGCCAGAGGGCAAATGCTCGAATTTGCTGGCTATGCTAAGTATTGGAAGGATATTAGTGGCGATGCTGTCCTCCCTAGTTTGCAACCAAAACAACCACTTACCGCAGCTAACGTCAGTCACGAGCAGAAGCAAACCCAACCACCACCGCGATACTCTGAACCTAAACTCGTTCAACTGATGGAACGTCGTGGTATCGGTCGTCCTTCTACTTACGCGCCGACTATTGCCACGCTCAAGCAACGTAATTATGTCGAGCTAGTCAAGAGCAAAGTGCAACCGACGACTGTGGGACTGCAAGTGGATGACTTTCTCATGCAAGCTTTGCCAGAATTGATTCAATCGGAATTCACCGCTCAAATGGAAACAGAACTCGATGCGATCTCGAAGGGAAAACAGGAGTGGCAAAGTTATTTGATTGGGTGGAATCAAAGTTATTTCATCCCAGCGTTGAGTAGAGCTACTAAGAATTTACCAGAACAAGATTATGGATCGTTCCAGGGTAAGGAACTGGAGAAATCGCGCTCTAAATGTCCGACTTGCAGTAAACCAATGTCCAAAGTACCAAGCAAAAAGGTGAAGAAGGGATATTTTCTCAAGTGTGAGGATGGCTGTAAAGATTCTGAGGGAAAAGGTTTGGTGATGTTTTGGTCGGAGCGAGCAAATGAATGGCAGATTCCACAACCTAAAACAGCGCAGTCATCTCCCGTGAAGCAAACCGAACATCCTTGTCCGGTTTGCAAAAAGCTGCTGGAAGAATATAGCTACAATAAGGATGGGAAAGAAAAGTCAATGTTAAGGTGTTCGGATGCGGATGCTCGAACCAAGCCAAAGCATAAGGATGTCGCTTATTTTCGGGGTAAAGAAGGGCAGTGGTGGAGTCCAAAACTAGGTAATCTTGGTGCAAATGTGGCTTCCTGACAGGCGTAAATGGATGGTAGATTATTTCGTTATTGTAATCAAGGTGAGTAATGTCTCTTAAATTCCATATATACCGAGGATTCTGTTGATATGCTATCGAATTCTGTGCAAGCATTTAATGATAAAGTAGCCACTTCTCGAACATTGCAGACTAAGCTGCGATCGATAACTTCACCGCTGGATTTTTTAGCTTTGGCAAAGTCAGAAGGACTCGATCTCACTGGGCAAGATTTTCAGATTTTGGTGCAACAAGCTTATCAACAGTGGATCGAGAAGTTAGATCCTAAGATGAGTGGTTTCTTTAGCCAGATTCATGAGAAAAAAGAATTAGATGAGAAGTTAAGAGTCTGTCAGTCAATTCATGAGGTTATTGCCTTGGCGCAGGAATGTGGCGTTAAATTGTCGGAGGATGAGCTGAAACAGGCGGCAGCAGTGGCGGAAACTATTTCTGGCTTTAGCTTTGAAAAACTGTGGTTTAGGGGGCTAGGCTCGATCGAGCAAGCGCGTAATATCTCGATCTAGATACCTAAAGTTTTTAGATAGATGTAAAAGTTTCAGATGATAAGTTTAAACCCTGCACTATTTTTATGTCCGCCACCTCCATAGAGTTTAGCAATTTCCGAACAGTCAAAATCAGGCTGGGAACGTAGAGAATAGGAGATACTCGATTTCCCTCTCAACCAACTAGCCACAACAGGATAATCTGGATACTCTTCGAGCATTTGGTGACACAGATCGGAAACGATATCATAATTGGAGCAATTAATTAGCGGGATTTTAACTCCAGTTATCCACTCTCCAGTCGGAGCTTGATAAGGTGGTAGAGCATCTAGGTAGACGTGTTTCAACATCCCTTTAATTTCTTTAGTTTGATATCTCAGCAGAGTGGCACCATCTTGCCGTAGCCGCTTTAAACCGTCGGGTGTAAGTAAGTCAATCCAGAGATCGAATACTTGTGGCAATAGTTGCAGTCCAGCGGCAATTTCGCCAGTACCCTCTAATTTCCATTCCCACAAATCGCGGTCTTGAATGTACCTAAATAAATCTGGAATTTCTCGCTCTGGATGGAAGTATTCCCAGCTTATCATCGCGCCAGATCGATTCATGTCGAATAGGGCACCACGCAATCCCAGTAGGGCTTCTTGGGCAGTTTTGTGGTGATCGAGAGTGATGACTTGAGTGTGTTGTGCTAACAGTGATTCCATCACCTGTCGTGGGTAACTAAAGTCGAGAATATAGACTTCTGAACCTGGTTCCATTTCTGGTGGATCTTGTTGGTGCTTGACCCCGATGTATTCGGACTTATCGCCAAACTTCAAGTAAGCAGCAAGGGCACTGCCAAATCCATCGGGACAGTTATTATGGTAGAGGGTATAAATTTTTGACATAATCACATAATATCTGACAATCAATGTCTGTTATTTTTCCAACACTGTAGTGTCCACTTATAAAACAGATTCACCAGACAATTCTTCAGTTGCACCCCAGGTTTCCCTGACTGGAGTGGTAGAGCGGATTACCTTTCATTCCGAGGAAAGTGGCTATACGGTCGCTCGGCTCCAATCACCCCGCGCCCATGAATTAACTACGATTGTTGGTAACTTCGCCAATATTCAAGCCGGACAAACCCTCCAACTTCAGGGTACTTGGAAAGAGCATCTTCAATACGGTCAGCAATTCCAGGTTATTAAATACAGCGAAACTAAACCCGCGACGCTGACGGGAATTGAGAAGTATTTGGGTAGTGGTTTGATTAAAGGAGTCGGTCCCGTTACGGCTAAACGGATTGTGGCACATTTTGCTCTGGACACTTTAGAAATTATCGAACGAGATAGCGATCGACTGATTGAAGTCCCAGGCATCGGCAAAAAGCGAGTCAAAATGATTCAACGCGCCTGGGTGGAACAGAAGGCTATTAAAGAGGTGATGCTATTTCTCCAAAGTCACGGGGTTTCGACAACCTATGCGGTGAAAATCTTTAAACAATATGGTGATAAATCGATCGCAGTTGTCACCAATAATCCCTATCAATTATCAGAAGATATCTTTGGGATTGGCTTCCTCACAGCCGATCTCATCGCTCGAAATTTAGGCGTAGATCCCGCTTCTACTTTCCGTTATCGAGCTGGTATCAAACACGTTCTAGGAGAAGCCGCCGAAGATGGACATTGTTTCCTACCTCAACCAGAGTTATTGGTAGCAGCGACAACTAAACTTACGACTGACGAACATACCGCGACTGAGAATGCTCTGTTAGAAGTGTTGCGGGACATGAGTTTGCAACAGGATCTAATCCTGGAAACAGTAGAGGAAATTCCGTTGTATTTCCAACCCAGTTTCTTCTACACCGAACAGAATTTAGCCATTTCTATCCTCAAACTACTCGAACAGCCCCAGTCGGTAGATTTGCCCCGCGTCCGCAGTTGGATCGAACGGTTTACCCAGAGTCAGGGTATTAGTCTCTCGCCCGAACAACAGCAAGCGGTGGAAATGTCGGCAACTCAACGGGTGATGATTCTTACTGGTGGCCCAGGTTGCGGGAAAACTTTCTGCACCCGCACGATTGTCGCTTTGTGGAAGGCAATGGATAAGAAAATTGCGCTAGCTGCACCGACGGGTAGAGCGGCTCAGAGGCTGTCAGAAATGGCAGGAATTGAGGCTAAGACCATTCACCGTCTATTGGAGTTCGATCCAGCGACTAGAGGGTTTAAACGAGGTGTAGATGAACCTTTGCCTCATAATGCGATCGTGGTCGATGAAGCTTCAATGCTGGATCTATTCTTGGCGAATTCTTTAATTAAGGCAATCCGTACAGATGCCCATTTACTGATCGTTGGAGATATCGATCAACTGCCTTCAGTCGGGCCAGGAAGCGTGTTAGGCGATCTAATTAAGTCGGGTCGGATTCCCGTCGTCAGGCTCACTCAAGTATTCCGTCAAGCTCAATCGAGTGGGATTATTCGCGCTGCTCACCAAATTAATCGCGGACAATATCCCACTTTGGAACCGATTTCTGATGCTCCTGTATCGGATTGTTTATGGCACAATGGCGGATTCGAGCCAGAACATGGAGTGCAGACGATTTGTGAGCTAATTCGAGATTTTATTCCCAGCTTAGGATTTAATCCTATTACTGACGTTCAGGTATTGTGTCCGATGACTAGAGGTGTGGTGGGAACGCGAAATTTGAACCAGGTATTGCAAGAGTTGCTTAATCCTCCCGCTCCTGAAAAAGCTCAGATTAATCGGGGTGGGGATATTCTACGGGTGGGAGATCGAGTAATTCAACTCAAGAATGACTACGAGCGGGAAGTATTTAATGGGGATTTGGGCGTAGTTAATGCGATCGATTCAACTGAACATGAGGTGATGATTCAGTTTGAGAGTAGAGAAGTTATCTATGACTATGCGGACTTGAATGAGTTGGGATTGGCTTGGTCGATTAGTATCCATAAATCCCAAGGTTCGGAATATCCGGTGGTGATTCTGCCGCTCTACATGCAGCACTATCTGTTGTTATCGCGGAATCTGGTATATACCGGATTGACGCGGGCGAAGAAATTAGCGATTGTGGTGGGATCGAATAAGGCAATTGGGTTGGCTGTCAGGCAAGATCGGATGGGAAAAAGATATACTCGCTTACCAGCAAGATTGGGTGGGAATACGTTGTTTGACGACACCCAAGCTTCGACTAAATAATTGGTGAAAGGAGCGACACTAATCTTTGCCAAAGCCGCGCCGAGAGGTAGTCGAAGATTATCGATTCTTCGTTCGCGATCTTGGTATGATAGCGAAGGATATCTC
>ENA-OFCF01001065-OFCF01001065.1-metagenomes-genome-assembly--contig:-NODE-1065-length-11129-cov-17.702998_pt1 | contig 11129 bp, 7 predicted proteins | sample MGYA00153387_OFCF01 | MGnify analysis MGYA00153387 | reverse complement strand
TTGCGAGCAGGCACAGCACATGGGCATGGGCCGCGTGGCTTTGTCCTGAAGGTTTGGCCATCCAGCGCCGTGGTGCTGCCAACAGGGCACCACGGCTGCGCACCGACCTGCGCATCTGCCTGCGCGCACGCCCCAATTTGGAGCAAGAGGTCTTGCACGAGACCCCTATCACATTTTGCAAATGCAATTCAAGAAAACCGATAGCACACAAAAGGGAAAACCGTGACAGCAAGCGCTAACGCACACATTGATGCATAGTCTGCGCGCATGAGCCTGTGCCGTTTTAGTGCACAGACATCACATTCTGAAAACTCATAAATAGATTTTTCAAAAATAAAGATTTACGCCAGATAGCGCTTTATTTATAAGCGCTTGTAGCTATCTTAAATATAGCAATAGAGATTAATTTTTCTCATATCTGGTACCTACGAGTCTTTGACCCTCAACCGTCAGCGCTTTTCTCCATGCGCCAGCTGTGGCCCGCGCATGGATCGTTGCTTTGCTGCTTTTCAATGAAAGATCTCTTTCATGCATATCACTTTCAGTGCGTACTACACGCTCATCATGGCTGTCCTGGTTTTGCTGCTGGGCAAGCTACTGGTTTCTCGCGTGCGCTTTCTGCGCGAATTCAATATTCCAGAGCCTGTAGCTGGGGGCTTGGTGGTTGCGGCCGGCATTCTGACCATGAATCAGATCGCAGGCTGGACGTTTGCTTTTGACAGCAGCCTGCAGACCGCCTTCATGCTGGTGTTTTTCTCGTCCATCGGCTTGAGCGCCAACTTCGCCAAACTGCGTGAAGGTGGACTGGGCCTGGTGGTGTTCTTGCTGGTCATCTCCGGCTTCATCGTGGTGCAAAACGGTGTGGGCATGGGCTTGGCCGCTGCACTGGGACTGGACCCATTGATTGGTGTGGTAGCTGGCTCCATCACCCTGGTTGGTGGACACGGCACTGCCGGTGCCTGGGGCACCGTGCTGGAGCAACAATATGGCTTGACCGGCGCCACCACGCTGGGCATTGCCTGCGCTACCTGTGGCCTGGTGATTGGCAGCATCATGGGCGGCCCTCTGGCCAAGCGCCTGGTGAGCCGTTACAAGCTGGCAAAACCCCGCAGCCTGAGCGAGCAAACCCGCAGCGATTTGCCTCCGGTGGCCGAGAACCTGGATGCCTTTGCATTTGAAGCCCCGTCCAAAGCCCCCCGCCTGATCACCTCCGACGCCGCCATCGAAACCATGGCACTGTTTGCAGGTTGCTTGGCATTTGGCGAGTTGATGTCCAACCTGACCAAGGATTCCTCGTTTCAGCTGCCCACCTTTGTGTGGTGCCTGGGCGCTGGCGTTCTGATCCGCAATATCCTGGATTACATCTTTGGCTTCAAGGTGTTTGACCGTGCCATCGACGTATTTGGCAATGCGGCCCTGTCTATCTACCTGGCCATCGCCCTGCTGTCGATGCGCCTGTGGGAACTGGCAGATCTGGCTGGCCCACTGATGATCATCATGCTCGCACAAACCGTGACCATGGCGCTGTTCGCCTACTGGATCACATTCCGTGCCATGGGCAAAGATTACGACGCTGCACTGCTGGCCGCAGGTCAAGTCGGCTTTGGCATGGGCTCCACCCCCACCGCCATTGCCAACATGCAGGCCATTACCAACCAGTACGGTCCTTCGCACAAGGCGTTCCTGATCGTGCCGCTGGTGGGCGCCTTCTTCATTGATATCGTCAACGCCTTCTTGATTCAGGCATCCATCAACTTGGTGCGCTAAAGGCTGTCTACCCACCTTCAGAGAATCCAAAAGTTTACGCTGAACACAAAGCAGCGCAACCAGGCATTTGAAGGGGGTGAAGGGTACTAAATAGGCAGCTGCGGGGCAGACCTACAAACAACCCGGCAGTTTTAACGCACACTGGGGCATTCACTCGACAAGGAGACTGCCCCATGCGTGACGCCAACGCCCAACTGCTTCGCCGCCCAGCCACTGTGCTGGGCGTTGTTGTTTCTGCAGCCTTGCTGGCTGCGTGCAGCTCTGCACCTGAGACGGCTGAAAAACGTTTGGCCTACCAGGTTCCAGACCAGCCTGAAGGCAGCTCGGGCTACACCGAAAAACCAGGCTGGGCCACTGAAAAATTTGCTGTGGCTGCTGCCAATCCGCTGGCCACCGATGCAGGCTATCAAGTCCTCAAGGCAGGAGGCAGCGCCATGGATGCCGCCATTGCCGTGCAAATGGTGCTGGGCTTGGTAGAGCCTCAATCGAGCGGTATCGGTGGAGGCGCTTTTTTGCTGCACGCTGCGGGCAGCAAGGTGGAAGCTTATGACGGACGCGAAACCGCACCGGCAGCCGCCACCGAAAACCTTTTCCTGAAGGCCGATGGCAAACCCATGGCCTTTCATGACGCTGTCGTAGGTGGCCGCTCCGTCGGCACCCCAGGGGCGGTGCGCATGCTGGAGCTGGCACACAAGGAGCACGGCAAACTGCCATGGGCCGCCCTGTTTGAGCCCGCTATCAGGCTGGCCGATCAAGGCTTCAAAGTGAGCCCGCGCCTCAACAGCTTGCTGTCCAATGAAAAGTTTTTGGCCAGCGATCCCGTTGCCCGCGCTTATTTCTTTGGTGCTGATGGCAAACCTTTGCCTGTAGGCGCAGTGCTGAAAAACCCCGAATACGCCCAGGTGCTGCGCGCCATTGCCAAGCAAGGCAGCAAGGCCCTGCACGAAGGGGAAGTGGCGCAGGCCATTGTGCAAAAAGTACGCAGCCACCCCACCAACCCGGGGGTTCTGTCGACCCAGGATCTGGCCAATTACCAACCCAAGAAACGGGCAGCACTGTGCTACGACTGGAACCTGCCAGCCACACAAGGCATGCCCGTGCGCAGTTACCAGGTGTGCGGCTTCCCGCCCCCCAGCTCAGGCGCGATTGCGATTGGCCAAATTCTGGGCATCTTGGGCCACACCCCAGCTGCACAAATGCCGCTGGGACAAGACGGTCTGCCCACGGCAGACTGGCTGCACTTTTACACCGAGGCATCCCGCCTGGCATTTGCCGATCGCGCACTCTACGTGGCTGACCCCGATTTTGTTCAGGCCCCCGGCAACAGCTGGATGAACCTGCTGGACAACCGCTATCTGAAAGAACGCTCCAGCCTGATTGGCCAGCAAAGCATGAAGGTGGCACAGGCGGGCAACCCCGCCAAGTTCAAGGTCAGCCAAGCCCCGATGCCCGAGCAGATCGAATACGGCACCAGCCACATCAGCATCGTGGATGCCTTTGGCAACGCACTGGCCATGACCACCACCATTGAAGACCAGTTTGGCAGCCGCCAGATGGTCAAGGGCTTTTTGCTCAACAATGAGTTGACGGACTTCAGCATGGCCCCGAAAGTCGCTGACGGACAGCCCATTGCCAATCGGGTCGAGCCCGGCAAACGCCCTCGCTCATCCATGGCCCCCACACTGGTGTTTGACAAGACAACGGGCAACGTCATCATGAGTGCCGGCAGCCCTGGCGGCGCACAGATCATTCACTACACAGCCAAAACTTTGCAAGGGGTGCTGGACTGGGGTTTGACGCCGCAGCAAGCCATCAATCTGCCCAATTTCAGCAGCTTGAACGGCCCCACGCTGCTGGAGGCCAAACGCTTCCCGGCATCCACCGTTGAGGCCTTGAAGGCCCGTGGCGCCGAGGTCAAAGAGCAAGATCTGACCAGTGGCCTGCAAGCCATTACACGCGGTGAAGCCCACGGCAAAGTATTCTGGTTTGGCGGTGCTGATCCACGCCGTGAAGGCGTGGTGATGGGAGATTGAGCGCACAGCACGCCAAAGCCCATAAAAAAAGCCTGACAGCTTCACGCTGTCAGGCTTTTTTGCGCTCAGGCTTGCCGGCCTGAGGCCGCGTTGCGTCAGAACTGGTAGTTGGCACTTACCAGGAATGAGCGCGGTGCGCCTGGCATGGCGTTGGAGCGCCAGTACTCCTTATCCAGCAGATTGGAGACCGCCATCGTCACCGTCCACGGTGCTGCGCGCCAGCCTACCAGCGCATCCCAGCGGGTGTAGCCCGGCAAGCGTGCTGTGTTGGCCGCATTGCTCCAGCGCGCGCTGGTATGGGTCACGCCCACCTCTGCATACCACGGACCGGCAGGTGCATAGCGCACAAACAGATTGCCGTTGCGCTTGGCCGTGTTTTGCAAATCCAGACCGACATTGGCAGGGGCCTGCTGATCTTCAACCACCTTGGCACTCATGAAACCCACACCGCCGCGAACATACCAGCTAGGGGCCAGACGGCCCGAAGCGCTCAGCTCGACACCCCGCGAACGCTCCTTGCCACGGATTGCCCAGATTGTGGGCTGATTGGTGGCATCGGGGCGGTAGCGAATGTTGTAGTGCTCCAGCTGATAAACCGCCATTTGTGTGGACAAGGCGCCATCGAACCAGTCGCTCTTGAGGCCCGCTTCAATCTGGCGAGAGTGCTGTGGCTGGTCGTCATAGACCGCCGTCGCCGACGTATCCACCGAGATGGTGCCGCGCCCGCCGTAAGGCGAGTAGCTCTTGCTGTACGAGGCGTACAGACTCTGGCTAGGCACAGGCTGCCAGACCACACCCACGCGGGGGCTGGTGGAGCTGCCCTCGTAACCGCGCTCAAACCCCGTCACGTAGTTGGTGGAATGAAACTTGAACCGGTCATGGCGCATGCCCAGCAGCACTTTCCACTGCTCTGTCAGGCTGATCAAATCCTGCAGGTACACAGCCTCGGTTTCTCCCTCGTGGCGATTGTTCTGCGTGGGAGCTACCCGGGCTGGTCGTGCCGGCCATGCCCCCGTATTCGGATTGAACGGATCGTACGAGAACGAGCCGGGCACCGTGCCATACACCTTGGGGCGACGCAGCTCCTCGCTGAGTTCCACCCCCACCAGCAGATCGTGCCCGATGCTGCCCGTATTGAACTTGCCAGTCAGATCTACGGTGTTGGCAGTGGTGCGGTTCACGGTCTCCTGCCATGCGTAGTTGGGCCGAATCAGACCCGTGGCGGCGTTGTAGGTGCCCCCAAAGTAGTGGTCAAAATCTTGATTGGCCTCGCGCTGGCTGGCCACCCAGCGCACGCTCCATTTGTCATTGAAGTCGTAGCTCAGGTCAGAGCGAGCCACCTTCAACTGGTCTTGCACATAGTCGCCCGGATGTTGAAAGCCCGTGCGAATGGAGACCCCTGCTGGCATGTTCTCATAGGCTGGCCCGCGGTCTGGTACGCGCCAGACGCTGTCATAGGTGTACTGCCCCGTCCAGCGCAGCCCGTTACGCATATTGATCAGGATGCTGGGCGAGATCATCTCGTTCTTGTTGCGAATGCCATTGCGAAAGCTGTGCGCCTGCTCGCGATCCGCCGTCACACGCACCACCACGTTGGGGTTGATCACATGGTTGATATCAATGGTTCCACCCACGTTTTCCCAGGAACCGCCGCGCAGCATCACGCTGCTTTTGCCATCAAAGCGCGCCTGCTTGCTCACCATGTTGATGATGCCGCCACCGCCGCCACGGCCATACAGCACCGAGCCGGGACCTTTCAGTATCTCGATACGCTCCACGTTGGCCGTGCTGCGGCGCACCTGCCCAGATTCACGGACACCGTCACGGTAAATGTCCCCTGCATCCGCACTGAAACCGCGAATCAGCACGCCTTCACCACGCATGTCGTAGGTGGTATTGACGCCCGGAACACCATCGAGCATGACGGACAGGTCATTGATGCCGTAGCTCTTGTATTTGTTGACTTCCAGCGTATCGATGGTCTGCGGAATGTCTTTGGGCGCCATGTAGGTTTTGGTCGCCGTGGTCACACCTTCTGGGCGCACATCGTCCGCATCGTATTCCGAAGCCTTCACCTGCACGACAGGCAGTGCTTGAACCTCTTGCTCCGTCATCTCCTGCTCCTGCGCCTGAGCCAGGCACTGCACCCCCAGCATCAGCACCGCCACCACCACAGGCCTCAGTAGCCCTGCTTGACCTTGGCCAGCGCCCCGAGTCAGGACTTGTTTGTTGCGCGTCATCACGCCCTCCCTCCGGGCTTTTACAGCCCTTGAAATGAAAGAATTAGATTCTAAATGAGAATCAGTATTAATTAGATCTGATATTGGTCAAGTTTGAAAGTCGTGGCATTCCTGCCACAAGCACCTGGGTGAAGGTAGTGGCTGTGCAGCACCGGCCATTGCTGAATCGCCATCCCAGGACCTAAAAAATGTCTGTAAAGCGCTCAGGTGACTGCGGCCGCCACAGCCGCCTTGAGTAAGGCGTGTCGCTTGAAATAGCGCTTGCCTCCTTAAACTGTTCATGGCGGCCCCAAACAGGCTTGCAGTTGTCTGGATGGACTGTGCACCGCGCAAAACCACATTCCGATGCTTTCTTCCTACAACTGAAGCCCCTGTTTACCTGTGCCGATGACTGCCACTGTTGCTATGGTTCTTTCAACCTTTTTTGACGCTCATCGCTGATCCCTCATGGCTTTACGTCTGCGCTTCACTCTCTGCGTTACTGCGGCATCCATGCTGCTGCTCAGTGCCTGCGGTTTACCGCCAGCCTCGCACCCTGCGCCCGACAGCCAGGCCATTGCGCCAGATATCTCCGCCAGCACCCATCTGGGGCAAGCACACGCGGCCTTGCGTGCCAAGGCACGAGCTGGCGCCACGCAGTCCGGCATCTATGCCCTGTACGACCCGCAAGAAGCGTTTGCTGCGCGCAGCTTGCTGGCGCGTGCGGCCCAGCAAACGCTGGATGTGCAGTACTACATCTGGCGCAATGACAAAACGGGCTTGCTGCTGCTGCACGAACTTTTGAGGGCTGCGGACCGGGGTGTGCGCGTGCGGCTGTTGATCGATGACGGCGGCACCTCCGGGCTGGACGACGAACTGCAGGCGTTGAGCCGCCACCCGAATGTGCAAGTGCGTCTGTTCAACCCCTTTGCGCTGCGTGGCTGGCTCAAGCCCGTAGGCTACGTCACAGAATTCAAGCGCGCGAACCGGCGCATGCACAACAAATCTTTGTCAGCCGATGGACAGGCCAGCATTGTGGGTGGCCGCAATGTCGGCAATGAATATTTTGGCGCGACCGATGGCGTGTTGTTTGCCGACTTGGACGTGCTCACCATTGGCCCCGTGGTGCAAGCCATTGAGCAAGACTTTGATCGTTACTGGAACAATGTCGCAGCCTACCCAGTTGACCAAGTTGTACGCCAAGCACCACGACTGACCCTGGATGCACTGCGCAGCAGCGGCGCAGCGCTAGAGCAATCGCCGCAGGCACAAAGCTACCGCCACGCCCTGGAAAACACACCGCTGGTGCAGCACCTGTTGCAAGCACAGCTTCCCATGGAGTGGGCGGCGGCGCACCTGGTCAGTGATCCCCCAGAAAAAATTCAAGCCCAGGCCGAGCACAAAACCTTGATTGGCGAGCAAATGCGCAGGGCCATTGGGATACCCAAGCAGTCGCTCGATCTGGTCTCGCCCTACTTTGTGCCGACACAGGCCGGGGTAGAGGCCTTTGCACAACTGCGCTCACAGGGCCTGCGCATACGCATCTTGACCAATGCGCTGGAGGCCACAGACGTCGCCATCGTTCACGCCGGTTATGCCAAGTACCGCAAGCAGCTGCTGCAAGCGGGCATTGAGCTGTACGAAATGCGCGGGCAGGCACCGGAGTACGCCGGTGAAGATGAAAAACTCAAGCTCAATTTCACTCAGTTCGGCAGCTCAGGCACCAGCTTGCATGCAAAAACCTTTGCAGTCGATGGTCAGCGTGCCTTTGTCGGTTCATTCAATTTCGACCCGCGCTCCATGCTGCTCAACACCGAGATGGGCCTGCTGATTGAAAGCCCCACCCTTGCCAAGCAAATCAGCGAAAGCTTTGACTCGCAAATCCCCTCGCGGGCGTTTCGGGTGAGCCTGGACGAGGAAGGCCATTTGCGCTGGATCAGTGGCGTGGGTCAGCCACCGCCGCAATACACCACTGAGCCACAGACACGGTGGTATCAGCGCTGGACGATATGGTTTTTAGGTCTGCTGCCTATTGAATGGTTGCTCTAAAAAATATTCATAGATTTCCTCTGTGCACCGACGAACGGCACTACCATTTCAGGCATGCCCCGCCAGAACACCTGCCCTGCAGACTTTCCGTCATTCATCTTGCGCCAGATTGAAGAAGTTGCCCAACGCATCGTCACTGCACGCAAAGCCCGGGGAGAAACGCAGGCGCAGTGGGCCGAAAAACTGGGCATCTCGCAGCCCACCATGGCACGCATAGAGCGCGGCGACCCAGCTATTGCCACCGCGACATATGTCATGTGCCTGTGGCTGGTCAACCCACAGCTGAACCTGCTTGGGTTACTGGGCAGTTGCGCCCCTGCACAGCCTGATTTCCTGGTTCCAGTGACTCAAGCCCAAACCCTGAATACCGCTTCTGTGGCCGATGAGTTTGCCGAGCTGCTGGCCCAGTGGCCCATGTGCAGTCAGTAAGTGCAGTGGGGTGGGAGCAATGGGCGGGTGCTGCAGGCGCGGCAAAAGCGGCCAGATACTTCTGCGCCTAATCCCCAAAGCGCTCGCGGTAAGCCACAGGGGTGATGCCCAGCCGTTTTTGAAACAGATGACGCAGCGCTTGCTCAGAGCCCAGACCGACCTTGGCGGCAACCGTTTTCAATGGCAAATCACCGCGTGTTTCCAGCAATTGCTTGGCCCCCTCAAGGCGTGCGTTCTCCACAAAAACACTGGGGGGACAGCCTGCTTCCTGCTGAAAAATGCGACGAAAGTTGCGCTCGCTCATCGCCGCCTTGCCCGCCAGCAGGGCCAGCGGCATGGGCTGATCCAGATGCTCCAGCACCCACTGCTGCACCATGCCAATACCGCTGTGCTGCGTAGCCTGCGCGGCCAGGGATACGCTGAACTGCGACTGACCGCCCGGGCGTTTGAGATACATGACCAGGTCGCGCGCCACCTGCAGTGCCAGCGCATGGCCAAAGTCATGCTCCACCACCGCCAGCGCCAGATCAATGCCGGCAGTGACGCCGGCCGAAGTCCAGAGCTGACGCTTACCGTCGCTGTCCTTGATTTCGTCGCACACATAGATTGCATCGGCATCCACCTGCACCCGCGGATAACGCTGGGCAAGCGCTGCGGCCACACTCCAGTGCGTCGCCGCACGGCGATCATCGAGCAGACCGGCTGCCGCCAGAAAGAAGCTGCCGCTGCACAGCGCGATCATGCGCCCGACCCCGGGAGCCACTCGCGCCACCCAGTCCACCAGCTCGGGCGAAGCCGCCAGCACCTGCTCGATATGGCGCGCACCCACCAGCAGCACCGTGCAGCCCGTGCCCTCGGCTTCGACCTGGGCCAGGGTATGGCTGGCCTGCAAGCCCATCAAGGTATCCGAAGGCACCTGACCGGCCTGCGAGGCCACCACCCGCACCACATATCCGTCAGGCAGGCCTTTGTGCCTCAGATGCACATTGGCATAGTCAAACACGGACATGGGACCTATGGCCTCCAGCGCCTTGAAGCCGGGGTAGACAACCAGATCGACGCGGTGGGCGCCAGCGTGATGGTGTTCCATACAAAAATCAGAGCAGTTCGAGCATTTACAACCAGCGCTGCAGGCACTTGCAGCGCACAGACCCAGACTATACGCAAGCCCTCTGGGCACCTGGTTGTGGCAGGTGCATCCACTGCTAAAGTCCAGGGCTTCTGCCCCTTTTCCTGCCCATGATTCCCGGACCTCTTTTCACGCTGCCCATGTTGCTGCTGCTGCTCGCCCCCTGGGTGGCAGCCGGCCTGAGCCTGTGGCTGCTGCTGCGCGGGCTGTTCTGGTGGCTGCGCCATAGGCACACACCCGCCTCTGAACGCCCGCCGTTCTGGCACTGGCTCGTCGTGGTGGTGGCGATACTGGCCCTGGCCGGCGATCTATGGGGCCTGGTGCTGGCGCGCAAGCTGGTGCAGATTGAAGAGGCCGTGACGTTGCGGGCCCACTATCGCGAGAGCCGACAGCGCTTTGTGCTGCCCGAGGACTTCCGCTATGGCGAGCAGCTATTTCCCAAAGGCACCCTGATCAATCGCTACGACGCCTTTGACAACGGCGAGCGCCAGCGACCGCTTGGTCTGCGAGGACTGAGTGCGGCGCGCTTCACGCAGCCAGTCCAGATCGCGGGCGCCTGGGTCAGCGCCATCGGCAACGGCGGGTTGGAGCTGGCCCGCGACCAGCGCCTCGGCCCGGTATTCCATTTCGACCCCGACGCTAAGCCAGGTTATGGCGCCTGGGTGGTCGACCCGAAGCGCCCCAATCTGCAATGCCGCAAGGGCGATATCGCCAGCCTGCATGTGCCCTTGATCGACTATGACATCCAGGCCGAGTTTCTGGTCGGAGCGCCTGACGGCCCCAAGGCGCGCTACCGTCCCAGTCAATGGGGGTTCATCGATTGCCAGGAGGGCAAGCCCGCGATTGAAGTGCAACCCGCCTATGAAGGCCCTGCACCGCCAGGCGCACAGCTGCCGGTATGGGGGACGCTGATACCGAATGAGGATTGAGCTGGAGCCGCCAGGCGCACCATGACCCCATTTGCTGGTGCGGTCAGCACACCCAAGCTGGCTTCGGCTTGATGACAGACCTGACGAGCTGCCCTTCCTGCAAAGGAGCTACCCGATCAACCTCGCGCGATCAGCCGCCTCATAGGCTGTGCCGGAAATTTCAATGCTTCGACGCATGCAGCCTGAACCACCAGCAAGAACGCGGTCAAGTTGCGGATGATGTTCAAGGGTCCACCAGTGGCAGGATGGATGCTGGCCATGCCAGCCCCGATGTTGGGGGCCTCAGCCGGAGTGCAAAGCGGCTGATCAGGATTCATGGCATCGCCAGCCGACGAAAGACGATCCAGCGAACCGTGTGACATTCGGCCAAAGAGCCGCCATCTGCGGCCACGAATTTCCATAGGGCAGCGGGATCACCTACATTCACACTTCACAACCGGTACGCCCAGTCAGGCCTCGGCCCCGCCTCGGGCAGCCACCGCATCCTCAGCCTTCCAAGAAAGACCTGCCATGAAATCCCGCGCCGCTGTTGCCTTTAAAGCTGGTGAACCCCTGCAAATTGTGGAAATCGACG
>ENA-OFCF01001064-OFCF01001064.1-metagenomes-genome-assembly--contig:-NODE-1064-length-11133-cov-2.215111_pt1 | contig 11133 bp, 12 predicted proteins | sample MGYA00153387_OFCF01 | MGnify analysis MGYA00153387 | reverse complement strand
CATCGCAATTCTGGTCACGCGAACGCCCAGCGGCTTTAATAATCGGGCGATATAATTCGCCGTTGCTTCGCCTTCGGTCGTCGGGTTTGTCGCCACGATAACTTCCTTGACATCAACGCCGTCATTGTTCTCCGGCATCAGACGCGGCAAAAGATTCGCCAGCATCAATTCGTCGGGACCGACTCCGCGAATCGGCGATAAAGAACCGTGCAGAATATGATAAAGACCTTTGTAAGAACGGGTTTTTTCGACGGCAACCAGATTATACGGCTCTTCGACGATGCAGATTTGCGAGCGGTCGCGCCCCGTTGAAGTGCAATACATACAAGGGTTGATGTCGGTCATATTGTTGCAGACCACGCAGAAAACGATCTTTTCCTTGACTTCGTGCAGCGCGTCAACAAAGCGTTCGACATCCTCCGCCGAACGCCGCAAAATGTAAAACGCCAGCCTTTGCGCCGATTTGTGTCCGACACCGGGCAGACGTTTGAATTCGTCAATTAACTTGGCGACTGGTTCTGAATACTCTAACATTTTAAAGTTTTATTAAAACAGGATAGACAGGATGAACAGGATAAGATTTTGATTTAATAATCCTGTTTATCCTGTCTATCCTGTAAATTTTCTTTCAACTCGCGTAACTCGTAAGAATGATTAAATCTTTTCAAAATACCACGCCGAAAATTCACGAATCGGCATACGTCACCGACGACGCAATCGTGATCGGCGATGTCGAAATCGGCGAACGCCACAGACGCTCGTCCCACGACCACGACCGTGTCGCCCACCAGCGTCGCTTCGAGCGACACCGTGATGGGATTGGTGACGCCGCGGAGCGTCAGTTCGCCGACAACATCGATGGTCATGGTGACGCCGTTCGACGGAACTTCGCCGAGATCGACCGCTCCGGTCGACACGAACGTGGCCTCGGGAAACGCAGCGGTCTCGAGTGCCTGGGTTCGCAGCGCGCTGTCGCGGCCACTGCTGTCGCTTTCGAGTCGGGTGAAATCGGCGAGAACGTCGACCGCCGTCATCTGGGTGCCGGCGATCTCGAGTCGGCCACTCACGCCGAGGGTTCGACCGACCACCGTGTTCGTGCCGATGCTCGCGAGTTCCTCGGTGACCCGATAGCCGACGTACGTGCGGTCGTCGAACGGGTAGTCGGCGGTGCCGAGACTCGTGTCGACGGTCCAGACGCCATCGACCGAGACCACCTCACCACTGACGGTTGGAGCGGTGCCGGGCGCGCTCGATCCGGTGTCGGCGCCGAGTGCAGCGATGGCGGCATCGGACGTGGCCGCGTCAGGGGCATCGTCGCGCACGAGGAAAAGCCATGCGGCGAACACCACGACCGCCACGATTGCGAGCCCGCCGGCACCGATCAGCCCCTTGCTGCGACCGGTCATGACTCGTCCTGTACCACCGGTCGGGTGACGATCTGCGAGTAGCACATCTCGTCCTCGGTGCCTTCTGCCCACATCACGTACTTCGGCTCGACACCGTGCGGCGCAACGGCACGGTCCCAGGTGCACTCGACGCGGATGATGTCGCCCGGCACCAACACGACGTCGTCGATCGGTGAATAGTTCAGTTGCCAGTCGAAATCCCACTTCGGGATGTCGAGCAACACCGTCTCGCCAGGTGTTCCCGGGTTCAGCACCATCCGATACTCAGATCCGAGTTCGTGCATGTGTCCCCACACCGACACGATCTGGCCAGGAAACGCCGGAAGATCGCACGTCGCCGTGGCAACACCATCGGTCATGCCCGCGTACTCCTGCGGAGTCGTGCCACACAGACGCATCAACCCGTCAGCGATCCCACCTCCTCCTCGGAGCGCGCGGGCCGCCGCATCACGGTCGCACAGCGGCCCCGACTGTTCCGACGAGCACGGGATCTCTGCAGGCCCGAGGTACAGGGTGAGTTCGATCGGGTCGAGCGGTCCACCGGCAGCAGCGAGCACGTCCGGGCTCGCGAAGTCGAGGACCACCGCTGACTCGTCGGGTGCGAGCGAGTCCCACACGGGTTCGTAGTGATAGTGGATCTGCGCGATGAAGAAGTCGCCGGCTTGCATCGGGAGACCGGTGTCGGACGGCAGGATCGTCGGGTCTTGTCCCGGCGCCCAGCTCAGGATCTGCTGGACCGAGTCGGTACTCGATCCACTGCCGACGAGTCCACCGCACTCCCAGCCGATGGTGGGATCGGCGGCGTCGATACCTTCGAACGCGTCGCGTGTGGCTGCCTGCGCTCGGAACAGCAGGGCGTGGTGGACGACCTCGGTACGGTCGGCTTCGAGACCGAACCCCTGGAGGTACTGCTCCGATTCGAGGCCCGGGTCATAGATCTGACAGCGGTAGTCGTCGCGATTGTCGGTGGACCCCTTGTAGGGGGCTCCAGTCATCACGATGTCGCGTTCGATCGACGCCACCGACCGCTCGGTGGCGAGGATCGCAGTGCTCGGCGCGACATCGAGGCCGGCACCCTCCTCGAACCATTCGAGCATTGTCAGACGCTGCTGCTCGCCGAGGCGCCGGTCGCCGTGGAACGCCAGATCGCCGTCGGCGGCCGGCCACGGCGGCATGTGACCGATGTCGGTCGAGGAGGCGATGTAGAGGGCGTTGTCCTTGGCGTCCTGTGCCGTGTCGAGCACGAGGTGGGCTGCGCCAGGCCCACCCGATGCGTGACACGACGCGCAGCTGGCCTCCAGGATCGGCATCACTTCGCTGGCGAAGGAGATGCCCTGGATCGCCGGCAGCTCACTGCTGTCGGTGCTCGACGGCACCGCCGTCGCCACCGCCGACGATCCCGGCACCGTGTCGGCAACGGTCGACAGCGTGCCCGAATCGACGGCGTCAGTGCTGCTCGGCTCGCCGGACGAACAGGCCATCAGCACGACGGCCCCCGCTGCCAGTGCGTGCACGCCGATCCACAGGTTGCGGCGGGTATGTGCCGACGCGATCTTCACCGACGACTCATCGGGTTCAGCATGGTCGGTCGGCGACATCCCGACAGTGTTCACCATGAACGACACGCTCCGACGTGTCATGACGTCACGCCGGGCCCCGGCACCGTTCGAGACGCACGTGTCACATCAGGCCCGACACGGTGTGACAGTCAGTCGATGTCTTGGCTCGACAGGCGCCAGGACGCGATGACGAGAGCGGCCGCCGCGATGGCGAGCGGGACGATGATCGACATCCCGAGCGAGAACCCCGCGAACCGCAGATCGACCCCGGTCTGCTCGACGAGAATCGATCGGGTGTAGCCACGCAGTGCCACGCGGGCCACGCCGCCCCCTGCCTGCGCGATGAACCCCTCCCAGATCAGCACGTAGGCGAGGCCCCACACGATGAACCGCTTCAACCACACCCCCATCAGGGTGAACACGCACACGTAGGCGATCAGGCCGACGACGCTCGCCAGCAACGTCGCCCCCACGATGCCGTTGCCGGCGCCGGTGAGGATCGCCGCGGCGACGATCGGGATGAGCGTGATCGGTGCCACGAGCGTGCCGGCGGCCAACGCAGCGCCGACCACGATCGGCCAGCGGTCCATCGGCCGCAGCCACAGGTACACGAGCGTCTTGTCGTCGCGCAGGTCGCCGATGGCGGCGCCCGCGAACACGAGCGACACGATCGGCAGCACGAGGCCGAGGCCGACACCGGCGACCAGTCGCACGGCATCGTCGAGCGATGCGTCGGCGCTGCCGAGCGCGAAACCGGAGATCGGCGCGATCATCGCCAACAGTGTGAGCCCGATGATGCGCGACCGGCTGGTGAGCTGGCGCAGCACCACCCGGTACGTCAACGCGATCGCCGCGAGCGGTTCGACGTGCCGGGTCGGCCGTGGAGACCGTGTCGCGGTCATCGGCCCTCCACGAGATACTTGAACACCGATTCGAGGTCGTCGTCGAGCGGGCTCACCTCGGTGAGTCGAACACCCAGTTCCACGCTGAGCGCGGCGACCTGCCGGCCGAACGCATCGACGTCGACTGTGTCGACCAACACGTTGCGATCGTCGATCGACAGTCCACTCACCAACCCCCGTTCGACGAGCGCGCTCGCCAACCGGCGGGGATCGGATGCCCCGACGCGAATCCGGTGGGCACGGTCGTCCATCAGTTCGCGCAGGTCGCGGTAGTCGCCGCTCGCGACCAGACGACCCTGGGCGATCACCAGGATGCGCGACCCGATCTTGGCGACCTCGTCGAGGACGTGGCTCGACACCAGCACGCAGCGGCCCTGGTCACCGAGTTGATGGAACAGGGTGATCATGTGGCGGCGCTGCACCGGGTCGAGACCGGTGAGTGGCTCGTCGAGGATCAGCACCTCAGGGTCGTTCACGAGGGCTGCTGCGACCTTCACTCGCTGGCGCATCCCTTTCGAGAACTGGCCGACCGGCTTCGCACCGACATCGGCCAGGTCGACGAGCCCGAGCGCCCGGGCAGCGGCAGCTACCGGGTTGGTGATCGCATGGGTGCGAGCGGCGAACTCGAGGAACTCGCCGGCGCTCAGGTGGTCGAACAGCGCATCCTGCTGCGGCACCAGTGAGAGACGGCCACGCACATCGCGATCGGTCCGTGGGTCGGCGCCGAGGACCGACACGGACCCACGCGAGGGAGGTGTGAGCCCGCACAGCATCCGGAACAACGTCGACTTGCCAGCACCGTTCGGGCCGAGCAGCGCGGTGACGCCCTGATCGATACCGAAGCTGACATCGCTCACCGCGACGACCGAACCGAAGAACTTCGACACGACGTCGACCGCGATCATGCCCGTCTGAACGGGCGGCTGGACGTGCGTGTATCCCGGCGCGGGTGGCGCCGGGGGTACCAGCGTGGCCATGGTCGGTGGTGGCAGTTCGCTCATCGGGCGATCACCAGCTTCGAGTACCGCCACCACACGATGGCGAGACCCCCGGTGACCCACGCCAGGTTGCCGGCGTACACCGCCCACGTGGCGACCTCCGGGAAGTTGCCCGGGTCACCGAAGATGCGGAACACCGACTCGAACGGCACCGAGAAGAGGTCGATGAGCCGGATGTAGGGCGAGAGCTCGGCACCGTCGACGAGCGCGGAGGCCAGGATCGGCGTGGCGAGGATCATCATCACGATGCCGATCGCGGCGAACGCACGACGGTCGGTGAGGCTCGACGCCGCCATCGACACCGCAGCGAGCGGCGCCGAGATGGCCGCGCCCGACAGCACGATGCGAGCAAGCGTGCCCATCCATGCGCCGAAGCCGTCGGGGCCGGCACCGTTGACCGAGTAGCCGATCAGCACCAGCATCGGCGGCAGCAAGGTGACGAGGCCGAGCATCGCAGTGACGGCCAGGCCTTTGGCGAGCAGGTAGGTGCGTCGGTCGAGCGGAGTCGACAGGTACATCGCAAGCATCCCGTTGCGGCGGTCGGACACCAGTACCTCGGGCGCGACGAGGGCGGTGAACAGGATGATCGCGAGGCTGATGAAGCCGTAGTAGCTCGGGTAGTCGGCGACTTCCTGCGGGTCGATGATGTCGCCGGGGATGAGCACGGCGATGCCGATGAACACCACTGCGGGCAGATACGCGATGACGATCGCGATCGCCGGGAAGATCTTGTATCGGGCAGGGCGTCCGAGGCCGAGGGTGGCGCGAATGCTCTCCCAACTCACGCTGCGGATGGCGCCGGGCACACCGGAACGGCGGCCCTCGTAGCGCTGGAACCCGCGCTCGACGATCTGCGCATCACCGCGCCCCGGCATGTTCATCGTCCGCCGCCCGTCGTCGGGATGTATCCACCGGGCGACGTCGGCGCATCGATGGAGAAGATGTCGTCGAGGGTCCGGCGGTGCTGGCCGAGACGCCGCAGGCGCGCGCCGGTGGACGCGATGCTTCGAGCCGCGAGGTCGAACAGCTCGTCGTCGGGCGGGCCGTTCACCGAGAGGATCGTGCCGTTGCGACGCACGCCGGCACCGGCGGCGACGAGCAGTGCGGCGACGTCGTCGATCGAGGTGGGTCGGTCGGGGATCTCCACCAGTTCGAGTTCGATTCCGCCCGATGCGCCGGCCAGATCGGCCATGGCACCCTGCACGATCAACTTGCCCTCGGACAGGGCGATCACGTGATCGCAGACCCGCTCGACTTCTTCGAGGACGTGCGACGACAGCACCACGTCGATCCCGAAGTTGCGGTTGACCTGCACGATGATGTTCAACATCTCGTCTCGCTGCACGGGATCGAGACCGTCGGTCGGTTCGTCGAGCACGATCAGGCGTGGGTCGGCAGCGATGGCCTGGGCGAGCTTGACCCGCTGGCGCTGACCGGTCGACATCGTGCCGAGGGCACGGAATCGTTCCTCACCGAGGCCGACGAGATAGAGCGAGTCGCTCGCCCGGCTGCGGGCTTCGTCGCGAGGCAGGCCCTTCACTTCGGCGAGGTGGCGCACGAAGTCGTAGGCGCGCAGGTCGTCGGGGAACACGTTGCGCTCGGGCCCGTAGCCGATCTTCGCTCGCAGTTCCGGGCCACTACGGGCAGGGTCGAGGCCGAGGACCGTGATCGAACCCGCAGTGGGCGCCAGGAGCCCCAGCACCAGAGAGATCAAGGTTGTCTTGCCGGCGCCGTTCGCGCCGACGAGTCCGGTGACCCCGCTCGGGATCGACACGTCGAGCGAGTCGAGCGCTCGGGTCGACGGGAACTGCATGACGAGCCCCCGGGTCTCGATGATCGTCGACACAGCCGCCAGTCTCGCAGCTGTCGTCGACGCTCGACGCTCATGTCCGATATTCGTGACCGCTACCGTCGCGTCATGAGCGTCGTGCACCTCCCCGCCACCGCCAGCGTCGAGGAGATCCACGACGTGTTGCACCGCGACGCCGCCGTGATCATCGACGAGTTGGCGAGCATCGAACAGATCGACGCGATCAACGCCGAGATGGCCCCGTTCATCGAGGCGACGCCACCCGGCAGCGACGACTTCTCGGGCCGCAACACGAAGCGCACCGGCGCCCTGATCGCACGATCACCGACAAGCCATCAGCTCATCCAGCACCCGACGATCCTCGGCGTGACCGAGAAGCTGCTCCACCGAGCGCAGAGCTACCAGCTGCACCTCACCCAGGTGATCTCGATCGGGCCCGGCTCGCCCGGCCAGTCGATCCACCGGGACCAGTGGGCGTTCGACTTCTTCGAGTTCCCCAACGACTACGACGTGCAGTGCAACACGATCTGGGCACTCACCGACTTCACCGAGGACAACGGCGCGACCCGCCTGATGCCCGGCAGCCAGCACCTCCCGAACGAACACAGCCACACCGTCGATGAAACGGTGCCCGCCGAGATGACGAAGGGGTCGTGCCTGCTGTACACCGGCAAGGTGTACCACGGCGGCGGCGCCAACACCTCCGATGAGACCCGGAGGGGATTGAACATCACCTACGACGTGGGCTGGCTACGCCAGGAGGAGAACCAATACCTGTCGGTACCGCACGGCGTGGCCGCCACCTTGCCCGACGACCTGCTGCGGCTGATGGGCTACCGCATCGGCGCGTATGCGCTCGGCTACATCGACGACGTCCGAGACCCGATCGAAGCGCTGAGACCGCCGAGCGGCGCGATGAGCTTCGGCACCGTCACCCGTTAGGTCAGGCGATGCCCAGGGTCGCCGCTGCGCGATCGCCCGCCTCGGGTCCGACGAGCTGGCGCAGGAGGAGCAACCCGTCCAGGAGCGCAACCGCCGTCTCCGCTTGCCGGCGCCGGTGCTCGGGCGTTCCCTCGATGAACTCTGCCGCCCAGTCGATCCACACCTGCACGAGTGTCGGCACCAACTCTCGGTAGGGATCGCGGCCCACCGCGGCAAGTCCATTCGCTTCGAAGAAGAGGGCGAAGACGCGATCGTTCTCGGGCCTGGCCACCACCGGCCACGCTGCAGCCATGAGTTCCCGATGGTCGGCCGCCGGCGTCGTGAATGCCGCCACGAGCGTCTGGCGCAATTGCAAGCCCATCGCCAGAATGACCTCACTGACGAGGTCGTCCTTGCTCGGGAAGTAGTACACGATGATGCGGTCGCTGATCCCCAGCCGCCTTGCGAGCCGTCCGAAGGTGAGCTGGCTCAGTCCGTCCTCCAGCGCTGCGGCGAGCGCTCCCTCCAAGATGTCAGCTCTCGTGTGTTTCGGACCCACGGCCCTTGATCGTAGTGATCGCTACGGCTAGGTTGTGTAGCGATCACTACATCAAAGCCATTGCAAGCACGGAGGACCTGATTCCGATGACTTTTCCGCTGACCTTTCCGCTGACCCGGCAACAACCGATCGATCACGGCTGGCGCGATCTCGCGGTCAACAGCGTGTTCGAGGTCCACGACGGCAAGATCACCGTCTGGCGGGACCACTTCGACCTGATGACCGCCGCCGAGATCCATGATCCGGAGCTGGCATGACGACTCTCACCGTCCAGGCAGCCTCCGAGTTGTTCCGCGCCGAGCCCGACCGCTACCTGGACGTGGGCGCCGGGGAGGTGGCACACCGACAAATCGGAAGCGGGCCCGATGTGCTGTTCGTCCATGGCTGGCCGGTGAGTGGCGCCACGTGGCGCAAGCTCCTCCCGCACCTCGTCGAGCACGTGACCTGTCACGTCATCGACCTGCCGTCGGCGGGCTCCAGCCGATTCGACAGCGACACGCCGATGTCGATTGCGCAGCACATCACCAGTGTGCGGCGGGTCGTCGACCTCCTCGGACTCGATTCGGTCGCCGTCGTCGGCCACGACAGCGGCGGCATGATCGCCCGTCATGCCATGGTCGGCGACGAACGTCTGCGAGCGATGGGTCTGATCAACACCGAACCATCGAATCCGGGTTGGCGATTCAGGTCATTCATCGCGTCGCGCCGGATGCCCGGCCTGAGTGCCGGGCTCGGTTGGGTCGCGGGGGCGCAGCGAATCCGTCGGATGCGACTCGTGTTCGGCGACGCTTTCGTGGACCGGTCGCTCCTCGAAGGTGAGTTCGACGAGTTCTTCTTCCAGCCGCTCCACGAGATGCCGGCCCGACGCGACGCCGCTGCGAAGCTGCTCAGGAGCTTCGACATGCGCGACGTCGCCGGACTGACCGACATCCATCGTCGGCTCGACGTTCCCGTGCAGCTCGTCTGGGGAGACAAGGACCCGTTCTTTCCGGTCGCCCTGGCGAGAGAGATGGTGCACGAGTTCCCGAACGCACAGCTGGACGTCCTCGACGGGGTCGGGCTCTTCTCCCACGAAGAAGCGCCCGACGCCGTTGCCCAGGCGCTCCTGCCCACCCTGACGGGCACTCGGTGAGCGTTGCTCAGACGAGATCAGCAGCAGCAGCAGCAGCAGCAGCAGTGAAGGGTGTCGAGAAAATGGCGATCGTCGTCGATTCGGAAAGATGTCGTTGTTCGAGATGTACCTGGCCCATCTCGAACAGTCAGGCGTCGAGCAGTTCCTTCTCGCGTTCTTCGTTCTCGCGCTGCTCCTCTTCGTGGGCGAGGGCGATCGCGCTGGTGTGCGTGCCGCCTTCCACGTTGAGCGTCGGCAGGATCCGGTCGAGCCACTTCGGGATCCACCAGTTCTTGTCGCCCAGCAGTTCCATCGTGGCGGGAACCAGCACCATGCGCACGATCGTTGCGTCGATCAGCGCGGCGGCCGTGATCACGCGGGCCGTGACGGCGAGGCCATCAGCCACAGCGGTCGCATTGTCGCGCGCCTTACGACGAGGCCAGCGCAACTCCTTGCACGAAGCTGAGGCCCACGAGGTACAGGCCCATGAGCGAGATGATCACGATGTGCCAGATCGACACACCGAGCGCCACGCCCGCGAGGTCCTGCGCCGACGCATGGCCGGCCATGGCGACATCGGCCACGCTCATGCCCACGGTAGCCAGCTGGCCGATCAGGATCGGCCACGCCAGCTGCCACAGGGCGCGGGCTTCGACTCGGACAGGGGGGGAGGACAGACGGCGCAAGGGGAACGGGGGCAGGGAGCCAAACCCGGCATTGTGCCGCAGACCAAAAGAAGACCCGCCGGAGCACGGCACGGAGCGAACCTGCCGGCGGTTTTGCGCCGGCCCGGCAGTTGCGTCACGGCAGGGTTGCCGACAGTTTCGCCTGACGCGCCCGGTGCCGGGTGGCCCGGCTGCGGGCCACCCGCACCAGACCGGGCGCCGAGCCCAGTCACCGGCTCCCGTGGCTTGCCGCACCGACGATGTGGGCTACATTCGCTGATCCGGCCTGCACCCATGAAAGCCAAGTACTTCGCACAACTGCTGGCAGTCTCGGCCCTGTGGGGAGCCTCGTTCCCCATGCTGCGCGTGGCGGCGCCGGAGATGGGCGCCACGGTCACCGCGTTGATGCGGGTGAGCATCGGTGCCGCCACCCTGGCGCTGCTGATGCGCGTGCTCGGCCAGCGCTGGCCCTGGCAATCCTGGCGCGAGCTGACACTGCTGGGCATGGGCTCCGTCGGCCTGCCCTACCTGCTGTTCTGTTATGCCGCGACCAAGGCTCCGGCCGGTTACCTGGCGCTGCTCAACCCGAGCGCGGTCGTGTTTGCGGTGCTCAGCTCGGCCTGGTTCAAGGAGGACAGGCTGGATGCCGGCAAGGTCCTCGGCTGCATCCTCGGGTTTCTGGGTCTGAGCCTGGTGGTGCAACTGGGCCCGGTCGCGCCCACCACCGACGTGTTGCTGGGCGCTGGCGCAGCCATTCTGGGCACCTTCTTTTACGGCGCGAGCGCGCCGTTCCAGAAGCGCGCCACGCGCCACATCGAACCACTGGCCATCGCCGGCCCGATGCACCTGAGCGCAATGCTGTTGATCGCACCGTTTGGCCTGTGGGGCCTGCCACAGGCGCACTTCACGCCGACCGGCGTGGGGCTGGTCATGGTGTTGGGGGTGGTCACCTCCGGTTTGGCCTATTGGATCCACCTGCGCATACTGCGCCATGTGACGCCGGTGGCTGCCGTCACGCCGATCTTCTTCGTGCCGGTGTTCGGCGTGGCCTGGAGTTACCTGTTCCTGGGTGAGCCGGTGAGCGCCGGCACCTTCGTCGGCGGCGCCATCGTGCTGCTGGCCTCGAGCGGCATCCATGCCAACGGCCTGAGCCTTGCGCGCAAGTTGGCGGAGCGCTTGGCCGAAGGCTATCTGACCGAGAT
>ENA-OFCF01001060-OFCF01001060.1-metagenomes-genome-assembly--contig:-NODE-1060-length-11160-cov-3.901216_pt1 | contig 11160 bp, 9 predicted proteins | sample MGYA00153387_OFCF01 | MGnify analysis MGYA00153387 | reverse complement strand
TTCAATAGCTGCTCACGACCGTCAATAGCCGCCTCGGCCCGAATTTTTTCTTCTGCCCTGACCATGCGCATATTAAATTCTGTTTCAAACAGCGCATACATCGGGCCGTGGTAGTCGGCCAGGCGCTCGGCTGTCAAGCCTTTGAAAGGTAAAGCGGGCAGCCAGATGTCTTCAAGAATCGTGGGGATGCCCGCAAAGCTGAGCACGCGGCGCGCTTGCAGCACCGCATCTCCGCTGCGCAGGGCCAAGGCACGGGCCACGTCTGCCGTGGCTCTGGCGCGGCGGCAGTCGATGATCTCACGCTGGGCCGGGCCCTCGCTTCCTGGCGTGCCGCTGTCGGGCACAAGCTTTAAAAACCTGAACTGTACGTGTTGCTCAGCATGGGTGGCGACAAACGTGCCCTTGCCTTGGCGGCGCACCACAAGGTTGTCTGTGGCCAGCTCGTCAATGGCTTTGCGCACTGTGCCCTGGCTCACGCGATAGCGGGTGGCCAGATCCATTTCAGACGGAATCGCCTCGCCCGGCTTCCATTCGCCAGATTGCAGGCTTTGCAAAATCAGCGCCTTGATCTGTTGGTACAGCGGGCTAAAAGCAGGCGCAGCACTGGCCAAGTCGTCAGCCAGAGCGATTAGGGAGTTGGATGGAATGGCAGCCATGGTGATTGGGTTTCGGGGCTTTATCATATCTTATATAAGACATAAGACAAGTTGACCGGGCGCATGTTTCGAGCGTAAAATCTTGCGCTGACAACACCGTAAAAACCCGGCTTGTTGCTGTTTTTTCTTGTTCCACACCGATTTTCAACTTCCCTGGAGCCCTCCCATGACCAAAAAACCCGTCCGCGTTGCCGTTACCGGTGCAGCAGGCCAAATCGGCTATGCCTTGCTGTTTCGCATTGCCTCCGGCGAAATGCTGGGCAAAGACCAGCCCGTGATTTTGCAGTTGCTGGAAGTGCCGGTTGAAGGCCCGCAAAAAGCCCTGAAGGGCGTGATGATGGAACTCGACGATTGCGCCTTCCCGTTGCTGGTGGGGATGGAAGCGCACAGCGACCCGATGACAGCTTTTAAAGACACCGACTACGCGCTGCTGGTCGGCTCACGCCCCCGGGGTCCGGGCATGGAGCGTGCTGAATTGTTGGCCGTGAACGGCGCGATTTTTATCGCTCAAGGCAAGGCGCTGAACGCCGTGGCCAGCCGCAACGTCAAGGTGCTGGTGGTGGGCAATCCGGCCAACACCAACGCGTGGATTGCCATGAAAAGCGCGCCAGATTTGCCGCGTAAAAACTTTACCGCCATGCTGCGCCTGGACCACAACCGCGCGGCCAGTCAGGTGGCTGCCAAGACTGGCAAAGCCGTGGCAGACATTGATAAATTGGCCGTGTGGGGCAACCATTCACCCACCATGTATGCCGACTACCGTTTTGCCAGCATCAAGGGTGAAAGCGTCGCCGCCATGATCAACGACCAGGACTGGAACGCCAATACCTTCCTGCCAACCGTGGGCAAGCGCGGTGCGGCGATTATTGAGGCACGCGGCGTGTCGTCAGCCGCATCGGCTGCCAACGCCGCGATTGACCACATGCGCGACTGGGCGCTGGGCACGAATGGCAAATGGGTCACCATGGGCATCCCGTCAGACGGCCAATACGGCATTCCGAAAGACACGATGTTTGGCTTTCCTGTCACTTGCGAAGGCGGCGACTACAAACTGGTTGAAGGCCTGGCGATTGATGAGTTCAGCCAGACCTGCATCAACAAAACCCTGGCAGAGCTGCAGGGCGAGCAAGACGGCGTGAAGCATTTGCTGTCTTAAATGATCAACGTGCGCCGCGCAGGGCCGCCCCAAGCAAGCACAGCCCCTTTCCCCGTGAAAGGGGCAGCGCAATGCCGAAGGCTCACGCAGTGACAAGCGTGGGGGCTACACATCCCCGCGACATCCTCCTCGGCGCTCAGGCTGCGACTGGTTTTTTACCCGTTTGCGACCACTACAGCGGCGTTGAGGCGCGGATGCGCAAAAGCCTGCAGCTTCAGACCGAGATGATCGAAGAGTTTGGCGCTTGCGTTTTTGACGTGACGCTGGACTGTGAAGATGGTGCGCCAGTCGGCGGTGAGTCTGACCATGCTGCGATGGTTGTCGCGCTGGTCGCTTTGGCAAAAGCCAAGGCCCGCGTGGCAGTTCGCGTCCACCCGGTTGATCACTCTGCGTTTGAAGCCGACATTGCCACCATTGCTGGCAAGGTTGGCGATCAACTCAGCCACATCATGGTGCCCAAAGTCGAGTCGGTCAATGACGTGATGAAAATAACCACTGCGCTCTCAAGCGCGGGCGCTGACCATTTGCCCATACATGTGTTGATCGAATCGCCCGCCGCCGTACACCGCGCTTTTGAGATTGCCGCGCACCCGCGCGTGCAGTCGCTCAGTTTTGGCTTGATGGACTTTGTATCCAGCCATGGCGGGGCAATACCCGCGCATGGCATGTCAAGTCAGGGCCAGTTCACCCACCCGCTGGTGGTGCGCGCCAAGCTGGAAATTGCATCCGCCTGTCACGCCAACAGCAAGACACCATCACATTGCGTGGTGACGGAGTTTAATGATGCGGCTGCCATGACAATGGCTGCGCGCCGGGCTTTTCACGAGTTTGGTTACACCCGCATGTGGAGCATTCACCCGAATCAGATTCGCCCGATTCTGGCGGCCTTTGCGCCGACAGAAGGTGAGATTGAAAACGCTACAAAAATAATAGCTGCTGCCGCCCGTGATGCTTGGGCGCCCATCAGTTTCGAGGGAAAATTGCACGACCGTGCCAGTTACCGCTACTACTGGCAGGTATTGGAGCGTGCGCATCAGACGGGGCGCATATTGCCACCCGAATCACAGATCTATTTTTAGGAATGTCATGAAACCATTTTTTCTTGCTACTTGCCTTTTTGCCGTGCCGGTTGCACTGTTTGCCCAAACTGCAGCGCCTGCCAAAGCACCCACCAAGGCTGTGGCGAAAGCGCCTGCCGCCAAGTCACCCGCTGAGATCAGGCGCTCGGCGCTCAAGGCTGTTGAAGAGGTCACGCCGATTGACGAAGACCCAAATGTGACGTTAACAGCCGCCGACCTGGCCATGGCCGAGCGCGTGTTTGTCGGCACCATTCCGTGCGAGTTGGGTGCCTCAGTCACCGTGACGGCGAGCAAGCGACGACCTGGTTTTTTTGTTGTGCAAACCGGCAAAATGCGTTTCAACATGCACCCTGTTGAAAGCCGTACCGGCGCAATTCGGATTGAAGACCCGAAAAGAGGCGCAATGTGGCTGCAATTGGGAAACAAATCGATGCTGATGAGCCAAAAGCTGGGCCAGCGCCTGGCAGACGAATGCATGAGCCCGGAGCAGACCACGCTGGCCGACGAGTTGAAAAAGAACCCGCGCCCGGGCTTGCTTGATGCGCCCGCTGCGCCCGCTTCAGCGGCTTCTGCACCCGCTGCGACTAAATAATTTCTGACTTTAATTGACTGACTTTCAGGAGAAAAACATGGCATCAGATTTCCTTCAAACCTACCGCAACCACGTGGCCGAGCGTTCGGTGCTGGGTATTCCACCGTTGCCACTGTCTGCCGCGCAAACGGCTGACGTCATTGAACTCCTGAAAAACCCGCCAAAGGGCGACGAAGCCATTTTGGTTGAATTGATCACCCACCGCGTTCCCGCAGGCGTTGACAACGCCGCTAAAGTCAAAGCCAGCTACCTGGCTGCCGTGGCCCACGGCACGGAAAAGTGCGCGTTGATCTCACGCGAACACGCGGCGCAACTGCTGGGCACCATGCTGGGCGGCTACAACATCAGCCCGATGATTGCGCTGCTTGACGATCTTGAGCCGAGTGTGGCCACCCAAGCCGCTGCGGGTTTGAAAAACACACTGCTGATGTTTGACCAATTCCATGACGTGAAAGAAAAAGCCGACAAAGGCAACAGCTACGCCAAGTCTGTGATGCAAAGCTGGGCCAATGCCGAATGGTTTACTTCGCGCCCTGAAGTGCCTGAGTCGATCATGCTCACCGTGTTTAAGGTTGCAGGTGAGATCAACACCGACGATTTGTCACCCGCGCCTGATGCCTGGAGTCGCCCAGACATTCCGCTGCACGCGCTGGCCATGCACAAGAATCCGCGTCCAGGTCAAAGCGTCGAATCATTACCTGAAGAAGAAGGCAAACGCGGCCCCATCAAGTTTATTGACTCACTCAAAGCCAAAGGCCATCTGGTGGCGTACGTGGGCGACGTGGTCGGCACAGGTTCATCACGCAAGTCCGCCACCAACTCGGTGCTGTGGTTCACCGGGCAAGACATTCCGTTTGTGCCGAACAAACGTTTTGGTGGTGTCTGTTTGGGTACAAAAATTGCGCCAATTTTTTACAACACCATGGAAGACTCAGGCGCATTGCCGATTGAGCTGGACGTCAGCCAAATGGCAATGGGCGACGTGATTGAGCTGCGCCCGTATGACGGCAAGGCATTTAAAGACGGCAAAGTGATTGCCGAGTTCAAGCTAAAAAGCGACGTGCTCTTTGACGAAGTGCGCGCCGGTGGCCGCATTCCCCTCATCGTGGGTCGTGGCCTGACTGCAAAAGCACGCTTCGCACTCGGCTTGAGCGCATCGACCCAATTCCGCCTGCCGCAAGACCCTGTGGATAGCGGCCGTGGTTTTACGCTAGCGCAAAAAATGGTCGGACGTGCGGTTGGTTTGCCCGAGGGGCAGGGCGTTCGTCCCGGTACCTATTGCGAGCCAAAAATGACATCTGTTGGTTCACAGGACACCACTGGCCCCATGACACGCGACGAGCTAAAAGACCTGGCCTGCCTGGGCTTCAGTGCTGATTTGGTAATGCAATCGTTTTGCCACACCGCTGCTTACCCGAAGCTCGTTGACGTGAAGATGCACCACGAGTTGCCTGACTTCATGAGCACGCGCGGCGGCATTCCATTGCGCCCCGGCGACGGCATTATTCACAGCTGGTTGAACCGCATGCTGCTGCCTGACACAGTTGGCACTGGCGGCGATAGCCACACTCGTTTTCCGATTGGTATCAGCTTTCCGGCAGGCTCTGGCTTGGTGGCTTTTGGTGCCGCAACTGGCGTCATGCCGCTGGATATGCCCGAGTCGGTGCTGGTGCGTTTTAAAGGCAAACTGCAGCCTGGAATTACCTTGCGTGATCTGGTCAACGCGATTCCGCTGTATGCCATCAAGGCGGGTTTGCTCACCGTGGCCAAGCAGGGAAAAGTCAATGTGTTTTCGGGCCGTATTCTGGAGATTGAAGGCTTGCCTGATCTGAAAGTCGAGCAGGCGTTTGAACTGAGCGATGCTTCAGCCGAGCGTTCAGCCGGTGGCTGCACCGTGCACCTGAACAAAGAGCCGATCATTGAGTACATCACCAGCAACATCACCATGCTGAAATGGATGATTGCCACGGGGTACTCAGACGTGCGTACCATCAAGCGCCGCATCGCCGCGATGGAAGCTTGGCTCGCTGACCCGCAATTGCTCAAAGGCGATGCGGACGCTGAATACGCTGCTGTCATTGAAATTGATTTGGCTGACATTCACGAGCCCATCGTGGCCTGCCCGAACGACCCGGACGACGTGAAAACGCTCAGCGACGTAGCAGGCAGCAAGATTGACGAAGTCTTCATCGGCAGCTGCATGACCAACATCGGCCACTTCCGCGCAGCGTCAAAACTGCTGGAAAACAAGCGTGACATTCCGGTCAAACTGTGGATGGCCCCACCCACCAAAATGGATGCCAAGCAACTGAGCGAAGAAGGCCACTACGGCGTGCTGGGCAGCGCAGGCGCACGCATGGAAATGCCAGGCTGCAGCCTGTGCATGGGCAACCAGGCGCAGGTCAAAGAAGGCGCAACCGTGTTTTCAACCAGCACCCGCAACTTCCCCAACCGCCTGGGCAAAAACTCCAACGTGTACTTGGGTTCAGCCGAACTCGCGGCGATCTGCTCCAAACTGGGCCGCATCCCGACCAAGGCCGAGTACATGCTTGATATGGGTGTGCTGACAGCATCCAGCGACCAGATTTATCAGTATCTGAACTTTGACAAGGTCAAGGATTACACAGATTTAGCGGCTACGGCGGAACGGTGAAAGACGCCGTGCCAGCCTGATATTTGTATCTGCGAGAGGTAGATAAAAAAGCGGCCTTCGAGCCGCTTTTCTATGTTCATTGTTTGGTGGATGATCGTTGAAGCGTTCCTCTATGAAGAATCAAAGCGGAATCTCCTTCAGGCTAACCAGGGTTGATTTCGTCAAGAACCAACCAGCGTAGAGATTTTCCGACTCTATCGGCTTTCCCCATGACGATAGCCCCATTTCTTGCGCTCGTCACAACAAGAAATGCCGTTTGACCCATGACGTAGCCTTTCACGGTATCTTCACCGCCGTCATTCATCCTCCCGCAATTGGGCGTGGCAAATGAGTGACTACCAGGAACTTTTTGTCCAGACTGATGAAGTTCAAATGTTGCAACACCGCATTCCACTTTCTTGATGCGTTCTGACTGAGTTCGCGAGTCAATTTCCCATGTGCCCGAAAATGGCATTTCTTGTGTCTTGAGATGCGCAGATGCGTTGGTGAAGGCAATAGATAGCAAAACTAGAATAGCCAATCTTGTGTTTCGCCACCTCATCAAGCCACCTCACGCAACTCATACCCCGCAATCAACAAGTCCGCAGGCAAACCAAGCCCGGCAGACAAGCGGCGAATCATTTCGAGCGACAGGGGGCGTACACGGTTTAGCACTTCGGCCACGCGGGCACGTGTGCCGATATAGGGTTCTAGGTCTTTTCGGCTTAGCTGGCGTGCTTCCATCACATGCAGCAGCAGGCTGACAGGGTCAACTTTTGGCATGGTGATGTGTTTCTTTTCGTACTTTTCGACCAGCAGACTCAACACTTCCAGCTCGTCTGCTTCAGGCGATTTTGGTTTTGAGTCCCAGACTGCATCTATGCGCTTCATGGCGGCGCGGTAATCTGCTTTGGTATGGATAGGTTGAATATTCATAATGTCCTCAAACGGTTACGGCGTTGATCTGGTCGTATTGGCGATGCGTGCCTACAAAGCGGATGTACGCGATTTGGCGGTTGTAGTGCATGGCTACTATCAGCCGATAGTCATTTCCCTTAATGTTGAAAACGACACGGTTCCCTGCGATAAAACTGGCGTTTCGATAAGCTGCCTTGATGTCTGATGGCGATGCCCAACGAACGCGGTTTGCCACGGCATACCAAGCAGATAGAGATTCTGATGAGTCAGGATACTTTTCCCAAAATTCACGCAATGTGCTGATAGCAATAACTCGCATGAAATGACTTTACCATGTTCCCATTTGGGGATCAATAAAAAAGATGTTTGACGAGGTCACTAACTTTCTGACCAGATTTTCTCAAATTTGGTGGTGGCCAGTGTCAAAGCCCAAGCGGCAATGGCGCCACCACCCGCAACTCAGAGCCGTCCACAAACCGCACGACCCAGAAATCGGGCAGGGCAGGCAGGTTGGGACGCACATAGCTGACGTTGGCGGGGCAGATGTAGACAGTGCTCGCACCTTCTGCGGGCGGTGGAGCTAAGTAGTGGCGAGTTGCAGCGACCAGGCCGCCAATTTCACTCACTACCAAGCCGATGGATTCAGTCACAGCGTTGACCACCACGCCCTGACCCAGCAAATGAATCGTGGTTTGCCCAATCAGGTCGGGTCGAGACGCTTCAACGTACAGCACCGCCGCCGTGTTGATGCGCAGGTCATCGGGGGCGGCGGGGTCAAAGGCTTTGTTGAAGGCAATGAAAGGCATGAGGTACTGCCTGTTTTACAGAGAAAACTCTTTGTGTTCCGACATATTCTTGGGCGGATTGCCTGTGATGGCTGACGTCGCCATCTTGAGCAGTTGTACCATTTTGCTGTCCTTGGAGTCCCAATATTCGACGTGACCTATGTCAATCCTCAAAAGCGCCAAGTCCGGGTCGGTGGCACCGCCAGGAAACCATGCTTTGGCCATCAAGCTGAACAATTCGTCTTTCTTGGCCTGATTTTCAAAAATTGAACCACTACCTGAAACAGACACGTAGTTGTCGTCGCCCGGATCGGCGTAAGAGACATTCACGCTGGCGTCTTGCGCCATGCTTTTTGCCAGTTCGCCTTTGCGTGAAATGAAAAAGAACAGCTCATTGCCCTCGTCATCGGCTTTGTTTTGAGTCGTCAGGGGAACGCTGTGCATTACGCCGTTGGTGTGGCGGTGTGTCAACATGCCAAATTTAATGTCTTTGATCAAAGTCCACAGGGTTTGCTGGTCGCTTGAAGGGGTCATGGTTTCTCCGTTGGATTAACTAAACATTTAATTTATCAAGCGCCATCGAGCTTTAGCATCAGCGGCCATCGATGCCGCTTGTCAGCAAGTGACTACAACTGCGGCTTGGTTCACGCTTGCCTGCCAGAATAGGGTTTGTCACATCATGTCCAAGGAGATTTCGCCATGGCCCCATCCGCTCGCGCTGCAAAGCACGCTTTTGCTGAAACCCTAAAATCTTTTAAAACTGCCTCCGGCAAGACGGGCAAGTACTATTCACTCCCTGCGCTGGCCAGGCAATACCCCAACATTGCCCGCCTGCCGATTTCACTTCGAATCGTGCTCGAATCCGTCCTGCGCAACTGCGATGGCAAACGAGTGACTGCGCAGCATATTGCCGAGTTGGCGAACTGGAAGCCCAACGCCGTTCGCACGCAAGAAATTCCGTTCGTCGTTTCCCGCGTGGTGCTGCAAGACTTCACCGGCGTGCCCTTGCTGGCTGACCTGGCCGCCATGCGCAGCGTGGCCGTCAAGCTGGGCAAAGACCCGAAACGCATTGAACCTCTGGTGCCGGTTGATCTGGTGGTTGACCATTCCATCATGGTCGATTACTACGGCAAAAAGAACTCGCTCGACCTGAACATGAAACTTGAATTTCAGCGTAACAACGAGCGTTACCAGTTCATGAAATGGGGCATGCAGGCGTTTGACACGTTTGGCGTGGTGCCGCCCGGCTTTGGCATCGTGCATCAGGTGAATCTTGAATATCTGGCGCGCGGCGTGCATAAAACGGCAGACGATATTTATTACCCCGACTCGCTGGTCGGCACTGACAGCCACACCACCATGATCAACGGCATCGGCGTGGTGGCCTGGGGCGTGGGCGGCATTGAGGCCGAAGCCGCCATGCTGGGCCAGCCGGTGTATTTTTTAACCCCTGATGTGGTCGGCTTTGAACTGACTGGCAAATTGCGTGAAGGCGTGACTGCAACTGACCTGGTGCTGCGCGTGACAGAGCAACTGCGCAAAGAGAAAGTCGTTGGCAAATTTGTCGAGTTTTTCGGTGAAGGCACGCGCACACTCAGCCTGCCCGACCGCGCCACCATCGGCAACATGGCGCCTGAATATGGCGCAACGATGGGCTTCTTCCCGGTCGATGAAAAAACCATTGACTACTTTGAAGGCACAGGCCGCACCAAGGCCGAAATTGAAGCGTTTTCTGCGTACTTTAGAGCGCAAGGTTTGTTCGGTGTTGCCAAGGCCGGAGACATTGATTATTCGCAGGTCGTCAAGCTGGATTTGGGCGATGTCACGCCTAGTTTGGCCGGTCCCAAACGCCCTCAAGACCGGATTGAACTGGGCAATGTGGCCACACAGTTCGCATCATTGTTTAGCCAGCCGATTGCCGACAACGGCTTTAACCAGCCCGCTGCGATGCTGGCCACACGGCACCTGTTGCGTCATACCGACAACGACCGGGCCGACACGCTGCCCGGCGCACCGCCCACCGCGCTGGGCGCACCGCGCATGGTGGTCGAGATGGAGGGCAGTCGGCCAACGCTAGCTACTGCGCAGGGCGATGTTGCTGCTTCTACGGTGAATTCAACAGGCATTTCCATCGGCAATGGCGACGTGCTGATTGCGGCCATCACCAGCTGCACCAACACGTCCAACCCCAGCGTGCTGCTGGCGGCGGGACTGTTGGCTAAAAAAGCCGTACAAGCGGGGCTGACAGTACAGCCACATATCAAAACATCACTGGCTCCAGGCTCACGCATCGTGACTGAGTACTTGACAGAAACGGGCTTGCTCCCTTACCTGGAAAAGCTCGGTTTTGCGCTGGCCGGCTACGGCTGCACCACCTGCATAGGCAATGCCGGTGACTTGACGGCAGAGATCAACGAAGCCATCGCAAAGAGCGACCTGGTCTGCGCGGCTGTGCTGTCGGGCAACCGCAACTTTGAAGCACGCATTCACCCCAATCTGAAGGCCAATTTTTTGGCCAGCCCGCCACTGGTTGTGGCTTACGCGATTGCTGGCACCGTCATGCGGGACCTGATGACTGAACCTGTTGGTAAAGGACACCGAGGAAAGGACGTTTATCTGGGCGACATCTGGCCGACAACAGACGAAATTAACGCACTGATGAAATACGCGATGAACGGCAAGGCCTTTCGCGCCAACTATGCCAAAGTCAAAACCGAGCCCGGCAAGCTGTGGGAAAAGATCAAGGGCGTGACAGGCAACACCTACACCTGGCCGCAAAGTACGTACATCGCCGAGCCGCCTTTCTTCAAGGACTTTGCTATGAATTCAGAAGCTTTTTGCGCCCATTTTACGCGGGCTAGAGGCCTATTTGACACACAAAATCCAGCCCCGCACAGACCGCCGCCACCTGCGGGCAGCCAAAGCGGGGATCCATGGGCGCGAGGGCTTTTTGGCAAAGATGCCGGACCTTCCCCGGCGTATCCATGCCCTCCAGCGTGGTCAGGTCCATCATCGACGCCGCGAGCTTCAGTCCAGCCAGTTTGGCCTCGTTTTTGATGCTGCGTTTTTTAAAACTGTCCGCCCGCTGTTCCACCATGACTTTATCCACCGTGGGCGCACTGAGGCCGAAGGGAGCACCGTATTTGGCAGCAGGGCGGATGAGGATTTCCATGGTTTGCCATACAGGACGGGACAGACTCCTGCCACCGGGATTTCCAAGGGGGCATCCATCGAAGCTGGCCGTCCTTGAGTTCCCGCGCTACTTATTAACCTGGTTGGGAAAATGACGGGCCACGGATGGCACGGATGATACTGATACTCACAGATATAGACAAATAGGGG
>ENA-OFCF01001059-OFCF01001059.1-metagenomes-genome-assembly--contig:-NODE-1059-length-11164-cov-2.799532_pt1 | contig 11164 bp, 8 predicted proteins | sample MGYA00153387_OFCF01 | MGnify analysis MGYA00153387 | reverse complement strand
AGCTTGAAACCAAATGCGCGCCCAATTTTTCGGTCATCATGATCCATGACCAACCTGTAAACAAACTAAACCCTACTGCAAATAGTAGTAACAGCAACATTAAAGAGCCAGTGTAGCCAAATAAACTTTGCAATGCGCTCACCATCGCATTGCCCAGCATGCCGCCAGCTACCAATGGCAAACTCACTTGCAGGCTAATTAAATAACCAGCTTCCAGTGCGGTTGATGCAATGATCAACAAAGCGAATCCAACCAAATTGAATACTAAAAATGGCCGCTCACTAACGGTAAGCTCTAATCGCAAATAAATGAGCCACGTGCTGTAAAACGTTAAAACAACCCACCACCAAGCTGAGAACCCAAACAAATAAAGCAGCATATCGGCAACCCATGCACCTACCGCACCGCCTGCATTTCTAATCAAAACCCCATCGCTTGATTGGTGCGACCAAGATGCGTCTTGCTGATAATAAGTGATTAAAATAACTGCCAGATACAAACCAGCCAACACTAAACCTAGCCACCAAGCTTCGCGCAGTAAACTGGCGCCATGCTGTTGTGATTGGCTGGGTGAGGCTTGTGTGCTAGGACTACTTAATGAGGATTTTTTATTAAAAAACAAAGTGTTGCATTTCCGTGAGTAAAAGTATTTTGGATTTTTTTGTATTATAACAAAATCAATTTGTTCAATGTGTGTCTGGTAAACTAATATTTACTGAATTTAGCTGAACAATTTACTACCTAAGGAGTTACAAAATGGATACTGGAATAAAAAAGCAAGACCGTATTACTATTGCTGATGGTTTATCTCACTTGCTGGCTGATACTTACACGCTGTATTTAAAAACGCATTATTTCCACTGGAACGTAACAGGGCCAATGTTCAACACGCTACACTTGATGTTTGAAGGGCAGTATGACGAGCTAGCTTTAGCGGTAGATTTGATTGCAGAGCGCATACGCTCTCTTGATGTTTATGCGCCTGGCACTTACAGTCAATTTGCGGAATTGACTACAATTGCGGAGGCAAAAGGTGTGCCAAAAGCCAATGATATGATCGCAGAGCTGGTTTCTGGCCATGAAGCTGTATGTCGCACCGCGCGAAGCGTGTTCCCTGCGGCTGAAGCAGCGTCTGACGAGGCCACCGCAGATTTATTGACCCAGCGGCTACAATTGCACGAAAAAACTGCATGGATGTTGAGAAGTTTGTTAGAGCAATAATTGGCTATTATCTTCAGTAGGAAATTATAAGTTGCTACTACCAATTTAGATTTACTACTCTTTGGTGCGTTACCCTGCGGGATAACACACCAAAGAGTAGTAAATCTCATGAATCAAATAGGACTACTATAGATGAACAAGAGGATAAAGAGCGTTAATATTGGTGAAAGCCTGCCGCTAAATATATCTGAAAAAGAAGATCGCAATTGGCATATTGCCAACCAAAATTACTTATTAGCCGCGATCGAAGTATTGCGCGATCGGCTCGAATCCTATGCTGCTCCAGCCGATAAACAAGCAGAATTACAAGCACAAGGTGACGATCGAAAACAAACTTTTGAGACGGCTGTGGCGGCATTACAATCGCCCTCAGCCCTCGATCGATTGAGCCAACTTTTTAGTTTATCTAGTTTCGATCGACAGATTCTCCTGCTGTGCGTTGCGATCGAACTGCATGTTGATTTTGGTAGTTTATTAACAGTCGCTCATGGCAACTCTCAAGCCAACTATCCCACCCTGGGTTTAGCCCTAGCAGCATTAGCCGATCCAGATTGGCGATCGATCGCTCCCAATGCACCACTGCGTTATTGGCGACTGCTAGAAATTGGTGCTGGCAATGCACTCACCATGAGTCCACTCAAGCTTGACGAACGAATCTTGCATTATCTGCTCGGTACTGAGTCGATCGATGCTCGGCTGGCGAGTATGGTAGAACCGCTCACCGCCGCCGGAAATTTAGTACCATCTCATCAATTACTTGCCGATCGCATCGCCGCGATCTGGCAGCAAAAATCGACAGCGGGAATCCTACCTGTCGTGCAATTATCAGGAGCCGAATCTGACAGTAAAAAATCGATCGCCGCTACAGTCTGTCAGATGTGCGGCTTACGAGCTGTCTCCTTGCCAGTACAAGCGATTCCCCTGGCGACTGATGAACTAGACACCTTCATCCGCCTGTGGCAGCGAGAAACTATCCTCAGCAATAGCATCCTTTTCCTCGATGGGGATGAAATGGATGCCGATCTCGCCCGTACTAGAGCGATTTCGCGCTTGCTAGAGTCGATCGATCGCTGTCTATTTGTTGCTAGTCGCGATCGATTGCGGATCGAACAACGTCCTGTCGTAAACTTTGAAGTCACCTTGCCCCATTTTGACGAGCAAAGTCAAGTCTGGGAGCAATCCCTAGTTCAATTAATCCCCGAATTCGATGGGCAGGTAAATAAGCTAGTATCCCAATTTAACCTCAATCCCACTACAATTCGGGCAGCTTGTGCTGAAGCCGCAGGACATTTGCAGATCGATCGACAACAGGATATCGGGAATATCCTCTGGGATGCTTGTCGGTGGCAATCTCGCCCCCGCCTTGACGAACTAGCTCAACAGATTCCACCTGCCGCCGATTGGGAGAATTTAGTACTCCCAGATTCCCAAAGAGAAATTTTGCGGGAAGTTGCCGCTCATGTGCGCCAACGAGTGACTGTTTATCAAACCTGGGGCTTTGGAGCCAAAAATTCGCGCGGATTGGGGATTAGTGCCCTATTTGCAGGTTCTAGTGGTACAGGAAAAACCCTTGCAGCAGAAGTATTAGCCCAGGAATTGCGGCTAGATCTCTATCGGATCGATCTATCCTCGGTGGTGAGTAAGTATATCGGCGAAACCGAAAAGAATTTGCGGCGAGTATTCGACGCGGCTGAATATGGCGGTGCGATCCTATTATTTGATGAAGCTGATGCCTTATTTGGCAAACGTAGTGAAGTTAAGGATGCCAGAGATCGCTACGCCAATATCGAGGTGAGTTATCTCTTACAACGGATGGAATCTTATCCAGGCTTGGCAATTCTCACCACAAACCTCAAAAGCGCGATCGATCCAGCATTCCTCCGCCGAATTCGATTCGTCACCCAATTTCCCTTCCCCGATGCCACCCAACGCGCCGAAATTTGGCGGCGAATATTTCCCCGCAATACACCAACAGAGAACTTAGATTATGTCAAATTGGGACGGCTAAATGTCGCGGGGGGAAATATCCGCAATATCGCTTTGAATGCGGCATTTCTGGCAGCCGATCGATCCGAATCAGTCCAGATGAAACATTTGCTCAGAGCGGCTCAAACTGAGTATAGTAAGTTAGAAAAATCCTTGACTGAAGCAGAGATTGGGGGATGGGTTTAAGTGATGTATCATCGATTGAAACTATCATGTCAGATACGCTCCGTGAGTACCGCTAGTGATGCAAAGTTCACCAACGCGGACTGATTAGACGAGTGAATTCAATCTCTTGACAAGCAACTCTCAAAACGAGAACATAAACGATAATAGATCGAACTGTTTACTTCAAATACTTTTTAACTCACCCTGAATATGATCAGGATAAGGTTTAAGGAATCAATACGGTTGTCTGACCTGGATTAGTGATACTAATCACACCAGCCCACATGCAGGTCAGTTTTGAGATGTTATCTAGGGATGGCATGTTTGCGAGGAGGACGGTTGGTGCTCCTGCGACCCAAGGGGCGGGGATTACGGGAAGGCATGGCATGGGGGTTAGTACGCCCAGAGCTGCTGCTGTGGCTGATGCTACGGTTGGGTTGGCGATCGAGCTGCACATCGCAAATGGCATGATGTTGACCATAGGAATATGGTCGTTGATGTTGGCGGCGGGTTGATTGCTAGTAAGTACGCGGTTGACTGGTAGAACGATGAGGTGCTAATCCGAAAGTGCACTGGAGTGTGGCACCGTTGCAGACATGTTGAGGCATCAGGGGTTATTTCCTTAAAGTTTGTTTTCTTCGGTTGATGTTAAATCCCACATTCCGCTAATCCAGACGCTTAAAAAATAATTAAAACGAAGCCATAGATAGAATCTTAAACTGCAAATGTTCTGACATAAGCTATTAATTTTTCGATCGAATACCAATTACCTACCATTGTCCTAAATTATCTTCTTGTTGTAAACCGATTAATTGTCTTCTCTTAACACCATAATTGAGAATATTAATTCCTAACTCTTGGGCACTGCGAATCGTCATTCGCGGTAAACTGAGTTCTCGATCGAGTCCCCAAGCTGATGCGATATCGCCAATAATTAACACGATTCCCCCGCCAGTTAATAGTCGAATCGGTTGATTGCCAATTACAGGCAAAGCTGCGAATAAAAATGGGCGAATTCGGAGTGGATGATCGCGCCGTAATTCTTCGAGCGGCTGCAATGGAGATTTGGCTAATGTAGCTAAAGAATGAACGCTATCGATCGTTGCTTGAGCATCTGTAGGTACATCGATTAATAATACGCCACCTGTATCCAAATAACTTTTAAGATTAGCAAATTCTTGATTATTAAAAGATAAACTCTGCTTACCAGTCATGTATAGCAAATCGTATTCTGATAGATTTTCTGACAAAGTTAGCTGATCTACTTCCTCAGTACCGCGCAGATTGGAGCTAAGAGATTCGATCGATTGTAATAGATACGAAAGATTGAAAAAATTGCGGGCACATTCTGGATCGCTGTGATTTACTTGTGCCATCCGCACGATCGCCTGAGGACGGTTTTGGGCTTGACGACGATAACGTAAATCTAGATTATTATAACCAGGAAAAAATACTTCTGCTGGTTGAGAAACTACGACTTCTCCTGGTTGCAATAAAATTCGACAGATTTCGATTTCGGTACTGTTGGGAGTAATGCTTTTTTCATCGACTCGAAATGTTTCTTGCACCATTTCTAGCTGTTGTTTTTGGCGCAATTCATCGGGATCGAGATAACTGACTGTTAGATACAGCAAGACGGGATCTGTTCCCGTTACGGTAGTAGCAATCCGAAATTCAACTGGTTGGGGTACTACAATGACATTACCAGCTAGATCGATCGCAATTCCAGGTTGAATTTTTAACCAGCGGTTATCCCGATATTTAGCTTCTACTTGTCTAGGTGCAGGGATGACTTGTACGCCCAAACCGCAGACGATACCTGGTTGATTGAGGGATTGATAGTGAGCATTCTGTCGCCGCCGATGGTAGTCATGAGCTTTGCGCCAACGTTCGGCGTTGACTAGCAAACCATCAGTAGCTTGTAAGCGTTCAAAAGGCTGAATTGGTGGCGTGGGGAAAGGGTGGGACATGATAATTGATAATTGATAATTGATAATTGATAATTGATAATTAACTAGAAGAATGCTTGCATCTGCACTATCCACTATTCACTATTCACTAATCCCTAACGATCGATAGTTCGTAGCTACAAAAAGCTGGCTTCTCTTGTTCGATAATTTTCCTAATTAATCCTTCATCAATTTGTTGCGATCGATCTGGACGCAATGTTACTTCAAAATGAAAAGCTCTACCGCCGCCTAAAATTGCTTCGCCGATTACCGCCGAACCCACTACAAAGCTCTCGCCGATGGGTTCGGTAATACCGATCCGTTTGGCATTTTCATCGGGGATATCTTCGTCTAGCGGTAAACCTGTATATAGATGTAAATACAACCGTAAACCTCGCCGCGTCCCTCGCCAAGTATAGATCTCGATCGCCCGTCGCATCAATCGCCGCTGTTGCTTGAGATCCAAGATCGGATCTAGTTTCCAACCCGTCCAGTGTGACAAAAACGGTAGTAATAATTCTGGAGCAGTTAAGGGATCGAGGTTTGCCCACATCACCTCAAAACTATCGATAATCGGTTGAAAAGCTTGCTCGAAGATTTTTATAAACCGACCGATAAAATCGACCTCACGGTACAAAACAGGAAGATAATCCATGTAAGCAACATAAGGACGAATATGTAAACTAAACTCCTCCTGATAGGTGTGCGATCGATCTGTCTCTGGGTCGATTTGAATCGTCAGCGAACTGAGAAAATCGATCTCCAACTTAGCTTTAGTATCGGGGATAATCGCCTCTCGCCCTTCAAAAAATGTTGCGGGAACTTGAAAATAAATAACCGCATCCATCTGCGCTCCTGGCGCAATTTCATTACCCTCGGTATGAATCGAAAACCATTCAGGTAGAAAATTACCCTCAATCCTCAAATCCAAATTTACTTGCAAAGTACGGCGTTCTAGATTTTGGATTTGCACCATCATCTCGCTCGGTGTATCGGGATGTAGCAACAAACCAGGTCTATCTGCGACATCCATCCCCGCCGCATTCATAAACGACCACCCCGAAGACCTCGGAACCGCTTCAGGAATCCGCATGGGTGTGAGTTGAATACTGACTGGTGCTTGGAGGCGACTTTGAACCATAATTTAGGGAGTAGAGGGTAGAGGGTAGAGGGTAGGAAATTTGGAGATTTGCTGTAAAATCCCCTCCGAGGAGGGGTGGCGCGAAGCGACAAGATGCAAAGCGTCCGGGTGGGTAGATTTACGCAGCAACTCAATCCACCATTTCACCGCGTAATGATATTGATAATATGACTCGATCGCAACCGATCGTCCGACCACGAACAGATCGTGCCATTGACACCTGGATCGATCGTGGGTTCTGGAGCTGGTTGTCGTCGCCAGGTATCGCCTTGCTTGCGGATCGGAAACAAGAGTACAGCTCCGAGATAACGTACACCCCGCATCTGTTGCATTAATGCCACGATATCTGAACTGTACACTGGTCTGCCAAAAGTCCACCCATTGCCATCTAAACCACCTGTTAAGGGGTTTAAATATCGATACAGCGCAAATTTAAGCTGGCTGATGATTTCTGCCTCAGCAAAAGGATTCTGGTAGGCTGGCTCTAGGGCAATTTCGGTCTGAACGGAAACACCTACATATTCTGGTTCGCGTAAATTGATTTGTACGCCCAATAACCGCCGCTCGTCCAGATAGGTGAGGATTTGTTGGCGCAATCTCGATCCGAGGACAAATTGTTCGGGGGGGATACCTACTCCTTGAATGAGTCCGTCAGAATTAGCTTGGGGGACGATCAGTAAATTTACCGTTCCGGCTTGAGAGCTAGCGGTCATCGGCAAACAGCGGACGCGGGCAACTCCACCCGCACCACCCATCCGCGCTAACACTTCAAAGTCTTCGGATGTAACGGCTCGATCGCGAGTGCGGAGCATTTGGGGGACTCTCAATACGGCTTGCTCTAGAGATTCGCCATTGGAGCCACTGCTGGCAGCTTGGTAGTTGTCCACGCTAGCGACATAGGGAACCGCCGATTTCAAAAATTGGAGGGTGTGTCCTTGGACGTTCCCCTCTCTCCCGCCACCAGTCCGATAGGCAGAGATCCGAATTTCGGCACCGCGTGGGGGCACAGCTCCATACTGATGCTCTAAAAATTGACGTTCTAAATGGGCAATTTGGACGCGGGTATCTTCGATTTGGGGCTGTTGAATTTTCGATCGAATCTGAGTTTGACGCTGGAGTTGATTGGGTTCCCGAATCAGGGGGCCAAATTGGACTGTACCCGTTAGGGAATCGATCGTGTAGTGCAAATCGTCGGGGCTGGAATCGGCAAAATCTAGCACCTCTTGCCATCGCTGGGGCAAACCACCTACTGGAGTTACCAAAATATACTCATGTTCCCGCCGTTCTAAAATGGGCGTAGTTTGTAACTGAAAAACCTGCCCCGCACTACCATCGCTGATGCCTAGACGTTCTTCCTTACTCAGCGTACTATGGCTAGCCCGCACCCGACCACCGATCGATCTTACCTTTACGCCTGTAATTCTCGGCGGACGTTCGTAACCAGCTTGATTGAGCTGTGAAGGTATAAAGCTGCATCGCAACCACTGTCCGCGATAGCTGGTAAAAGAGGCGACCGGAAATTTTTCGGGCAAATGTACGATCGTATCTGCCCCCTGAGTTGGATTTTTCCCTTGCTGGGCGATCTCATAAAAACTAAATCCCCGCGTCGCATCATCTGCTTCTCGCAACAGGACAGGTTGCCAACTTTCTCCATCCCAGGCTTCCCACCGCCGAGGGGGGCGATCTGGATTAATCCCTGTCGGCGTTGCGGCACCACCTTGAATTGTAATTGCTAAGACATTACTATCTAGGGCATCTGGGCAATTCAACACCAAATAAAAACAGTTCCCAGGTTCTGGTCGTTCGGCAAAAATCGCCAGTTCGCCACCGCCTAAACCATTGGGCTGCCGCGTCCAGAGATTGGCTCCCCGTTCTTGCAAAACCTGGGGCGTATGTTCTGCTGTAGGAGCAGTGAGAAAGTACTGGAGATAGGGTTTGCCGATGACTAAGGGCGCATCGGTGCTAAAGGTAATCGCGGGGGTATTTTCTGTTCGCAGACTGGCAACTTCTATGCCTGCGGGAATAGTATAAGTCTCTGGTAGATCGGTAGTCAGATAAAAAGTTAAATCTGTCTGAGCCGGAGTCGGTGGCTGTAACCGAATCCCCAGTAATTCTAGAAAAGCTACATAATTTTTGCGCGGTACTTGATTGAACCGCAGCAGCATTTGGTCTGTCAACCAGGCAAATAACTCGATCAGGGTAATCCCAGGATCGCTGAGATTGTGGTCTGTCCACTCTTGACAGTAGCGCGGAATCCTGAGTATGCACTCCTCTACCAAGTCATCAAAAGTGCGATCGTCTAAGTTGGAAGAAGGTAATTTTGGTAAAAAGTCAAATTCCATTACTCAGCTCCCGATAGCAAGTAGAAAGGATAAACAAAACTATACAGATCGGGATAGTCTTTGAGATGATAGTCGATCTTAATATCTACCCGCCCCCGCACTGGGTCTGGCTCGGCGTCGATTCGATCGACATCAATCCGTGATTCCCACACCTCCAAAGCTTCCAAGACATACACTCTAATTTGAATCAGTGTTGTACTATTTAATGGTTCAAATACCAGTTCCGACAGCCGCGAACCAAAATCGGGACGATATACCCGCTCTCCTAAGCTGGTACGGAGAATAATCCAAATTGATTCTTTAACTTTTTGAGCTTCCGAACTGAACTTTAGTCCTCCCTGCACGTTTAAGTGCAGTGGAAAAGCCAAACCCTTCCCTAGATATTCCCGCTCTTGCCCATCGAATCCTTCTGGCATGTTTGAAGATCCTGAACTCGGTATACAAAATCCACGCTGGAATCTGTTGAAACTTAGCTCCAATCGTATCAGCACGCAGAATATAAGTGTATTCACTAAAGGTCGAATATCTGCTGTCCCCATCAGTTAGCGGGGACAAGCTTCACGGTCACTTTGGGGCAGATGGGCAACTAGATGCGATCGAGAACTCCACCACAAATGGCATTGCCCTACCAAAAGTTCGACTTTTGGCTAATTTTGATTCTGATGAAATAGCCTTAGCCTTAACTATATTCAGGCTGAAAATTCTAGATCCTCTATCCCTGTTGCGCTATGAAGACAGAACTGAGCGAGAACTTGCTCAAACCGATCGGCGATCTGGGTAGTACCGCTGGATACACTAGCGTTGCCAGTGGTGCCGACACCGATAAATCTGTGACTATCGCCCAGAAGTATCGTCAAGACTCACTATTATTAAGTAATCTGACCGATCGAGTATATCAACTATTACAAGAAGATCTCTATTTACAACGAGAAAGATTGCATAACTATGGTCACTCTAGGTGGTTGTAATGACTAATAGCCAAGACAAGCAAACACAATATAATCAATTAAATTTTGTCACAAATAATCGTTTTTATGTCGAGATCGCAGGGAATATTGCTGCATCTTTTTCAGAATGTGGCGGATTAGGCATCCAAGTAAAGAAAAATGTCTTTCATGAAGGTGGTGTTAACGATCAACAACGTATTTATTTAGGTCAAACAGATTTTACTGATGTGACACTCAAACGAGGGCTTACCGATCATCCTGGCTTTTGGAATTGGCTGAATGAATTATTTGATGAGAAAAAGGCTGTCGAACGAAAGAATGTGAATATTTTACTATTTAATCGAGCGGGTGAAACTATGATGAGTTGGACTTTAATTGGGGCGATTCCAATTGGCTGGAAAACACCAGCACTTCAAGCTGATGGTAATTCAGTGTCGATCGAGGAATTAACATTAGCTTACGAGGGATTAAAAGTAGGCAAACAAAAAGGAGGTGGAAATCCCATCAAAAAAAGAGATCCAAAAACTGGATTCTTTGATTCTAACTAATCTGCTATTTCCTACGTTTAACTATGCTAAGTTTTTCACCTTTAGTGGGCACAAATTTGCCTTTACTAGGGACTAGAAGTTCTCTAGTTACGTCCTCTAGACTCCGGTTGAGCAGAGAGTCTAGAATCCCTTTGATTCGACTTACTCAGATTGAGCCTTTAGCTATACACTCTCCATTAATTCAGACATCCAAACTTTTATCTGCACGTACCGAGCAACCTGAGATTGGTTGGGATAATTGGAATCCGCTGGATGCATCGTTCGATCTCAATCGTTTCTATGCACCGATCGATCGAGATTTTCTTAGCGAGAATCGGATTGAAGATCGATTCGATCGTTTAGATAGTGTCGAAGATCGGAATCTAGACTTTTATAGAACCATATTAACACCTGAATCAGTTGCTAATATTACCTCAACTCTCATTCAACAGAACGATAATAACTCATCTATTAGTCAAGATGACTTAAAAATAACAACATTACCAGGTAGAAAACAGGCGAAATCTCAGAAACAGTCTAAATCTAGTAATCCAATCTATAAATCACCAGATATAGTTAAGGTCGATCGCAATAAATCTAGAAATATTTTACCAAAAACTACCGCTCAAATTTATTCAGAAATAACACCGCCACATTCCCAGGAAGTAGGTGTTGAAAGGAAAACAATGGATGAATCTGTGAGTGAATTACCCACAGACAATCTTCAACTAAATCCCCTTTCGATTCAAACCAACATCAATCCCCCAACTATTACCGCCACTTCACCACCAGACGCAATACTCACACCCTCCAGCCAGTTAGAAGTTAGCAAATCTGTGAGTGAATTACCCACAGACAATCTTCAACTAAATCCCCTTTCGATTCA
>ENA-OFCF01001058-OFCF01001058.1-metagenomes-genome-assembly--contig:-NODE-1058-length-11170-cov-2.648403_pt1 | contig 11170 bp, 5 predicted proteins | sample MGYA00153387_OFCF01 | MGnify analysis MGYA00153387 | reverse complement strand
AGTACGGTATCAGTGGAGTAATAAGAAGAGATGGAACTTATCGATTTACTGATCAAAACCTTTGGGGTAATTTTTGGTCTGTTTCAGGTAGATGGAATATTGAGAAAGAAAAGTTTATGGAGGGTTCTGTATTTGATATGTTAAAATTAAGAGCTTCTTATGGTACGAATGGTAATCAAAACATCTCCGCAGCTAATTATGGTTTTCCATCATTGTTAACTTCGCGAAATGTTATTAGGGAACTTATTGGTGTTGGTGCAGGTTATAATAATATCCCTGGTTCATTATTGTACGGTCAAATTGCAAATACTACTGTAGGTTGGGAAGAAGTAGCTCAAGCAAATTTGGGCCTTGATTTTATTATGTTTAAAAATAAATTAGAGGGTAACGTAGATGTTTATCAAAAAGTAACTTCCAATTTGTTTAACTCAATACCAAATTCGGCTGTCGTCGGGATTCAAGGTAATAATGGAGAACTTCGAAATAGAGGTATCGAACTTTTACTTAAATACAATATAATTAAAAATGCAAACACTAAGATTTCTGTATTTGCTAATGGTTCCTATAATAAAAATGAAGTGACAAAGTTAACAGCAACTAATCAAAGTGGTGTTTCTAATCTTATCCAGCCAGGAAACATTTTGAGAGAATGGAATTTAATTCCATATGCAGGTGTGAATCAAGCTAACGGAAATCTTTTATATTTAGATGCTAACAATAATTTAACTGAAACTCCTGATGAAGCTAGAGATAGAAGAGCAACCGGAAAGAGCAATCTACCCGTTTATCAAGGTGGTTTTGGATTTAATGCAGATTATAAAGGTTTTTATGCAAATGCTTTGTTTTCCTATATGTTAGATGTATGGAGAATTGATAATCAGTTTCGTTGGGCTTCAAATCCAGCATTTATTGGCGGTGATAATATCACTTCTGATTTCTTAAACCAGTGGACGCCTGCAAATCCAACTTCAAATGTTCCATCATTGCAAGCGACAAATAATAACGTATTTTTGGATTCAGATCGTTTTTTATATGATTCTTCATTTTTGCGTTTAAAAAACATCAGCATAGGTTACAATGTGCCAAGTAAATATCTTGCAAAAACTTTTCTTAGTAAGGTAAGTTTCTTTGTTCAAGGAGAGAATTTATTGACTTGGACAAAATGGAGAGGTTTTGACCCAGAGGCAGTTAATTCGCTATCGGTGACTAACTTTCCTAATCCAGCTACTATAACTTTTGGAACATCTATTGGATTTTAATTTAAAAAAATAATAATTATGAACAAATTTAGAAATATCTTATTTATTGCATTTTGTACTTTATCTTTTGTATCATGTAGTGATGCGCTGGAAATAGTTCAAGATGGCGAAATATACAAAGAGACTGCGTTTAAAACTGTCGCAGATTTAAGAAAATACATAAATGGTGATATCTACAACAGAGTTAATAACACCAGTGAAATTGCATTTACTACAGTGTTTACTGATGAAGTTGGTATCGGTCCTGATAATGGGGGGCAAGGTTTAGATTTGCATAGATTCCAGTTAAACGCTAATACTGGTGATGTTGCGAATCTATGGAATGCCAATTATGCGCTTATTAATCGAGTAAATAGATTAATCGAGTTTTCCAATTTAGTTACTCCTAAAGATGCACCAGAAACGACACAGAGAAACGCTATCTTAGCAGAAGCTAGAACTTTAAGAGCTCATGCATACCTGCAACTTCTAGCTTTTTATTCAACTGATTTTGCATTACCAGCTGCATTAGGTGTTGTGCTTTCAAATAATGTTTATGATCCGCTAGTTGTTGAACCTCGACCGCGAGTTAATAATCAAATAATTTTTGATTTAATCGAAGCTGATCTATTATACGCACAAAATAACCTTTCAGCAGCGGTTGATTATAAGTTCGTTACTCGTAATCTTGTTAATGCAATTAGAGCAAGATTTTATGTTTATAGAAAAGATTATGTACAAGCTAGACAGTTCGCTACTGCCGCTTTAGCTGCTCGTCCATTATCAGCTGGAGCTACTTATACTAACATGTGGGTTAATGACGCAGCGCAGGGTGAAATTATTTTTGCTGCTTCACGTCCTTCAGGGGGAACATGGGGAAATATTGCTAGCACATGGTATTTTAATATAACTAGTGCTACTGGAGGTTGTTTTCATGATATGGGAAGGAATTTGTTTAATTTGTACGAGCAATTTCCTAATGATATCAGAAGAATCAATTGGGTTGATGCAACAGCCACAGTTAGTCCAGACTACTTAACAGACATTAACTATGTAAAAAATGATGTTTTGCCAATAAATAAGTATCCGGGAAAGACTAATCAACCTTTAAGAAATGACTTAAAAATATACAGATCATCTGAAATGGCTTTGATTCTAGCTGAATGTGATGCTAATGATGGATTGTTAAATGGTGCTGCTAATTCTGTTGCTGCAAGAATACGTTCAATTAGAGTAGCTAGAAGTGTATCGGGCTCACTTCCCGTATATGCAAACGCACAGCAGGCGTGGGCTGATATTTTATTAGAAAGAAGAAAAGAATTAGCTTTTGAAGGACACCGTTATTTAGATATAAAGAGATTGGGAACTTTAGCTGGTAGTCAAGGTTTTGACAGAAATATTACTGATGACGCGATACTTAATCTTCCTCTTACAATACCTTTGTCTGATTATCGTTTTACGCTACCTATTCCTCAAGCAGAAATAGCTGGAAATGTTACAATTAAGCAAAATGCCGGTTATTAATCAAATTAATTAATTATTAAAAAATTCTAAAATGAAAAGTATAAGTATATCAAAAATTTTGATTTTATTTTTGTCTTTTGCGCTATTTAGTTGTAGTGGCGAAGACGACAAATATAAATCTTTTGAAGGGCCGCAACAAGCGCTTCTGTTTAATAATTTGACTTCTGTCCTGGAAGTGACAGCTTCACAGCTTTCTTCTATTGAAGTACTTGTTAGCAGTACAATAAAGTCAGACGTGGATAGAGTTATACCCATTTCCGTTAGCCCATTTAGTACTGCAACTCCCAATCAATATTCTATTGATTTATCAACCGCTGTAATACGGGCTGGGGAGCTTACAGCTAAAGTTAAAATTAAATCAGGCGATTATAATTCGCTTCCGGTAGTAGGTGGCAAAAATTTAGTTTTAGTAGTGGGTAGCGGTTATGTTTTGCCTAATAGAAATAATCATGTTGTTTCTATTGAAAGAGGTTGTCTAGATACTAGAGCAGAGTTAAACATAGCTTTTGACCCATATGCTAGCGAAATTAGTTGGGTAGTAAGGAATAGTGCAAATGCTATTATTGCTTCTTCAACGGGTTATGCTGATGGTTTAGCTTCTTTTAAACAACGTTTATGTTTGACTCCAGGAAATTATACATTTACAATGAACGATAGCTATGGAGATGGTATAGCTCCTGGTAATTTTTCTATAAAATTAGTTAAGGCCCCTAATACTGTTTTAGTATCTGGTAGTGTTTTTACTTTTAGCACAGGACCACTTCCTTTTACAATTTTGCCATAAACTACTTTTTTTTTAAAAAGTTATAAATTTATTGCCTCTCTATAGAGGCAATATTTTTTTTGAGCTGTTTGTCATTTTTTTAACCCAAATTTTGCATTTCAAAAAAGGATTAATCTATTCCTTTAAAATCCTAATGCTTAGCATTTGAAAAAACATAGCTATGGACAGTGATACATTTGTGCCATTGTAGAGATTATATCCTCAAGCTTGTTGTTTGCTCCTAAAGTTGGTATTAGTTTTGAAAAACAATAGTTAATCAAAAAAATTAACATTTTAAACCCCCACTATGTTGGGTTTTTTTTTATATTTGTAATTGTATTCTAAATTAATGAATTATGAAAACTTTTACGCTTCTTAATGTTGGTTTTTTATTGGTGTTTTCAATTGCTGTTGCTCAAACAAAAGAGCAACTAAAAGCAGTGGTTAGCAAAACTGATGTTTTAAAATTAAAGGAACTTGAAAATCAATTCAATGCTGAATATTTAGAACGAAAGGTTAGAATTGATGATTTTTTAAAACAAAATCCTTTTGTTCAAAAAAGAACTGAAGTTGATTTTTCTATCAAAGAAATTTACGATATTTTACCTAACGGTGAAGTTTCTTATTTTCAAACTTCTAATGCTGGTGCCGCTACAACTGCACGAGCTAATAAATTATACAATGGTGGCGGCTTATTGCTTAATATTCAAGGTCAGGGCATGAAGGCTTATGTTTGGGACGGAGGTTCAGCAAGAACGACGCATGTTGAGTTTCCAAACGATAAAGTACTAAGTATGGATAGTGGAACAGTAAGTACGCATCCAAGCCACGTTACCGGAACAATAGTTGCACAAGGAATAACTGCAAATTTACGTGGAATTGCTTTTCAAGCATCGGCCGATTGTTATGATTGGACTAACGATTATGCAGAAATGGCTGGTGAGGCTGCAAATGGAATGTTAGTTTCCAATCATTCTTATTGGTCAGGCGTTCCTGGAGTTTGGATTTATGGTGCTTATGATACCAGAGCGCGTCAGTTCGATCAAATTGCCGAAGCTGCTCCGTTTTATCTGGCAGTTACAGCCGCCGGAAATGATAGAGATTCATATTCTGATACTGTTCTTGGACCCTATTTGTCACAAAAAGGAGGCTACAACCTGGTTCGAGGAATGCAAAATGCTAAAAATTATTTAACAGTAGGTGCTATTAATCAGGTTTTGACTTACAGTGGAGCTTCCGATGTAATAATGTCCTCGTTCTCAAGCTGGGGACCAACAGATGATGGCAGAATTAAACCAGAAATTGTAACTAAAGGTGTCGCTGTTCGCTCCACACTATCAACATCTGATACTGCTGCGGGAAATCTTCAGGGAACTTCAATGGCGTCGCCAGGTATTGCCGGTTGCGCATTATTACTTCAGCAATACTATTTCTCTATCAATAATGCATACATGAGGGCTGCTACAAATAAAGGTTTAATTCTGCATACAGCCGACGAAGCAGGACTCAGTGACGGCCCTGATTATGAATTTGGCTGGGGACTAATTAATACCGAAAAAGCAGCTGCATTGATTAAAAATAAACCGTTGTTAAGAAGTTTGGTAGAAGAAAATGTTTTAAACCAAAATCAAATTTACACCAAAGTCATTTATTCCGATGGAACAACACCAATAATGGCATCAGTTAGCTGGACCGATCCGGCTGCTGCCGCTACCAGCACAAATACTGTGGATCCGGTTACTAAAAATTTAATAAATGATCTGGACATCAGAATAATCAGAACTACTTCAACATTTTTTCCCTGGACATTAAATCCTGCTGTTCCAACTGATGCCGGGATTAGAACTTCTGATAATAATATCGATAATTTTGAAAAGATTCAAATAAATCAGCCAACTGCGGGTTTATATACCGTTAGAGTTTCGCACAAGGGAAACCTTTCTGGTGGCAACCAAAATTATTCTTTAATTGTATCCGGAATCAATCAGAATCTTTCAAATGGAAGTTTTGAAAACGATAGCGAGGTTTTTGTTTATCCAAATCCATCTCAATCAATTTTGAATTTTACCAATCCACAAAATATTAAATTTGATGCTATTTTAGTTCATGATATTTCTGGAAAAGCAATGAAAGTAACTACTAGCAATAATCAACTGGATGTTTCATTATATCAGTCAGGAGTGTACTTCATTACTTTTGTTTCTGAAGACAAATCATTCGTAAAAAAGTTCATAAAAGAATAATAATCTTTAAAATTTGTTAAAAAACCATCTTTTTTTTAAAGATGGTTTTTTTTTATATATTTACAAAAAATTATAATATGAAAAATCTGTACTTATTTGCTTTGCTAATAATTTTTCAATTTAGCATCAATGCACAAACATTATCTGAACGGATGAAATATACCGCTAATTTAGACAAAATTAAAATCGAAGCATTAAAAAATGAAATTAGACTGGAAACCGAAAAAAACAGGAAGAACATATCTAAATTTAATTTTCCGGTGTCATTTACAGACGCTAATCAACGTTTCAACCACCTTCAGGGAGTAACAGATGACGGAGTTCCTTTTTATTATCAGACTGATAATAATGGCTGCGGTGTAACTATTCGTGCATCAAAATTGTATTCTGGTGGTGGAATGGGTCTCAACATTCAGGGTCAGAACATGATAGCGGGAGTTTGGGACGGTGGTTCTGCTCGTTTGGACCATGATCATTTTCAAGGTCGGGTTATACAAAGAGATTTTTCGTCGATGGCCTTAAGTGCTCATGCAACGCACGTTACCGGTACTATTTGCCAAAATAAAACTACTGCACCCATATCTAGAGGCATGGCTTTCAATGCCGAAGTTTGGGCCAACGATTGGACAAATGATTCTCTAGAAATTATAGATCAAGCTACAGAAGGACTTTTAGTTTCTAATCACTCGTATGGTTTTGGTGTTTTAAATACGCAAAACCAATTGCAAGTGCCATTGTATTATTTTGGTGCATACATTCAATCGACCAGAACTTGGGACTTGGTTATGAATCAGTTTCCAAATTATTTAATGGTTACTTCTGCAGGAAATGACCGCGACAGCCAAGCATTTATAACCAATAAAGGTGGTTATGATCTTTTATCGGGTTTAAAAGCTTGTAAAAATAATATTGTAGTTGGAGCAATCAACAATATTCCGACATATATAGATGAAACATCTGTTGTTATGTCCAACTTCAGTAATTGGGGTCCAACAGACGATGGTAGAATTAAACCAGACATTGTAGCAAAGGGAGTAAGCGTAAATTCTACTACTTCAACCGGAGGCACTGCTACAACGGCAACAATGTCAGGAACTTCAATGGCAGCTCCATCAGTTACCGGCGGTCTGCTTTTATTGCAACAACATTATAAGGCAGTTGCTGGAAATTTTATGCTCGCTTCAACTTTAAAAGGATTGGCACTTCATACTGCTTCAGAAGCGGGAATTGCAGCAGGTCCGGACTATGAGTACGGATGGGGTGTGCTGAATTGTGAAGCGGCCGCCAATTTAATAACAAATAGAACTACAACGACAAGAATTCAAGAATTGGTGTTAAGTCCAGGTCAGACCATTACTGTAAATGTTGCTACATCAGGAACGGCATTTGCCAGCCCGCTTGAAGCATCTATATGTTGGAACGATCCCGCTGGAACAGTAAGTTCAACAATGGTTGACAATCCTGCTCCAAGAATTATCAATGATTTAGATATTAAAATAACCAAAAATACTACAACATTTTTACCCTGGAGATTAAATCCAACTGATCCATCTGCTGCTGCAACAAAAGCAGTTAACAATGTGGATCCTTTCGAAAAAGTACAAATTCTTAACGCGACCGGAGCATATAGTATAACGATTACTCATAAAGGAACGCTCCAAAATGCACAAAACGTTTCTCTGATAATATCTGGTATAAGTCAGGTATTGTCTGCAAACAATTACGAATCTGAAAATGATTTTTTAGTATATCCAAATCCAGCAAATTCAATTTTAAATTTCACCAATTTCAATAATGCTGTTCTTAGCACTGTATCAATTTTTGATATTACTGGAAAGGAATTCAGAGCTGTAACAAACAATAATCAAATTGATATTACAAATTTGCAAAGTGGCGTTTATTTTGTTAAATTTTCTACTTCTGATACCATAATTACTAAAAAATTCATTAAGATATAATCTTTTTTATGAATATAATAAAAAAACATCTAATTTTTAGATGTTTTTTTTATTATATTTACAATCTAAATAGCGCAATATGAAATATAGATTTACACTTTTGTTTTTGGTTTTTTCCTACTTTTTAATAAATGCACAAACTCTGGCTGAACGAGGCCGATACACCAACAATCTGGATAGAAATAAGATAGCGATTTTAAAAAGTCAAATCGCTCGTGAAATTGAAAATAACAAAAAAAATATTAATTTACATTCATTTCCATTAACTTTTACGGACAAAAACAATAATTTTAACCAGTTGCAGGGCGTCACTGACGATGGTGTTCCATTATACTATCAAACCAACAACAACGGCTGCGGAACCACAATTCGAGCCACAAGTTTGTATTCTGGTGGAAGTTTAGGACTCAATATTCAGGGCCAGAATATGATTGCAGGAGTTTGGGACGGTGGAGCAACACGTCTTGACCATGACCATTTTCAGGGTCGTGTAATTCAAAAAGACAATTCCGTAATGGCTTTAAGTTCTCATGCGACACATGTTACAGGAACAATTTGTCAAAACAAAATTGATTCGCCGATTTCAAGAGGAATGGCTTTTAATTCAAATGTCTGGGCAAATGATTGGGGGAGCGACACACTCGAAGCCATTGATCAGGCGCAAGAAGGACTTTTGATTTCTAATCATTCTTATGGTTTTGGTGCGTTTGATGCACAAGGTGTTCTGCAACTACCTGTATATTATTTTGGAGCTTACATTCAAACTTCTAGAAACTGGGATTTAATAATGAATCAATTCCCAAATTATCTAATGGTAACTGCAGCGGGAAATGACAGACAAAGTCAAGCTTCAATGACCAATAAGGGTGGCTATGATATAATTTCCGGCACAAAAATTTGTAAAAACAATATTACAGTCGGAGCTATAAACAATATGCCGGTTTACAACAACGCAACATCTCCTGTTATGTCATCATTCAGCAGTTGGGGACCGTGTGATGATGGCAGAATAAAGCCAGACCTTGTAGCAAAAGGAGTAAGCGTAGTTTCCACAACATCAACGGGTGGTACAAATGCAACTACAAATATGTCAGGAACCTCGATGGCTTCGCCTTCTATTTCCGGAGGATTGCTTTTGCTGCAACAACATTACAACAATATCAATGGAAATTTTATGTTGGCGGCAACATTAAAGGGCCTGGCGTTGCACACTGCATCAGAAGCGGGAGATGCAACAGGACCAGATTATAAATTTGGCTGGGGCGTTCTAAACTGTGAAGCGGCTGCCATTCTAATAAGTAGAAATGGGCTGACTTCTCGTATTCAGGAATTGACCTTAAATCCCGGACAGATTATTACTTTAAACGTCAATGCAGCAACATCTAGCATTAACCCTTTTATGGCGTCAATTTCTTGGAATGATCCTGCAGGCGTAACAAACAATGGAATTATTGATAGCAGAGTTCCGGTGTTAGTTAATGATTTGGACATCAGAGTATCAAAGAGCAATGTCAATTTTTTTCCGTGGAAGTTAGATCCAGCCAATCCGGCCGCAAGTGCAACAATGGGAATAAACAATGTCGATCCATTCGAAAAAGTTCAAATCAATAATGCAACTGGCACTTACAGTATCACTATTTCTCATAAAGGAACATTATCGGGACCACAGAAGTTTTCGCTGATAACTTCCGGCGAGCAAAATGATTTTACTTTGCGGGCAGCGCTGCCATCAAAAAATGCCTGTACTAACGAAACAGCAGCCTATTCTATTCAACATATTACTTCGAATACTAACCCGACAAATTTGAATATAACAGGATTACCAGCGGGTGTAAATGCAGTTTTATCTGCAAATACAATAAGCACAAATGGAAATATTGCCTTAACATTAAGTAATTTAAACAATATAGCTGCAGGAAAATATGCTTTTCAGGTTAACGGAATTAACGGAAGTTTCACGAATGCAGTTCAATTAGAACTCAACGTGTTCAGTACTATTTTCACACCAATACAGAATCAAAGTCCGGTAAACCAGGCTATTAACGTTCCGTTAGTGACAAATTTATCATGGCCCGCTAATACCAACGCGCAGTCTTATGAAATTCAAATAGCGAGAAATTTGAGTTTTAGTTTTATATTTCAGACGGGAACATCAGTTGGCAGTTCATTTCAAACCAACCAGCTTAATCCTAATTCCAATTATTTCTGGCGTGTAAAATCTATTAATAATTGTGGTCAGTCCACTTATGGTTCAATATCTCAATTTAAAACTCTGGATTTAAATTGTGCATCCTCTACCAATGCAACAATTTCGGCAATCGCTGCCACAGCGAACACGATTGTAAATTCCACACTTGTGTTTTCCAATACGCTAATTACCAATATTTTTGACGTAGATATTCAATTAAGCATTACACATACTTACGTGCAGGACATGACCCTCAAATTAAAAAGTCCGCAAGGTACTATCGTTATTTTACAGCAGGAAGCGTGTGGAGAAGAAAATGACATAAATGCTATTTATGACGATGCTGGAAACGATATTGTATGCAATGCCGTGGCGCCAAGCATTTCCGGAAGAATCAAAACAGTACAGCCTCTTGCATTATTCAATGGTGAAAATCCAAATGGTACGTGGACATTAACAGTTGAAGATCCCTGGAATGGAGACGGAGGCACGCTGAACAACTGGAAATTAAGTATTTGTAGCGAAGCTAATCTTAGCAATGCAGGTTTTGATTTACAAAATGAAATCAGTATATATCCAAATCCGGTCACTAATATTCTTAATTTTTTAAATACCGGTAATACTAAAATTGATAAATTTTCTGTTTTTGATATTTCGGGAAAAGAAATAGAATTAAAATCTGTGCTAGAAAATCAACTTGATGTTTCTAATTTGCAGAGCGGTGTATACTTCATTAAGTTTACGATTAATCAGAAAACGACAACCAGAAAATTTATAAAATATTAATGTTTTTAAACAATTTTAAAAAGCGACAATCAAATGTCGCTTTTTTGTTTTTATAAAATCATTACATTTGCAAAAAAAAATTATGAACAAGTGCTTTGTCATTTTGCTGTTATTGTGCTGCAATTTAGTTTTTTCGCAAAAGATAAAGTCAAAAAGTGCAACGCCGGCATTCGAATCTTCCACAAATAAAAACACGGCTTCTATAGACACAAGCAGTACATCAAGAAATAAAAACAAAGCTACAATCGACCAATATCGAGTGATTTCAATTGAAAATGACACCACATATATTGATACCACATTAACAATCCGAAAAGAATATATTTTTAATTACCTCCGTAAAGACAATTTCGGACTGTTGCCTTTTGCAAACGAAGGGCAAACCTACAACACGCTTCAATTTGGACTTACAGATTTTTCTCCATATCCTGAATTTGGTTTTGAAGCCAAACACTTCAATTATTTAAAGC
>ENA-OFCF01001057-OFCF01001057.1-metagenomes-genome-assembly--contig:-NODE-1057-length-11171-cov-19.235246_pt1 | contig 11171 bp, 14 predicted proteins | sample MGYA00153387_OFCF01 | MGnify analysis MGYA00153387 | reverse complement strand
GAGGCATAACGGAAATTATTTAAATAAGCAAGCCAATAGCTTCTCTTTCATCAGATCGAAATTCTTAAATCCATAGCTTTGGCGAATTATTAACTTAATCCTCGTGTTAAGTCCTTCTGTAACTCCGCTAGTTGTTCTATTATTAAAGTAATTGCAAATTTCATCAATGTGAGAAGCTAGCGTATCAGCAGCACTTCCTAACATCACTCTTGCAGATATTAACCATTTTTTTATCTTCCTCATGCCGCCACATGAGGTAATATTACTGTTGTAAATCGTAATTAGTTCTTCTTTTAATTCATGAGCAATTCTCAGACTGGGAGAAGAAATCATTACTAGTTCTAATTTTTCTTGCTCTTCAGCGGTTAAATTTACTTGATTGTTCATTAATAAACATCGATTTTTTAAGCCTTTTATATTAACCGCAAGTCGGACTTTATTCAAAGCTTTATTGACTAACTTCTGAACATGAAATCTATCAATGACTATTTTAGCGTTAGGAAAAACTTCTCGAATTACTTTTGGAAAGCCTCCCCACATATCAACGCATACTTCCTCTACCCCTTCTCTCATCGCTAATGGCTGCTGCTTTAGCACAGTAATAATATCATCACTTTTGTGAGAATCTATTACTTCTAATAATGAACTTTTATCTAGATCTGTTAAGATCGTTGCGAATTTTCCTTGCCCTTTCCTTCTCGCAAATTCATCTAAACTCAATCGTTTAGGATACCCCCAGCTTTTTTTTTAGAACTAGCAACTTTGTGAAAGATGTCTTGGACAGCATCTTCACTGCGTCGCGGTTCACCCGCTACGCACATTTTTTTATATATATATTCTTGATACCTATTTGTTTGTCTTTGTTTCCTATTCACCCAAAGCAAAGGTTCGGTTGGTGACTTTTTACAGGTAGAGCAATAAAACTGACGACGGGGCACTTTTAAATACACTACTTGACCAAAAATAGATAAATCTCTGACTAAAACTGAGCGAGTTTGATGTACTTGAGATATATACTTACTGCAATTAGGACAATTAATTCCAGCATTAACTAATTGTAATTTCACAACTATGGCATCTAATGTACAAGGGATTGCTATCAGCAACAACATTCGGCAAATTCAATAAAGTATCTAGATGAAAATCCATATTTGGGAAGGGGCTAAAATTCCGCTATCGCTACATTTTACCCTATTCTCCCCATACTAGCGGGAGAGCCGATCTGTGTTCAGATCGACGCAATAGGTCTGCCTTGGTTTGTCCTTCAGCGGGGAATAGTACGCCCTGCCAACATAGGGATGACAGCATTTAGACCTGATGTTGCCGTTGTAAATCGATATGAACTTACCAACGAAATGCTATGGTCTGAACAGTCGATCCTAACTTTAGGTAGTTCGATTAAATTTGTAGCGGAAGTGGTGAGTAGCAATTGGCAAAATGACTATTCCCGTAAAGTCGAAGACTATGCGGTTTTGGGTATTCCCGAATATTGGATTGCTGATTACGCCGGATTAGGCGGTACTCGACATATTGGTAAGCCCAAACAACCGACTTTATCCGTCTGCACGCTAGTGGATGGGGAGTATGAAATTCAGCAGCTTCGGGGCAGTCAAACTATTATCTCTCCAACTTTTCCCGATTTAAAACTGACAGCCGAACAAGTGTTGAGAGCAGGTAGGTAAAATTCCTCCAGCCTTTAGTCATCTGATTTCGTTGGCGTAGCCTCTCCCCTGGAGAATCGCGAGATTACTTTTTTGATTGACAGGGGTAAACAGATCGTCATATAATGGTAATTTGTCAACAGTTGGAACCGCTAGGTGACTGTCAAAATTTTCTAAACCATGCCAACCATCCAACAGCTCATTCGCAAAGCTCGCGAAGACTACAAAGTCAAAACTAAATCACCCGCGCTCAAGGAATGTCCTCAGCGTCGTGGTGTATGTACTCGCGTCTACACAACCACACCCAAAAAACCTAACTCAGCTCTACGTAAAGTAGCGCGGGTGCGGCTCACTTCCGGTTTTGAAGTCACTGCCTACATTCCTGGAATCGGACACAACCTCCAGGAACACTCAGTTGTGATGATTCGTGGCGGTCGGGTCAAAGATTTACCTGGGGTCAGATATCACATCATTCGCGGTACATTAGATACCGCTGGGGTGAAGGATCGCAAGCAAGGTCGTTCCAAGTATGGAACCAAGCGACCCAAAGCTGCTAAGTAAGTTTCATAATTTAGATTGCTATCGCTCGATATTTCACGAGTGCGTTATTTATATTTATAGAGCTTATCAGCCGATCGCATCCAGCTAAACTGCAAACATCCCCATGCTGAGGGTTTTGTTATGCCTGTACTTGACGTAGTGCCAGAGATGGACACTCGTTGGCGTAGCCGCGCCGCGAGGTAATCGCCAACTATAGATAATTGCTGAAGTAGAGATAAATTGGTAGTTTCCGGTTTCGTTGCAAATGGCGAACAGAGCGTCGTTAGATGTTCTGTTCGCCATCACTGAAGATTCCTAGATTAATCCTCAATGCAAATTAAGTAAGTGACCGAAGGCGAGCTACCGATGCTCTGATCCAGAGGTTGTAACAACGTCAGTACCTGAACCAATCACCAATTCAATTTTCGCTCTATGTCCCGTAGAACCAAAGTAGTCAAACGCCCAGTACCACCAGATGCGGTTTATAATAGCCGTCTGGTGAATATGATGGTGCGCCGCATTATGTACAGCGGTAAAAAATCAGTCGCCTATCGGATCATCTACGAAGCGATGAAAACGATCGAAGAGCGCACTGGTAACGATCCGCTCGAAACCTTTGAAAAAGCAGTTAAAAATGCGACTCCCCTCGTGGAAGTTAAAGGTAGAAGAGTCGGTGGTGCTACATATCAAGTACCAATGGAAGTTAAAGCCGAACGCGGTACAGCACTAGCGATGCGCTGGTTGATCAACTACTCTCGCTCTCGTGCAGGTAAATCAATGGCAGGCAAATTGGCTAACGAGCTAATGGATGCAGCTAATGAGACTGGTAGTGCAATTCGCAAACGCGAGGAAACTCACCGGATGGCAGAAGCCAATAAAGCTTTCGCTCACTACCGTTACTAGATTTTTTAGTACGGTTTTCACGCAATCTGGGGATCTTGTCGTCAACCGACTGTCCCCAAAAAAGTCTACAATCTTAATAAAGATTAACTAGTTTTAGATTCGGCCCGACCACTAAAGGAGGTTATTGTGCCACGTACCGTCCCGTTTGAGAAAGTACGCAACATCGGGATTGCAGCCCACATTGATGCGGGTAAGACAACCACGACCGAGAGAATTTTATATTATTCTGGGGTTGTCCACAAAATTGGCGAAGTTCACGAAGGAACTGCCACCACCGACTGGATGGTGCAAGAGCAAGAGCGTGGAATCACCATCACCGCAGCCGCGATCAGCACGACTTGGAAGGATCACAAGATCAATATCATCGATACTCCAGGACACGTAGACTTCACGATCGAAGTCGAACGTTCGATGCGGGTACTCGATGGTGTAATTGCTGTATTTTGCTCCGTTGGCGGTGTTCAGCCTCAATCGGAGACGGTATGGCGACAAGCCGATCGCTACAAAGTACCACGGATCGTCTTTGTGAATAAGATGGATCGGACTGGTGCGAATTTCTTCAAGGTATACGAGCAAATTCTCGATCGGATGCGCGTCAACGCTGTACCCATCCAGATTCCGATTGGTGCTGAAGGCGAATTTGCTGGAACGATCGACCTCGTAACCATGCGTGCATTTTACGCGCTTGATGACATGGGTAAAGATGTCGAAGAACGCGACATTCCCGCAGATCTCCAAGCTAAAGCCGAGGAATTTCGCTTGAAATTATTGGAATCTGTAGCTGATACCTCAGATGAGCTGACCGAGAAATACCTCGAAGGTCAAGAAATCTCCCAAGCTGAGATCAAAGCCGCCATCCGCAAAGGCACGATCGCTGGAACGATTGTCCCCATGTTCTGTGGTTCTGCCTTTAAAAATAAAGGGGTGCAGTCACTCCTCGATGCCGTTATCGACTATCTCCCTTGTCCGACCGAAGTACCTGCGATCAAAGGTAAATCAGTCGATGATGAGACTGTAGAAGTCGAACGTCACGCTGATGATGACGAACCGTTCTCAGCATTGGCATTCAAGATTATGGCGGACAAGTATGGTCGATTGACCTTCATCCGCGTGTACTCTGGAGTAGTCAAAACTGGAACTTACGTCTTGAACCCAACCAAGGGTAAGCGCGAACGGATCTCCCGCTTGATTATTCTCAAAGCAGACGATCGCCAAGAAGTAGACGAACTGCGTGCGGGTGACTTGGGTGCGGTACTCGGACTCAAAGACACCTTCACAGGTGATACCTTGTGTGATGAAGAAAACCCAGTAATTCTGGAGTCGCTATTCATCCCCGAACCAGTGATTTCACTGGCGGTAGAACCAAAGACCAAACAGGACATGGAGAAGCTCTCCAAGGCTCTGATCTCCCTGTCTCAGGAAGATCCGACCTTCCGCGTCCACACCGATCCCGAAACCAACCAAACCGTAATCGCGGGGATGGGAGAACTTCACCTAGAAATTCTAGTCGATCGGATGTTACGTGAGTTTGGCGTAGAAGCAAATATCGGTGCGCCACAAGTGGCTTATCGCGAAACCATTCGCAAGAGTGTCAAGCAAGAAGGTAAGTACATCAAACAAAGTGGTGGTAACGGTAACTACGGGCATGTCGTAATTGAGGTAACGCCAACCGAACCTGGAACAGGTTTGGAGTTTGTCTCGAAAATCGTCGGCGGTTCGGTACCAAAACAGTACATCAACCCGATCGAACAAGGCATCAAAGAAACTTGTGAGTCGGGGATTTTGGCTGGGTATCCAGTGATCGACCTCAAAGTCACCCTGATTGATGGTTCATACCATGAAGTTGACTCCAATGAAATGGCTTTCAAGATTGCGGCTTCGATCGCAATTAAAGAAGCCGTCATGAAAGCTCAAGCGATCTTGCTAGAACCAGTCATGAAAGTTGAAGTTGAAGTTCCCGACAACTTCTTGGGAAATGTCATCGGCGATCTCAACTCCCGCCGAGGTCAGATCGAAGGTCAAGAAGCGGCACCAAATCTATCGAAAGTTGCAGCCAAAGTTCCTCTAGGGGAAATGTTTGGTTATGCAACCACGATCCGCTCCAACACCCAAGGTCGTGGGATCTTCTCAATGGAATTTAGCCATTATGAAGAAGTCCCCCGCAACGTCGCAGAAGCGATCGTTACCAAGAATAAAGGGAAGTAATCGATCGGTAGAGCAGAGATTGCCTTAATCTGGTAATGGTGTAATTAACAGTCATCGATCGATCGATGACTGTTAACCCTTTGACAGCGGCAATCTAGTTAAAATTTAAAGAGGAATTAAGGAAATTATTCATGGCACGCGCTAAGTTTGAAAGAAATAAGCCCCACGTAAACATCGGTACTGTCGGTCACGTTGACCACGGTAAAACTACCTTGACCGCAGCAATCACCATGTCGCTAGCAGCGATTGGTGCTGCTAAAGCTCGGAAGTATGACGAGATCGATGCTGCTCCTGAAGAAAAAGCGCGTGGGATCACCATCAATACCGCCCACGTAGAGTACGAAACAGTAACTCGTCACTACGCACACGTAGACTGTCCCGGACACGCTGACTATGTGAAAAACATGATCACTGGTGCGGCACAAATGGACGGCGGTATCCTCGTCGTCTCCGCAGCCGATGGCCCCATGCCTCAGACTCGCGAACACATCCTCTTGGCGAAACAAGTTGGTGTACCTCGTCTAGTTGTGTTCATGAACAAAACCGACTTGGTTGATGACGATGAGCTACTAGAACTCGTCGAAATGGAAATTCGCGAACTGCTGTCTTTCTATGACTTCGATGGTGATAATATCCCCGTTGTTTCCGGTTCCGCAGTCAAAGCCGTCGAGCAAATGCTTGCTAACCCTAAAACGATCCAAGGTGAGAACGAATGGGTAGACAAAATCTACGACCTGATGGCAGCAGTAGATGACTATATCCCTACTCCAGAACGGGAAGTTGACAAACCATTCCTAATGGCAGTTGAGGACGTATTCTCCATCACTGGTCGGGGTACAGTAGCAACTGGTCGGATCGAACGCGGAAAAGTCAAAGTTGGCGAAAACGTGGAAATCATCGGTATCCGCGACACACGTAGCACCACCATCACTGGTGTGGAAATGTTCCAGAAATCCCTCGACGAAGGTTTTGCTGGTGACAACGTAGGCGTACTGATGCGCGGTATCCAAAAAGCCGACATCGAACGCGGTATGGTAATTGCCAAACCTGGTAGTGTGAAACCTCACACCGAATTTGAAGGTGAAGTATACGTACTGACCGACAAAGAAGGTGGTCGCAAGACTCCATTCTTCCCTGGCTACCGTCCTCAGTTCTACGTCAGAACAACCGACGTAACCGGAAACATCAAAGCCTTTACTGCTGATGACGGTAGTGCTGCTGAGATGGTGATGCCTGGAGATCGGATCAAAATGATTGTTGAACTGATCAACCCAGTTGCGATCGAACAAGGAATGCGTTTTGCAATCCGTGAAGGCGGTCGGACAATCGGAGCTGGTGTTGTAGCCAAAATCATCAAATAGGTTAATTACCTAAATCAAAGATAGAGATATACCTCGTGTGTATCTCTATCTTTGTGTCTGATGAATTATTAATTTCTGTACCTTGAAAACCCAAACCTAAAAATTATGGCAACTGTAACTCAGCAAAAAATTCGCATCCGGCTCAAAGCATTCGATCGTCGTCTCCTCGACACCTCTTGCGATAAAATTGTGGAAACCGCCAATCGGACTGGAGCAACCGCGATCGGACCAATCCCACTCCCTACACGCCGCCGGATTTATTGCGTCTTGCGATCGCCTCACGTTGACAAAGACTCCCGCGAACACTTTGAAACTCGCACCCATCGACGCATTATTGACATCAAAGATCCTTCAGCAAAAACGATCGATGCGCTAATGAAATTAGATCTACCCGCAGGTGTAGACATCGAAGTGAAGCTCTAGATAGTGAGTTACTAATTTATTTTTAGAAAGTCCTCACATGAGGGCTTTTTTGTAGATATCCTCTACATATTAACAATCTGAATACCTATCGTAAAGTCAGCAAAATCGATGGGCTGAATAAAATTAGCTACCTTTGAAAATTTTGGAATCAGGCTATATAATTCGTTTTGCTCGCGCTGAAGAATTAACCCTATTGGCGCAGATCGAGCGATCGGCTGCTATTCTATTTATTGATACTCCCTATGCGTTTCTGGTCAATGCCGAGCCACTGTCACTAGATTTTGTGCGGGAGAGATTCCAAGCAGGACAACTATGGGTAGCCGTCGATCGAGATGATGTAGTAGTCGGGTTTGCGATTACCCGTGAGGTGGATCGCACCATTTATCTTCAAGAAATAGACGTCGATCCCAAACATGGGCAAAGAGGACTTGGGACTGCATTGATTGAGACAATTAGTGATTGGGCGCAGTTTCATCGCTATGACACAATCTCGTTATCAACTTTTAGCGATCTGCCGTGGAATGCTCCTTTTTACGCCAAATTGGGGTTTCGGATGCTTGAGGAGTCTGAACTGACGATCGGTTTTCAACAGATTAGACGGCAAGAGCTGGAAGCTGGATTACCAATATCGGAGCGAGTCATTATGGATCGTCAGTTACAGTCGCCTCACAATGTCCCTGCACCTGAATGAATCGAAGCTATTGTTGAGATCGAGAAGCGATCGAACCAGGAATGTGTTTTGTAATCTGTGAAGCCATTCGATCGGCACATTCCAGTAGGTATATATATCGAAGTGAAACTCTAGAAATTAAGTCACTAATTTATTTCCTGAGAGTCCTCAGATGAGAGCTTGTTTATAGATGTTGTTATGATAAAAAGTAAGTTGCGTTGCTAGAGATCGATCGCATGGTTAGTACTCAAATCCGTCAGCTCACTAGTGTTGAATATTATCAGATGATGGAAAGTGGCATCATCAGGGAAGGAGAACGAGTAGAATTAATCTTAGGACAAATTTTCACGATGGCGGCAAAAGGCACTCGACACACACTTTCTACCCGTAAACTATTCAAACAGCTTTTAGCCTTAATTGGCGATCGAGCCGATGTTCAGAGCCAAGATCCGATTACTTTGCCCAATAATAGCGAACCTGAACCAGATATCGTCATCGCAAGATTGCGATCGGATGATTATGTTAACAGCCATCCATCTCCTGCTGATATTATCCTTGTCATTGAAGTGGCTGATTCGAGCATTAAGTTCGATCGAGAGATTAAAGCACCGCTTTATGCCGCTGCCGGAATTAGTGAATATTGGATTGTCAATCTAATTGATAACCATCTAGAAATATATCGTCAACCTGAAGGCTCGATCTACACCAGTATTCAGATTATTACGCCAACTCGATCGGTTAGCCTGCCTCAATTTACAGATATTATGCTTAATATAAATGATTTTTTTCCAGCCTCAAAAACTTAAAATGCTGTTTGGATACAGTTGCTTTTGATATTGGAGCGTTACCAAATGAGGTAATAACTCTCAAGTACAGCTAGGATCGCAATTAGGCACGAATAACCTAGCACTAATGAGACTAGATCCGTTAACCTAGTATACGTACCCTCTGCTTTCGATCGAACCCGCAAATGGCACCATCTTCTTCAATCGCTGTGAGAGAACTTCCCTTATTTCCGCTCCCCGAACTGGTGCTGTTCCCTGGTCGTCCACTCCCTTTGCATATTTTTGAGTTTCGCTACCGGATCATGATGAATACGATCATGAGTAGCGACAGGCGGTTTGGTGTATTGATGTGGGATCCCGTTAGAGGACAACCAGCAGATATCGGTTGTTGTGCGGAGATCGTCCACTTTCAGCAATTGCCTGACGATCGGATGAAAGTTTTGACGATGGGACAGCAACGGTTCAGAGTGCTCGAATACGTCCGCGAGAAGCCCTATCGCGTTGGGTTGGTCGAGTGGATCGAAGATCGTCCCACTGAGGAAGATTTACGCCCCTTAGCGACCGATGTCGAGCGGTTACTGCGAGATGTTGTTCATTTGTCGGGGAAACTGACCGAACAACCAGTCGAGCTACCAGAGAATTTACCAGACTTACCGATCGAACTCTCCTATTGGGTGGCTAGTCATCTCTACGGTGTAGCCGCAGAGCAACAAGCCCTACTCGAAATGCAAGATACTACCACTCGACTCGATCGAGAAGTGGAGATCCTAACATCTACTCGCAATCATCTCGCCGCGAGAACGGCACTTAAAGACGCTCTGCCATAAATCTAATGCGATCTTACTTCGTGTGTGGAGAGCTGAGAACGGGAGGAGAACGAGAATCGGCTCATCGATACATAAACTGATTGGAATGCAAATTTGGAGGTTTCTTGATGGTTATTATTACTTCCCCCGTCGCTGTTGAAACTCAACCATTGCTGCTAGATGTTAGTAATACAACTTTGAGAGTTACCCCAGAGCAATTCGACAGGCTTTGTATCGATAATCCCGATTTACGCTTAGAATTAACTCCGAATAGAGAATTGGTTGTGATGCCTCCAGCGTTTTTCATCAGTGGTGAGCGAAATGGAGACTTGACTTTTCAAGTGAATGCCTGGAATCGACAAACTGAGCTAGGGCGGGTAGGTGATTCTTCAACTGGTTATGATTTCACAGCCATTGGTGGTGGAAAACCTTCACCCGATGTCTCTTGGATCGAAAAATCTCGATTAGAGGGAATTTCGCTAGAACAGCTTTGTCCCGTAGTGCCCGATTTTGTTATGGAATTGCGCTCTACCACAGACGGCTTGAAACCTCTACAAGACAAGATAAGAGAATATCAACGGCTCGGAGTGCGGCTAGGCTTGCTCATCGATCCAAAGCACAAGTGGGTGGAAATCTATCGACCAGGACAAGAGCCAGAGATCCTAGAATCGCCCACTGAGATTGACTGTGGTGAGATCTCTATCTTGCCAAAATAGATCGATATCTTTCATGATAAACAGCTTACTTTTATCAAGAGGTTCTACAGTAAACTTTATACCATAGCGGAAGATATAACTACTAGGTGTGGAAACTTTGCAAATATCTACTGCATTTGTAGATCTATCAAATAATATTCCTTCATGTTCCACCAAACATAAGTTGTTATCGATAATTTGCCGATTCAATTCGGATTCAATCACCCTAATATCTTTTCGATCTAAAATTGTCAAATGTGAGGATGTTAAGAGATTATATAAAAGGCGATCGTTGCTATTAAAAGATCTTCTTAGTTTTCTAGAATATCCAGGATTAACACTAGCAAGTCGATCGTAAGCATTTCTTACTGTTGATGTGGTAAGACAAATAAATCGTCGATCTCCTGCTATTGATAATCGAATTGGTGGAGTTTTCATTTAAGAATCGATTGAGGAATCCAAAGGTAATTTCTCTAGTAATACTGACCCAATTCTCTGAATTAAGTTGTCGATAAGTGGGTCGTTACTACGTCCTTTAGTATTAGCTTCATCGATTGCAATTTGAATTGCGGTGCCGAGATCGTCCACCAACTCATTTAATTCTGTTAACTTTTTGATTTCCACCCCGTAGTCAATTTCTACTTTTTGTGTATAGTGACTGATGACTTGATACTTTTCTTCATAGGTGCGAATTCGATTACTTGCTTCTTCTTCGTAGGGAGTATATCTAGTTTCTATTTTTTCATGTTTCTGCTTGATATGAGCGAATGCTGGGCGATTGTCGATCGAAACATTGTAGACTAATTTAGGATTGCGACGCGGCAATTTTCTAACCAGTTCGCTAAATATCACATGGGCACTTTGGAGCGTGCGTAATTGGGGGACTGTTAGTTCAACACTAATACCACTTCAGGCAAAAGTTCCACGATTTACTGAATTAGCTTGTTGACGAGCAGCGTGTTGACTCACTACTTCACGCACAATCTCGATCGCTTTGTGAGCAATTTCTTCGGGTGAATGATCTACATAGGCTTCTCTAATTTCTTCTTCTAATTCATCGCGATCGTTACAGCACTTTCCTAGATTATGAAGTACAGTAGCAGCAGTTAGCAAACCAATTTC
>ENA-OFCF01001055-OFCF01001055.1-metagenomes-genome-assembly--contig:-NODE-1055-length-11194-cov-4.001616_pt1 | contig 11194 bp, 9 predicted proteins | sample MGYA00153387_OFCF01 | MGnify analysis MGYA00153387 | reverse complement strand
ATCGACACGAGGCTGATATACAGCGTCCCCCATAGCAGCGGCAGCATGCCAAAGCTGCTATTGCCCTGAAACTGTGGGTTCCATGTCAGCCCGAACAGGAAATCGTGCCACGGATACATGGTAAAGAAGCGCCCCGCCTCGGTCACCAGCGACATGACGATGCCGACGGTGGTCAGGATGGCCACGGCGGAACAGGCGAACAGCAGGCCGCCGATCCAGCCCTCGACCCGGTTGCGCGCCCGCAGCGTCGGCCGGATCTGGCTCCAGGCGAACAGGCCGCCCATCACCGCCGCCAGGACTGCGGCGAGGACGCCGCCCCAGGTCAGGGTCTGGTGCAGGCGGGCCGAGCGGGCCGCTTCGGTCGTCAGGGCCTCGCCCTTGTCGCCGCAGCCCGAGCAGCCGAGAAGACACACCAGGGAGCACAGGGCCAGGGTCGCGCGCATGGCCGGGAAGCTACGCCAGCCCGGTTGTAACGGCAACGTTTCCTCTGTCCTCTCGCGTCATCCACCACGCCCACGCGATGAACAGCGCCTGAAACGGCAGTCGTGCCCACCAGACCCACCAGGCGACCGGCTCCGGGGTCAGCTGCACGTCCGCGACGGCGACGTACACGTTGGCCGGGAACACGACGACGAACAGCGCGACCAGGCCCCAGGCCGCCGCGACGCGCAGCCTCGGCACCAGGAGCCCGAGCCCACCGGCGATCTCACACACGCCGCTCAGGTACACGGCCTCCAGATGCAGGGGCAACCACGGCGGCATCGCGCGCAGGAAGAACGCCGTCGCCGTGAAGTGCAGCGTCCCCATGCCGACCATGAACAGGGCCAACAGACCCCACGCGACCCGCTTGATCGGGGCCCGGGGCGCCCACCTCCTGACCGATGGGACATGTGACACCCCACCGAGCCTACTCTCCTCGCACGCATCCGGGCCGCGAACCCGTCGCCGCGCAGGAACCGCGAGGACCAAGTGCGGTCGTACGCCGCATAGAATCTTTCGGTGCGCAGTGCACCAGCCCCCTCCCGCGCAAGCGTTTGCACGCTCCAGCTGTGACGCACAGCACTATGATGAGGCGCCGTTTCTTGGACTTTTGGATCACGCTATCGTCACAACGAACGCTGACATGCTGACCGTACCCGAACGTATCGCCCGTCGTGTGTTGAATGCCCAGGGTTTGCGCAGCCGCTTCATCGAGACCCGCGTGGGTCGCATGCATGTGCTCGACAGTACAGGTGGCGGTAATCTGCCACCGATCGTCATGCTCCACGGGCTCAGCGCCAACGCGATCTGTTACGCCGGCCTGCTCAAGCGCTTCGCCCCGCACACCCGCCGGGTCATCGCCCCCGACATGCCCGCCCATGGCTTTAGCGCCGTGCCCGTCGGCGGCCTCACCGACACCGCCATGGTCACCGCCCTGAGCGAGGTCCTCGACCGCGTCCTCGCCGAGTCCAGCGAGCCCGCCATCCTCGTCGGCAACTCCATGGGCGGCCTCGCCGCCATCCGCTACGCCATCGCCCGCCCGGAGCGCGTCGCGGCCCTCGCCCTCGTCTCCCCCGGCGGCGCCCCGATGCCCGCCGCCCAGTTCGCCCAGTTCCTCGCCACCTTCGACATCTCCAGCCACCGCCAGGCCCTCGACTTCGTCGACGCCGTGTTCGCCAACGGCGCAGGCGTCCTGCGCCACGCCCTCGCCCACGGCATCCGCCAGCGCTTCACGCACCCGCAGCTGCGCCAGCTGCTGGCCAGCATCACCCCCGAGCAGATGCTGGCCCCACACGAGTTGAGCGGGCTGCGCATCCCGACCTTGCTGGTGTGGGGCCGCGAGGAGCGTGTGCTCCCTCGCACGCACCTCGAATTCTTTCGCAAGCACCTGCCCAGCCACGCGGAGATCGAAGAATGGCCGAATTTCGGCCACATCGGCTTCCTTGAGCAGCCCGACGCCCTCGCCGCGCGGATCCTCGGCTTTGCACGGGCCACGGTCGCTGGCGCGAAAAATCTTTCGCGGCGGTCGACGCAGTGTGGTGATTATGCAACACTCCGGGTATCCGCCTAGCCAAGCCATACCTCCGGGCAGTGGAAGCCCTTCCCCTCGAGTCGCTCGAGTACCTTCACGACCCCCCCCGGTCTGAAGCGCTCGAGCGTGCGCCCGACGCACGCGCGACATCGAGCATGGCCACCTCGGGCACCTCGGGCACCTCGGGGGCCCCGGCCCTCCCCAATCTTTCCAGTCATGGTCCGCTGACCCCGGTCCCCGACCTCGCACCGGAGCCGGAGCGTCCGGTCGACCCGCCGTGGGGCAAGGTGCGGGCCTCCGCGCTGGCCTCGGCGGTGGCGGGTTTTGATAAGCTGGCGCGCTACCACCGCCTCGAGGTTCGCGGCCTCGACCGCATCCCGGTCGACGGCCCCGCGCTGCTGGTCGGCAATCATAACGGCGGCCTCAACCCGGTCGACGGCCTGTTCCTGGTTCATTACTACCGGACCCTCGGCTACGACCGCCCGGTCTACATCCTGGCCCACGACATCCTGTTTCGCGTCAAGAAGATGGCCCAGGTGCTCGAGTCGGTCGGCATCATCCGCGCCCGCAAGGGTCAGGCGCGCGAGCTGCTGGCCGCGGGCCACAAGGTGCTGGTGTTCCCGGGCGGCGACATCGAGTCGATGCGACCGTTCCGCGAGCGCCGGAAGATCGTCCTCGCCGAGCGCCATGGCTTTATCCACCTCGCGCTGCGCACCGGGGCACCGATCGTCCCGGTCGTCAGCGCCGGCTCGCACGAGACCCTGCTGATCCTCTCGCAGGGCACCCGCATGGCCCGGCTGATGAACCTGCCGCGGCTGGCCCGCCTCAACTCCCTGCCGCTGTTGCTGGCCGCCCCGTGGGGCCTGATGTGGGGCCCGACCTGCGCCCTCCCTTACCTCCCGCTGCCCGCCAAGATCACCGTCCAGATCGGCGAGCCCGTCACGGTCGACCGCTGCGAGGAGCCACAGGTCCACGAGCGCACCCCGCCGATCTACGAGCACGTCCAGTCCTCGATGCAGGCGATCCTCGACGACCTGTACAGCGAGCGCCTGTTCCCGATCCTCGGCTGACCTGTCCCCCGGGACAGCCGCCCCGAGCATTGCCCTCGGGACATGTTCGATGAACCTGCGACCCGCGCTTGCGCGCGCGCGATTTTGCGATAGCCTGCCAGGAACCGCATGGCAGGCCATCATCAGCTCGACCTCTTCGGCGGGTCCGCGGGCCCGGAGGCGCCTCCTGTGGGTAAAGGCCGCGCGGTCCAGGGTCCCGTCGGCCCGGCCGAGCACCCACCCGAGCTCGCCACCCTCGCAGCCGCCATGCCCGCCGGCCTGCGCATGGGCACCTCCTCGTGGGCCTTCACCGGCTGGGGCGGGCTGGTCTACGACGGGGCCTACCCGCAAAACCGCCTGTCGCGCGAGGGCCTCGCCGCGTACGCCAAACACCCGCTGCTGCGCGGCGTCGGCGTCGACCGCAGCTACTACGCCCCGCCGACTTCGGAGGAGTTCGCCGCTTACGCCGCGGTCGTGCCGGCCGAATTCCGCTTCCTCGTCAAGGCGCACGAGGCCTGCACGATCGCCGTGTACCCGCGACACGCCCGCTACGGGGCGCTGCGTGGCCAGCCGAACACCCGCTTCCTCGACGCCGTCTACGCGCGTGAGGCCGTCGTCGGCCCGACCCTCGCCGGCCTCGGCGACAAGGCCGGACCCCTGCTGTTTCAATTCTCCCCGACCGACGTCGAGGCTCTCGGCGGCCCGCGGTGGTTCGCCGACCGCCTGCAGCGCTTCCTCTCCGAGCTCCCCCGCGGCCCGCTCTACGCCGTCGAGATCCGCAACCGCGAGCTCCTGACCGGCGCTTACAGCGACGCGCTCGCCAGCTGCGGCGTGTGCCACTGCATCAACGTGTACCCGGGCATGCCGATGCCCGGGGCCCAGTTCGAACGCACCCGACAGGACCTCGCGCCCGCCGTCGTGTGCCGCTGGATGCTCCACCCGCGCATGAACTGGGAGCAGGCCGAGACCGCCTACGCCCCCTTCGATCGCATCGTCGACGCCGACGACGAGCGCCGCCAGGACATGGCCCGCGTGTGCCTGCGCGCCGAGGCGCTCGGCCTCCCGACGCAGGTCGTCGTCAACAACAACGCCGAGGGCTCCTCGCCTCGCACGATCGTCGAGCTCGCGCGGGAGATCGTGAAGCTGCGCGCCGCCACGCCAGACTGATCACACTCCCAAACCTCGAAGAACGACCGCGCCAAATCGCCGCAGGCCCGTCGCGCACGGCGATCCGCGGGCCCAGCGCTGCATACCTCGCCTTGCGCCGCGAGGTCACCGGAGGTCATAGTGAGCCCGCCAGGCGGGAGGCGTGATGACCGAAGGACCGGTGACGAAGGGGAGGCGCTTCTTTAAACTCGCAGGCATGACCGCCCAGGTCGCGGGTAGCTACGCGACGACGCGGATCAAGTCGATGTTCCAGTCGGAGGAGAGCGCCGAGAGCGACCTCAAGGCCGCTCACGAGCGTAACGGCGGCCGGATCGCCCGGACCCTCGGCGAGCTCAAGGGCGCGGTGATGAAGGTCGGCCAGATGGCCTCGATCGCCGGCGACATTTTACCGAAGGAGCTCGCCGAGGCGCTGCGAGGCTTGCAACGTCAGGCGCCGCCCGTCGACTACGAGGTGATCGCCGGCCAGATCGAGCGCGAGCTCGGCGCGCCGCCCGAGTCTCTTTTTAAGCGTTTCGACCGCGCTCCCTTCGCGTCCGCGTCGATCGGCCAGGTCCACCGCGCGACCACCGACGACGGCCGCGAGGTCGTCGTCAAGGTCCAGTACCCCGGGGTCGACACGGCGGTCAGCTCGGACCTCTCGCAGCTCAAGCTCGTGCTCAAGGCCAGCGGCCTGATCAAGGTCCGCAAGCAGGCCCTCGACGAAGTTTTTAAAGAGGTCAAGGCCCGCCTCGCCGAGGAGCTCGACTACTGCAACGAGGCCGACAACGTCCGCAAGTTTCGCGAGTACCACAGGCGCCACCCCTTCGTCGTCATCCCGGACGTCGTCGGCGAGCGCTCGGCCCAGCGCGTGCTGACGCTGACCTACGAGCCCGGCGACCACGTCTCCGACCTCGAGAGTCTCGGCTACGACCAGCCCACCCGCGACCTCCTCGGCCAGCACCTCTTCAAGCTCCTCATTGATCAGCTGTTCGAGTTTCGCAACCTCCACGCCGACCCGAACCCTGGCAACCTCGCGTTTCGCCGCGACGGCAGCGTGGTCCTTTACGACTTCGGCTGCGTCAAGCAGATCCCCGACCCCATCATCGAGGCCTACGGCAAGACGATCCGCTGCGGCATCGAGGAGGACTACGTCGGCGTCGAGCAGGGCCTGCGCGCCCTCGGCGTGCTCAACCCCGACGGCCCACCCGTCGAGCTCGCGTATTACAAAATTTTCCGCGACATCTTCGCCCTGCCCTTCCTCGCCGACGAGGTCTTCGACTACGGCCGCTCCACGATCCACGACGAGGTGCTCAAGCAGGTCCCCAACGCCCTCAAACGCCTGGAATCTTTCCAGCCCCCGTCCGAGCTGGTGTTCATCGACCGCGCGATCGCGGGGCATTATGGAAACCTGCGAAAGATCGGCGCGCGTGGGCGCTTCCTGGCGATGCTCTGGCCCTATCTCTATCCGCAGCCCGCCTGACGCGGGTCGCGTATGCGACGAGCCCACGATTAGCCCCCGCGAACGACACGCGCCAGGCTGTGCCCGTCGATCTCGGCCGGCGGGGTGAGCCCGAGCAGCTCGGCCAGCGTCGGTGCCACGTCGGTCGTGCCCACCGACTGCGTTTGCACGCCCGCGAGCACGCCGGCCCCGAAGAACAGCACCGGCACGTGGGTGTCGTACTCGTAGGGGGAGCCGTGGCTGGTGCCGCGGGTCTGCGCGTCGACCAAGTGCCATTGTTTGAAGCGCATCTGGATGTCGGGGCTGCGGCCGGCGTAGTAACTGCGCTGGTACGCGGCGTGGAACGGGCGGGCGGGGTCGGTGGGGCCGGCGAGCTCGTCGGAGGTGAAGGTGTCGGCGACGAAGTCGAGGCCGCGGAGTGACTTCGCCACCTCCATGCGCACCTCCGCGGGTCGCATCTTGGCGGCGCCGGCCTCGGGGATGTTCAACCACACGCCGTCCTCGCCGAGGTGCAGCAGGGTCTCCTTGTTCATGCCGAGCCGCGCCAGCGCGGCGGTGAGCGCCTCGTGGGTCTGCTTGCGATACGCCGGGCCGGGCACGCGGCGGGCAGATCCATGGCCGCGCAGGCGGGCCTCTTCTGGCAATGGCAGGGCGCCGTGGTCGGCGGTCAGGGCGAGCACGTAGCTGTCTTTTCCGACATGTTCGTCGAGATAGGTGAGGAACTCGCCGAGCCAGCCGTCGAGGCGCAGATAATAGTCCTCGGCCTCGTGACTGAATGGACCGTAGGCGTGGCCGATGTAGTCGGCGCTCGAGCAGCTGATCATCAGCAGGTCGGGCGTGTCGTCCGCGCCGAGCTGCTCGGCTGCGATCAACGTGCGGGCGAAGCGGAGCGTCAGCTCGTCGCCGAAGGGGGTCGTCAGCAGCTTCTTGGCGTACGCGGAGCGCGCGGCAGGGGTGCCGTCGTCGAACAGGTGCGGGAAGCGGGTGTGCTCGCCGTCGGCCTCGGCGTCGACGTGATCCGGACCGGACCTCAGGTACGCCGAGATGTCGCGCGAGCGGATCCATCCGCGGGCGAAGCGCTCGAACACGGCGCCGCTGGCGTTGAACTCGGTCACCCACGCCGGCGGCGGCGCGCCACCGGCGTACCAGGTCGAGGACACGTAGCCGGCGACCTCGGCGCTGTACCAGTAGGCGCGGTCGGGCTTTTGCCCGCCCATCAACACCGCGGCGCGGTCCTTGAGGGCGACGGAGAAGACGCGCGCGGCGGGCTCGCGGGCTTTGAGCCAGTCGCCGAGCGCGGGCCGCTCGAGCTGCCGCGGCGAGCGTCCGGGCAGGGTCACGTCCGTGTTCGTGGTGAACACGATCGGTGCTCGTGGGTCCTCGGCGGCGTACATCTCGTGGCCCGACGCGCGGTCGAACCAGTTGTTGGCGATGATGCCGTGGCGCGCGGGGTCGGAGCCGGTCGACACCGACGCGTGGCCGGGGGCCGTGTAGCTCAGCGCGTGGCGCAGGTGGGCCTGCGTGAACCAGGCGCCCTCGCGGCGGAAGCGGGCCAGGCCGCCGCGATAGAGGTCGGCGTAGCGCTCGAGGTAGTCGGCCCGCATCTGGTCGACGACGAGCACGATCGCCAGGCGGGGGCGCCTGACCACGGGCTTCGCGGCAGGAGCGGTCGGCGCCGGGGCCGTGACGGCCGCGGGCGTGCAACCGAGGAGGCCGGCGGCGAGCGCGAGGCGAAGCGTGCTGCGCGGGAGCATGGCGGGGGGTGTGTTGTACGTCGCGGGCGCGCGCAAGGCCAGAGGCGGCCCCAGGTGTGAGCCAGAGCCTGTCTACGTGTCCAGGCGCGCGTTGACAGGCCCGGGACCGGCCGCTCACACTCCGGACGAGGATTTGCCGATGCGAACGATCTGCCTGCTCTCTGTGCTCCTTGCCGTCGGTTGTGACAACGCTGCCGCGCCCGCCCAGCCGGCTCCCGCTGCTCCGGTCGCTACCGCTCCGGTCGCCGCGCCTGTCGAGACCAAAGTCGCCGCCGCCGACCCGGCCAAGGCCGCCGAGGAGGAGGGCTGCATCCACAAGGACGCGCACAAGGAAGAGGAGGCCGGCTGTCCGCACGGCGGGGCCGAGCACGAGGCCCCCGCGAGCAACACCCCCGGTCACTTCGGCGCCGTGTTCGCGATCAAGGATACCAGGCCGCTCTCGCAGGTGCTCGCCGCAGGCAAGGACTTCAAGGAGCCCGTCCAGGTCAGCGGTAAGGTCGACTCCGTGTGCCAGAAGAAGGGCTGCTGGCTGGTCGTCAAGGACGGCGAGGCCCAGGCCCGCATCCTGATGAAGGACCACAGCTTCACCGTGCCGATGGACAGCAAGGGCAAGCCCGTCGTCGTCGAGGGCACGATCGAGGCGCGCACCTTCAACGAAGCCCAGGTCAAGCACCTCGAGAAGGACGCCGGCAAGGACCCCGCCGCCGTCGCCGGAGAGCGCACCGAGTACGTGCTCACCGCCACCGCCGTCGAGCTCAAGAACACCTGACACCCGCGTGTCGTGACAGCGCCCGGCCCTCGCGAGAGGAGCCGGGCGTCGTCGCGAGATCGGGCTGCCGACCCTCTGCCCTGCGGGCTGCCGACCCTCTGCCCTGCGGGCTGCCGACCCTCAGCCCTGCGGGCTGCCGACGTTACTCAGCGCGAAGCCGGTCATGTCGCTGTAGGTGTACGCGCCGACCAGGCCCTCGAAGGTCATCACGCTCGAGTCCGTCAGGTTGACGCGGTACGCCTGCGTGTTCATCGACACGCCCCAGACGTAGCCGTAGAAGTCGATGCTGATGCCATGGACGTACTGCGGCACCGCGTAGGTCGTCTTGACCGTCAGCGTCTCGGTGTCGACTGCGACGATGTCGCCAGCGCCGCCGCTCATGTAGAGGGTGCCCTTGCCATCTTCCATGCACCCACCGCTGCCGCCGACGGTGGCGGTCTGCCAGGTCTCGGTCATCGGGTCGAAGCGCGACGCGTTGCTCGAGCAGGTCCAGACGTAGCCCTTGGAGTCGACGGTCATGCCGTAGCCGGCCGCGACCATCGGCCACTTTCGCAGCTGGAGCGTGTTGATGTCGACGTTGATGAGGAAGCCCTGGCCGAGCTGGGAGCCCCAGAAGTTGCCCTGCTGGTCGACGGCTGCGCCGTAGATGCCGTAGAAGCCGGAGTCGACGCCCGGCACGGGGATCGTCGCCTCGACCGCGCCGTTGTCACCGTTGACCAGCAAGATCTCGATCGACTCGCTGTACGGGCCCTCGATCGGGTCCTTGGCGCCGGCGGTCCACACCTTTTGGTTGTTGTACTCGCAGGTCGCCGGGTTCAAGGTGCCCTGCGTCCACGCGGCGGGGCGCTGGCTCTGGTAGGCCATCGGCGTGTGCCAGGCGCGGCACTCCTCCTGATCCCACGCCAGGAAGTTGGCGTCGGTCGCCGTCTGGATCCCCGGCACGCCGTTGCTCTCGACGCAGTCCTCGAGGCGCGCGTGGAACTTGGTGAAGCCGCCCGAGCGGCTCGCGGTCACGACGTCGCCCGAGAGGTTGACCGACGTGCGCGACGGGTTGCCGAGGCTGTCGGGGCGCACCAGGTAGCGGGCCAGCTCGACCATCGTCTGCGTGTCGATCTTGCTGATCGTGTTCTGCGCCGAGTTGGCGATCCAGATGTACGAGAAGTTCGGGTCCCCCATGCCGCCGCCGCCGCCGTCACCGCAGGCCATGCTGCCAAAGTCAGGCTGCGCACCGACATCGGTCTTGGGCAGGCCGCCGTCATCATCGCTGACCGCGCTCGCCTGCGAGGCTTGGGTCGTCTCGGTGCCCTGGCTCTCACTGGCGCTGACGCTGCCGGCCCCCGTCCCGGTGCCGCCGGTGCCGCCGTCGCCGCTGGTAGTCGGCGTACCCTCGCTGAGCGAGGTCAGGCTGACCCCCGACGGGTTGGTCGTCGTCACCGGGTTGCTGGAAGACTCCTCGCGTCCGCCGTTGTCGCCGCAGCTCATCGCCACGGACGCGAAGATCAGAGATTTAAGGTCATTGCGCATCGCTCGGCCTCCAGCCAGGGGAGATCCCCCAGGTCACGAGTACCTTACCGGAAAAACCACCCAGGGGGATGTCCTCTGGATCCCCCGGATCGTTGTTTTGCCGGCCCCGGGGGTCGATCTCGACCGTGAACGGCGATGCGATGGGATGCCTCTCCGGCGAACCGGCGGCGAACCCGGCGATGTCGGCCCCGGCCCCCGGGTGCTCGCACGCCATGTCCCCGCCGGCCGACAATGCTCGGATTCATGGGCGCAAATACGACGGACGATTGGTGCGTGGTCTCCTCGTGATATGTACATTGTTTCGTGACCCGCTCGCATACTGCGGGTTATCCCGAGTTATGCCGCGGGTTCTTACCAGCGGCGCTGCGCCCGCTGGAAACCGGCTCTCCTCGACATGACAGGAAGCGGGGAGGTTCGCGTTAATGAGGCCTGGTAGCTCCTGAGACGGCTTTTGGTCGCGCCATCTGCGCAAGCATTTGTCGATGCCGCGGCAATGTGCGCAGAAAGCAATCTCCGCCGGTTATATGTCCACTGCCTCCGGCGCGACGGGTGCCCGCTGGAACCTGCCTCATACCCTATTCACCGCGATTCGCTCCCCCCGGAGCAGATCCCACAAAACTTCGCGCTTGGAGGCAGCATGAGACCGAACGACCGCAACAACGACCGTGACGACCGCAACACCAACTACGGAGGCAACGATCAACAGAACCGATTCACTGGCCACGGCAACGACGACGGTCGTGGCTTCATGGACCGGGCGAACGACCTGATGGAGCGGGCCGGCGATCAGGTGCGCTCGTGGTTCGGCGATGAGGGCGGTCAACAGGGCGGACCGAGCGATGGTCGCGGCGGCCCCAACCAGGACAACAGGTTCCGCAACTTCGGCCAGGACGGCGACGAGAGCGAGCGGGTACGCTCTGGCCGCGACCACAACGTCGGCTACAGCGGCCAGGGCTATCAGGGCGGGATGGAGAATTACGGCCACGGTAGCCACGGCAACTATCAAGGCGGCTCGCAGGGCGGCTACAGCAGCGGCCAGAGCAGCCACGGAAGCTACGGCCAGAGCGGGGGCCAGGGCGGCCAGTATGGCCAGAGCTCCCGGGGCAACTTCGGCTCGCAAGGCGGCCAGCAGGGCTCGCGCGGCGGCCAGGGCAACTTCGGCTCCCACGGCGGCCAGCAAGGCTCCCACGGCGGCTACGGTTCGCAGGGCGGCCAGTACGGCCAGGGCAGCTATGGCTCGCAGGGCGGCGGTAACCAGTACGGGCAGGGCGGCCAGGGCAGCCACGGTTCGCAGGGCGGCAGCCAGTATGGCCAGAGCGGCTTCGGCTCGCAGGGATCGCAGGGCGGTTACGGTGGCCAGAGCTCGCAGGGCGGTCAGAGCGGCTACGGCGGCCACGGCAACATCGGTGGCGGCCAGCAGTACGGTCGCGGCTCGCAGGGCGGCAGCCAGTACGGCCAGGGCTCGCAGGGCGGCAGCCAGTA